>Ga0068859_100003238_pt1 | contig 16574 bp, 20 predicted proteins | sample KBSSwiS22_FD_66585 | JGI IMG/M metagenome (GOLD analysis project Ga0068859, IMG submission 66585) | Switchgrass rhizosphere microbial communities from Kellogg Biological Station, Michigan, USA - KBS Switchgrass S2-2 | ecosystem: Host-associated > Plants > Roots > Rhizosphere > Soil ...
CTCGACGACTTCACGCCGCTCGGCGTCACCCACCTGCTCGCCACCAAGACGGACGAATGCCCCGACGATTGGGGCGTGTTCGAGCTCGCGCTGGCGCGCGGAATCAAGATGCGCTGGCTCACCGACGGACATGGTGTGCCTGCCGACCTTCGCTCCGCGGCCGACCGCATGGCGGGCGCCGCCCTCCGTCGCCCGGCTGCCCGGCGCGTCGCGGAGGTTGCATGAACGGCCGCGCGATGGATCTCCGCCAGGCCTTCCAGGCTTCACGACAGATCCCGGCGCGCTCGCCGGCATCCGCGCCTGCGCCCGCGCTGGTCATCGGAAGCGGCAAAGGCGGCGTCGGCAAATCCATCGCGGCCATCGCCTTCGCGGCGGAGCTCGCCGCGGGAGGACGCCGGGTGCTGCTGCTCGACGGCGCCCAGAATCTCGGGGCGCTCCATGTGCTGCTCGGCGTCACCCCGACGGCCACGCTGGAGTCGCTCCTCGACACTACCATGCCGCCGGAAGCCCTCGTCGCCCCGATCGCACCGAACCTCTGGCTCCTCCCGAGCGAGTCCGGCTCGGAGACGCTGCACGGTCTCACCGGCACCGACCGCGCCCGGCTGCATCGGCGCTTGAGCGCGCTGTACGACGGATTCGACGTGACCGTCATCGACACCGGCGCGGGCCTCGACGGCGCGGTCCGATGCGCCACCATGCGCGCCACCCGGCTCGTGCTGCTCACGATGCCGGAAGCCGCGGCGCTCACCGATGCTTACGCCCTCGCCAAGATCGTTTCGTTGCAGGTCCGCGACCTCCCGGTGGATGTCGTAGTGAATCGCGTACGAACCGAAGAAGAAGGACGCGCGGCGTTCGACCGCCTGGCCGGCGCCGCCGAGCGATTCCTCCAGCGCGGCCTGCGCTACCTGGGATCAGCGCCGGAAGATCCCGGTTTGCGCGATGCCATCACCCAGCCCGACCACCTGCTTTCGCCGGACGGTTCACCTGCCTTGCGCGCGATCCGCGCCATGGCGGCCGAACGGCTCGAGCTTCCCCCGCTGCTGCGCCCGCACACCACGGGCGCGTGAAAGAGATGCACATGACGACCGCCGAAGGCCTGTGGCACCGATATGGCGTGGACGGCGATGCCGCCGCGCGGGACACGCTCATCGAACAACACCTGGGACTGGTGCGGCACGCCGCGCGCGAGCTGCTCCAGCGGGTCGGCGATTCGGTGCCGTTCGACGACCTCGTCGGCGCGGGATCGATCGGCCTGATCCAGGCGCTCGAAGGATTCGACCCGTCGCGCGGATTCGCGTTTACCACCTACGCACTTCAGCGGATTCGCGGAGCGATGCTCGATGAGCTCCGCGCCGCGGACTGGCGACCCCGCTCGGTCCGGACCCGGGGCCGCATGCTCCAGGCAGCCGAGCGCACGCTGGAGAGCAAGCACGGCCGGCCCGCCGGACACGCGGAAATCGCCGAAGCGGTCGGTGTCGATCTCGAGACCTACTGGGAGTGGCGGGGCGACATGCAGTGCGGAACGTTCGTGGCCTTCGACGGCGCCGGTGACGGCTCCGAGGCGCACGCTCCCGCCCTCGCGAACACGCTGGCCGATCCCGATGCCCGTTCGGCGGACGAATCCATCGAGTCGGACGAGCGGAAGGACCAGCTTCGCGAGGCGATCACGACGCTGTCCCCCCGGTATCGTCTCGTGCTCACCCTGTCGTACTACGAGGAGCTCACCCACCGGCAGATCGCGGAGATCCTCCACGTGACCGAGTCGAGGGTATCGCAGATCCGGACCGCGGCGCTCCACAAGTTGCGCCGCATCATGGAACAGGCGGAGCTCCAGTGAAAACCCGCGTACTCGGGCCGACCCTGCTCGCCGCCGGCGTGCTCGTCGGCGCCTCGTTGACACCGCGCCTCATCACGGCGTGGCCCGCGATCTCGAAGGCGATCGGTCGCCTCGCGCGGAGCGCGATGACGCCGGAAGTCCGGCCGATCGTCCTCGCCGCCGTGCTGGGATTCCTGCTCGTCACCTCTGTGGTCCTCATCCTCAAGGGACTCTGGAGCCGGCGCCGCCGGTCGCACACCAACCGGCGGGTCCGGCGCGTCGCGAAGCTCGAGCGGTCGGGTTACTCGCTCGATACGATCGCCCGCCAGACCGGCATGGCGCAGGACGCCGTGCGGATGCTGCTCGCGAGCTCGCTCCGGCGATGATCCCCCGGGCACCCTTTGCCGGACGGAACTTCCGGGTGAGCTGGCCGGGACCAGGAGCCCATCCGGAAGTGACTGAGGACTAAAGACTTACGACTGCGGCTCCCGGGGCATACGGCTTGCTTTTACCGCGTATATAAGGAGGCGCCATGCCGCTTCGGAGCATCGTGAATACCGCGCGAGCGTTGTCGTTCTACACCAGGCGTCAGGAGATCGCGGCCCATAACCTGGCCAACGTCGCGACCGACGGCTACAAGGGCGACCGCATCACGGCGCGCCAGTCGCCGGGCGGACCCTGGCCGGTCCCGGCGCAGACGCTCGACCTCCAGCAAGGCAATCTCCGTCAGACCGGCCGCACCCTCGATGTGGCGCTGGAGGGCAGCGGTTTCTTCGTCGTGAAAACCAAGGACGGGGAACGACTCAGCCGCGGTGGCAGCTTCTCGCTCGATGCCGGTGGCATGCTGGTGGATGCCCACGGCGACGCCGTGCTCGGCACCGAGGGACCGATCGCGATCAGCGGTCGCGAGATCGAGATCGAAGTCGACGGCACGATCGTGGTCGATGGAACACCGGCGGGGCGCCTCAAGATGGTGAGCGTGAACGACCAGGCGGCGCTCCGCAAGGAAGGACTCGGACACTTCGCGAGCTCCACCACGCCGGAAAGCGGCGCGGAGGGTCGCGTGCGCCAGGGTGCGCTCGAAGACGCCAACGTGGACTCGATCACCGGCCTCGTGGACCTGCTCGCGATTCAGCGGGCCTGGGCCGCCAATACCGAGGCGATGAAGGCCATGGACAGTGTCCTCGGCACCGTAACCAGCGAAATCGGCAAGACCTGACCGTTCCACTACTCGGAGCACGACGATGAATTCCGGCATGCGAACCTCCGCCAGCGGCATGATCGCCCAGCAGAAGATGGTGGACGTGATCGCCAACAATCTCGCGAACGTGAATACCACCGGCTTCAAGCGAAGCCGCGCCAGTTTCGAGGACGTCCTCTACGAGACCGTCCAGGGCCCGCGCATCTCCGACGGCAAAGGCGTCCTCGCTCCGGTGCAGATCGGCCGCGGGGTGCGCCTCGCCGCGATCACCCGCATCCATTCGACCGGCGGCATGCAGGTGACGGGACGCCCGCTCGACCTGGCCATCGAAGGCGAGGGATTCTTCCAGGTGAAGCTCCCGGATGGCCGGACCGGCTATACCCGTGACGGCTCGTTCGCGATCAGCGACTCCGGACAGCTCGTCACCCAGGGTGGCCACGCGCTGGTTCCCGACCTCGTGCTGCCGCCCGATACGTCGGCGGTGACGATCTCGGAAAACGGCACCGTCAGCGTGAGCGGCGGGGCCTCGGGGGAATCGATCGAGATCGGACGCATCGAGATGGCCCGCTTTGCCAACCCGAGCGGACTCCTGAGCCTCGGCGGCAATCTCTATGGTGAGACGTCGGCCTCCGGCGCGGCGACCACCGGGTACGCGCAGGAAGACGGCTTCGGCCGGGTCATGCAGGGCACCCTCGAGTCGAGCAATGTCGAGGTCGTCCAGGAGATGACCGACATGATCGCCGCGCAGCGCGCCTACGAAATCAATGCCCGCGCCATTCGCGCCGCGGAAGACATGATGAAGTCGATCGATGATCTCATTCGCTACTAGTCTGCTCGCCGGCCTTACCGCGCTGACCGTGGCGCCGACGGATTCGCTTCCTCCGCTGCCGGTCATAACCCGCACCGCGGACGCCGTGGCCGCCGCCTGGCACGTACCGGCCGGCCGGGTGCGGCTCGTCTGGGGTCGCTTGCCCGCCCTGCCGATCGCTCCGACGTCCGACGTGCGCCTGGTGGGCAAAGGCAGTGACGGATGGTTCGTGGCGATGATGTCGGGCGGCACCGGACCGCTGGCCGTCCGGGTGCGCGCCGGCGTGGCGGACACCGTGGCGGGTGCGGCCGGCGTCGCCTGGGGTCCGCCGGTGGCGGTGCATGCCGGCGAGACGGTGACATTCGTCTGGAGCCGCGGCCTGGTGGAGCTCGAAGTCGAAGGCACGGCCCTGCACGATGCAGGACTCGGAGCACTGGTGCGCGCCCGCTCGGGCGCGTCGGACACGCTGGTCGGCGCCGTAATCGGCGCCGGCCGAGCCCGAATGGAGAAAGGCACTCGATGAGCCGGTTCTGGCTTCTGGCGCTTCTCGCGCCCGCGTCCCTCGCCGCCCAAACGCCGCCGCCGCCGCGCGATTCGGCCCGCGATGCGGCGCGTCCCGCGCCCGAACGGAGGACGAGCTGGATCTCCGACCGCCGCCCGCTGCGCGTGGGCGATTTGCTCACCATCGTCGTGGACGAACGAGTCACCTCCGCCGAGCAGAACAGCAAGCGCGGCGGCCTCACCCGGAAGCAGGGTGGCACGTTCGACCTGAAGATGTCGGCGACATCGGCCGCCGCCCCCAAGACCTTTGGAATCGGCTACGAAGGGAAGTCGGACGAGTCGGGTCAGGCCAACCGGATCCAGGACCTCTCCGCGGTGCTCAGCGTTCGCGTCATCGCGCTCGAGCCGGGGGGCGTCGCGCGAATCGAAGGGCGTCGCACCGTCAGCGTGGACGGCCGGAAACTGGAAGTGGTGCTTCAGGGCACCGTGCGCCCCGAGGATGTCCCGCCCGGCAACGTCGTGCGCTCCTCGAGGATCGCCGACGCGATGATCACCTATAAGGGCAAGAGCATCGGGCCCAAGTCGGGCATCTTCGGCAAGATCCTGGGGATGCTCTGGCCATGATGACTCGCACCGTCGTTGCCCTGTGCGCCGCGCTCGCGCTCGCCTCGCCGATCGCCGCGCAGACCCGCATCGGTGACGTCACCTCCCACGAGGGCGAAGTGCCGGTGCGCCTCGTCGGGTACGGACTCGTCGTCGGGCTCGACGGCACCGGTGACCGGAGCTTCGGGAATTCGACCGGCGCGATCCACACCGTGCACTCCGTCGCCAACCTCCTCCGCCGGTTTAACGTCGACGTCCCCGCCGAACGGCTCGGACTTCGCAATGTTGCGGCGGTGCTGGTCACCGCCGAGCTCTCACCCTTTCTTCGACCCGGTGGCCGCTTCGACGTGCAGGTCGCTTCGCTGGGTGATGCGACATCGCTCGCCGGCGGCACTCTCTGGATCACGCCCCTCGTCGCCAACCCGGATGATGCTCCGCTTGCGACCGCGCAGGGTTCTCTGGCCGCGTCGGCGCCGGAGTGGGCGAGGAATCAGCGCCTGACCCGGGTGTCCAATGGACGGATCGCCGATGGCGGTGTGCTGGAGGTGGCGCAGGCGGCCATCGCGGCCGCCGCGGCGCCCCGGCTCCTCCTCCGTCAGCCCGATCTGGCGCTGGCCGTCCGGGTCGCGGCTGCAATCCGCGCGGTGCACGGCGACAGCTCGGCGAAAGTTGAGGATCCCGGACTGGTGAGCCTCAAGGTTCCCGCGAGCGCAGCCGATAACCTCTCAGCGTTCCTTGCAGCCGTCGACACCCTTGCCGTCGAGGTTCCGTCATCTGCCCGGATTGTGGTCGATGCGCGGAGCGGCATGGTCGTGGCCGGCGGGGACGTCCGGGTCGGCCCTGCCGTGATCTCCTTCCGGGGGATCACGGTGCGAGTTCGGGCCGAAGCCGCCGACAGCGTTCCGGTCCCGGGCGCGCTGCTGCTCGGAGGCGGGGCCACGGTGCAGGATGTTGCGGCGGGGCTTCATGCGCTGGGCGCGGCTCCGGCCGATGTCGGTGCGGTGTTCGAAGCGCTGCGTGCGTCCGGTGCGATTCGCGCCGTGGTGGTGATCCGGTGAGCGCGATCGGATCGGTGCCCGCCGGCCAGGCTGCCGATGCGCACAAGCAGCTCCGGCAGGCGAGCCGCGCGCTCGAAGCGGTGTTCCTGACCCAGCTGCTCCAGGCGATGCGCGAAAGCATTCCCGAAGGCGGCGTGACCGAACGGTCGCAGGGAGAACAGATGTTCACCTCGATGCTGGATGAAAAAATCGCGCAGGCGGGAGCGGGCCGTGACGGACGGGGCATCAGCGAAGCCTTGTATCGTCAGCTCAGCCGTCTCTTGCCTCCAGAGACCGGCGCGGCGGAGGGCCCCACCGGTGTCCGGCCAACCTGAGCCACGATTCTTCGGAGAGCTGATGACCGCCCTGGAAACGGAATGCCGGGTACTCGATGAGCTGCGCGAGGCGCTGGCCCGCCAGCGGGCCGGAGTCGCCGCGGATGACGTCGAAGGCCTCGACGCCGCCACCCATGCCGTCTCTCGCGCCCTGCTCACGCTCGAGGAAGCCCGTCGCCGGCGCGAGCACCTCGTCGCGGCGATGACCGGCACCGCCGGAGGCTCCTTGACCGCGGTCTCCGATGCGATCGGTCCCTCGCTCACGCTGAGCCACATGCGCGAGATGCTGCGGGGCAGCGCGGAAGCCGTCATTCGCGACCTCGCGCTGACCCAGTCGGTGCTCCGCGGAGCGCTCCGGGCCGGGGACAAATACCTCCAGTCGATGCTCACCACGTCGAGCGGCCCCCGGCCGGCGTATGCGCCGGCCGGCACCGCTTCGATGTCGCCCGCGCGCGGCGTGCTCCTCAATCGGAACGCCTGACCATGTCGCTCGGGAGTCTGCTCAATATCGCGCGCACCGCACTGGTCACCCACCAGCGCGCGATCAACGTGACCAGCCATAACGTGGCGAACGCCAACACCCCCGGGTTTTCCCGCCAGCGCCTGGCCCTCTCGGCCGAGGTGCCCTTGTGGACGCCCCAGGGGATGGTGGGCCGCGGCGTCACCGATGCCGGTGTCTTCGCCGCGCGCGATCAATTCCTCGAAGCGTCCTATCATCGGGAGAGCGGCACCCAGGGCCGGGCCGCGACGATGAGCGACCTCCTCGGCAGAATCGAGGCCACGTTCGGTGAGCCGTCGGACACCGGCCTCGCCGCATCGCTGGATGGATTCTTCAACGCCTGGTCCGACCTCGCCAGCGATCCCTCGAGCTCCGCCGCCCGCACGCTGGTGCAGCAGGCAGGCCGCCAGCTGGCCGGCCAGTTCCGCCAGATCGACGGCCAGCTCCTGCAGAGCAACGCGGAAATCGGCGAGCGCCTGGCTGCCGCGGTCGGAGAAGTGAACTCGATCTCGGCGCAGATTGCGGACCTCAATCAGCAAATTGTCTCCGGCGGCGGTCCGCAGCGGTCCGCGCCGGATCTCGAAGATCAGCGCAACATCCTTATCGACCGGCTCTCCGGTCTCATGGCGGTCCGTGTGCTTCCCCGCGCCGACGGCTCGATTGGCGTCGTGGCGGGCGACACGCTGCTGGTGGACGGCGGCGCGTCGCAGACGCTCGAGCTCCGCACTCCCGTCGGCGGCGGATTCTCGATCGCGACGGTCGGCGCCATCGGCACGATCAAGCCGGGGGGAGGCAGCATCTCCGGCCTGCTCGACGTCGGCAACGTCACACTGCCCGGCATCCAGGCCGATCTCGACCGGCTCGCCTCGTCCGTCGTCGCCCAGGTCAACGCGCTGCACCAGACCGGCATGACTCCGGGTGGCGTGACCGCGACCGACTTCTTCGACCCGGCCGGCCTGACCGCACGCACCATCGGCCTCACCGCGGCGGTGAATGCATCGCCTTCGGCGATCGCGGCCGGAGCCACGGCCAACGCAGGGGACGGCGCGATCGCGCTGCAGCTTGCGTCGCTCCGGACCACGACGATTGCCGCCCTCGGTGGCAGCGCCGGCGAATTCTACGATGGACTGGTGGCAAAGCTGGGAAGCTTCACTCGCGACGCCACCGAACAGGCGCGCGCGTCCGAGATCCTGCTCTCGAACGCCGAGGCGCGGCGTTCGTCCGTGTCGGGCGTGTCGATCGACGAGGAGATGGTGACGCTGATCGCGCAGCAGCAGGCCTATACCGCCGCCACGCGCCTGGTGCGGGTGGCGGACGAAATGCTCGACGACCTCCTCCGAATGGTCTGACCATGCTTGTCCTGAACCGGCGCGCCGGCGATACCATCCATCTTGCGGGCGGCATCCGCATCGTTGTCCTCTCGGCCGACCGCGGCGGCGTACGCCTCGGAATCGAGGCGCCCCGATCCGTATCGATTCTTCGCGGTGAGCTGGTGGAAGCGGTGGCGCACGCCAACCGCGAGGCACTTGCCCACGGCGCGGGAACCTATCCCGAATCCGTGGGCCCTATCGGCGGCGCTAAGGCCGGGGACGCCTGATCTTCAGGGCGTGAACGATTGGATCGGTGACATGGCGGCGAGCCACCGCCGCCAGCGAAGCCGAGGTCAGCACCCCGCCACGCGCGAGCAGCTTCACTCCCGACGCCGTCACCAGATCCTCTTCCAGTAGCATCCCCGGCTCCAGACGGTCGAGCACCAACCGCTCCACCCCTTCTTCCTCCCAGGCATTGTCCTCGGCGACCGACTCGGCCTCGGCGAGCACCGCCGGATCGTAGTGCGTCCCGGTGTGCGGACGGAGCACAGGGATGGCTCCCGCCAGTCCGAGCTCGGGACGCCGCGCCGCAGCATTCACCAGATCCACCGCCACCCGGATGATCCGGGCGCGCAGAGGAATCTGGCCTCGCTGTAACCCGGCAGGCCTCCCGGTTCCATCCCAGTGCTCGCCGCTGCTGGCCACCAGGTCGGACGCATCGCAGAGTACGGGGACGACGCGCAGCTCCGCGGCGGTGGCCGTGCTGAGCCTGGCTGGATCGGGATCGGCGGGCTCGGGGCCCGAGAGCATCGGCTGGGCGATCGCATGCAGCCGCGCCGCCAGGATGAGATCGCGGCGGAATTCGTCAGGTACGGCAAAGCGCTCGGCGAGCCGCTCCGCCAGCCGGCCGACAGCGTCGCCGTGCGCACTGAGACCCGGAGTGGCGGCGTCGGCCAGCGCGATGGCGAGGTCAATGAGGCGCGCAACGCTCTCCTCCAGCTCGCGCACCCGCCGCTGCTCTATCTCTTCCACTCGCCGTCTCGCAACCAGTGCGTGGACTTGGGCGACGAGTCCCACGGTATCGAGCGGTTCCGTGACAATGGCATCGACCCCGGCCGACCACGCCTGCGCCGGTGAGATCCGCGGTCCGGCGATGAGGATGACCGGAATCGCCCTGGTGGACGCATGCCCACGGAGCTGCCGGAGCATCGCCAGGCCGTCGAACCCATCCGCTCCCCCGCACGCGCCGATCACGACATCGGGCTTGATCTCGAGCGCCTTCGCGACGACCCCCTGGCAACCGGCGACCGCGTCCACCCGAAAGCCGTTTCCGACGGCGAGCAACCGCACGAGCAGGTCGTGAAGCGAGGGTTCGTCGCCGGCGAGAAGCAATGAGGATGGGAAGCTCATGGCAGGACCAGCGCGAGCGAATCGGCCTGGGCCGCGGGGAGCTGGAGAAGAATCGTCACCCGGCGGTTCTGGGGCGCGAAGACGTCGGCCATGCGAGGCTCGCGATCGGCGAGTCCTCGGACCGCGGCGATTCTGGCGGCCGGGACGCCTCCGCCGGACAACAGCCGGCGCGCTGCGTTGGCGCGGTCGGCGCTCAGCTCCCAGTTCGAGTACGTCCCGTTTCCGGCGTACGGCTGCGCGTCGGTATGGCCTTCGACGACGATGGGGTAGGCGGCATCGCGCAGCTCATGGCCCAGCGCGGTCAGCAGCTCGACCCCCGTGGGAAGCGGCTCCGGGCGCCCGCTGGCGAAGAAGACGTCGTTCGAATCCTCCACGAGGGAAATCCGAAGGCCCTCCGCCACCATTTCGATGTCGACATGCATGGCGAGCTCGGGCACTTCGAGCGCTTCGGGAAGCTCGCGGCGAATCTGTTCGGCCAGCTTCATGAGGCGGTCGCGACGGGCATTCACGATTTCCGCCTGAGTGAGCGGACGCGGTTGCGCCGCCTGGGCACCCTGGCCCGGGATAATCGAGCTGCCGAATTCGTTCGCGCGGCCGAGCGGATCCTGGAAATACCCGGCGATCGCCGCCTTCACATCCGAGCTCTGGCTCACCAGCCAGAGGACGAGGAAGAGCGCCATCATCGCGGTCATGAAATCGGCGAAGGCGACCTTCCATGCCCCTCCATGGTGCCCGCCGTGCCCCTTGGCGCGCCTCCGAACGATGATGATCGGCTGCTCCCGTTGTGTCTTCACTTGCCCTGAGCCGCCTTGCATGCGGCCTCCATCGCCACGAACGAGGGCCGGAGATGCGCGCCGATCGCTTTCCTGGCGAACTCCACGGCGACGATCGGTGGGAAGCCCTTCGCGAAGGCCACGACGCCGGCCTTCATCACGAAATAGAGCCGGGTTTCTTCGGCGTTCCGCGATTCCAGGTTGGTGGCGAGCGGCGAGATAAAGCCGTAGGCGAGAAGGACGCCGAGAAAGGTGCCGACCAGCGCGGACGCAACGTGGTGCCCGATCTCCTCGACCGGTCCCGCAATGCTTTGCATCGTCACGACGATGCCAAGCACCGCCGCGACGATGCCGATGCCGGGAAGGGAGTCGCTGACCCGCTGCAGGGTCTGCACCGGCCGCGCGTCCTCTTCGTGATGCACGTCGATTTCCGCTTCGAGCATCGCTTCCAGATCGTGGGGCGGCACGCTGCCCACCAGTACGACCCGGAGCCCGTCGCAGAGCGAAGCGACCACCTCATAATGGCGGGTGAGGGCCGGGTATTTCTGGAAGACGGCGCTTTCCTGCGGACGCTCGATGTGCGACTCGATTGCGATCAGGCCGTCCCGGCGGGCCACCTGGTAGAGCTCGTACTGAAGCTTGAGGGCGTCGAGGTAAAGCGTCTCCGTGTACGGGCTTCCTTTGAAGGCATTGATCAGTTTTCCGATCAGCGCCTTGACGACCGGGAGAGGAGTCGAGACCAGGAGCGTCCCGAGAGCGGTGCCGCAGATCACGACCCATTCCGACCACGCGAGCAACACGGCAAACGGCCCGCCGGCCATGGCAAAGCCGCCGAGCACTGCGCCTGCGACAACCAGAAGTCCAACGATCGTAAGCACGAGTCGCGTGTCCGCCGGGAATGAGCCGGGTCTAGTATCGGCCGAACCGTGCCGGATTTGAGAGTGCTTCTATATATGGGGGGGGTGCCGCCAATCGGTCAGATCGCCGCGCGCCGCTTGAGCCGCTCGTATTGCTCCACCACGGCCCGGGCTGCCCCGTCAGGGGGGACGTCCAGCACCAGCACGCCCCGCGCCCTCAGCTCGCTCAGCGCCTCCTCTCGCGCCTCGAGCAGCTCCTCCGCCGCCGCCCGTTCGAAGGCGGCACCGAGCTCCTTCGGCCGGGCCGAGGCGAGCCGGGTAAGACCGGGATCTCGCAACGTGACGGCGAGGGGAAGGTGGCGGGGACGGAGTGATCCCGCCTGCGCGACGAAGGCGTCGCTCGCGGTGCGGTCTATCACGTCGGTGAGGAGCACGGTAAAGGCCCGCTTCCTGGTGCGGGCCGCAAGGTAGGCAAATGCCGCGGGATAGTTGGGCTCGACCAGACGGCCTTCGATTCCGGCGAGGGCATCGAGCACGAGACGCAGGGCGCGCCGGCCTCGGCCGGGTGGCACGTACGAAAGCACCTCATCGGCGAAGACCAGCAGCCCGATGTTGTCGTCATGGGCGACGGCGGCGTGGGCGAGCTCGAGTGCCGCGTCCACCGCCGATTCAAGTCGCGCGTGCCCCTCGATTTCCGCGGTCAACAGTCGGCCCGCGTCGATCACGATCATGACATGCTGTCGCCGCTCGTCCTCGTACTGCCGCGCCATCAGCTTGCCGCGCCGTGCGGTGGCCTTCCAGTCGATCGTCCGGGTTTCCTCCCCCGGGACCCATTCGCGAAGACTCTCGAACATCCGGCCTTCGCCGACTCGCCGCAGGTTGCGGAATCCCGCTTCGCGCCGCCGCTGCATCTGGCCCGGGAGCGCACGCAACGCAGCCGAGCGAAGACTCGGATAGACCACGACCCGCCAGGTGAGCGCGCGGGTGCCCTGCCGCCAGGCGAGCCCGAGGGGACCGAGGACGCGCAGATGGAGCCGGCCGCCGGTGGCCTTGCCCCGCCGCACCGGTGCGAAGACGACCTCTTCCCGCTGCGCTCCACTCGGCGGCAACACGAGACTCCGCTCGATTCCTTCGATCGCGTCGAGCGGAGCCGGCGCTTCTTCGCGCACCCGGATGCGCAGCGGCCGCGGGGTCGGATTGCGCCAGCGATAGACCACCGGTAGAGGACGCCCCACCGAAAATGCGGCGGGCGCCTCCCGGCTCACTGGAAACTGCCCGAGATCGAGCGCGCCGATGCGCCATGCATCGGCCAGGAAGGCGACGACCCAGAGCATGTCGGCAATGAGCAGCGCACCGGAGATGCCGGGAAACACCAGCGCGAGCGGAGCGAGCAGCGACAAGCCGAGCGCGACGAGAAACCACCGAAGCGAAGGGAGGATCACACCCGCGGCGCCTCGACTCGCTCGATGAGGGTCTGGAGCGCGGCATCGGCGGTCACCCCCTCGAGCTCCAGCTCCGGGGCGAGAATCACCCGGTGCCGGAGGACCGGCGTCGCCAGCGATTTCACGTCATCGGGGACGACGTAGTCGCGGCCGTCGATGAGGGCGGCCGCCTGCGAGAGCTTCAGCAGCGACACGCTCGCGCGCGGCGACGCGCCCAGGCTCAGCGCGGGAGCGCCGCGCGTGGCGCGAACCAGCGCCGTGATGTACGACGTGAGCGCCGGCTCGACCCGGACCCGACGCACCGCTTCGCGCAGCTCGGCCAGCCCTGCCGCGTCGAGGGCGCGCCGGATGCCGAAGCTCGAGGCGTCGGCGGATTCGAAACCGGAGAGCACCCGTTGCAGGACACCCTCTTCGGTTGCGCTGTCGGGATAATCGATCGTGCTCTTGAGGATGAAGCGGTCGAGCTCCGCTTCCGGCAGCGGGTAGGTCCCCTCGAATTCGATCGGATTCTGGGTGGCGAAGACGGTAAACGCCGGGGAGAGGGCGTGGCGCTCGCCATCCACCGTGACGCTGCGCTCTTCCATCGCCTCCAGCAGCGCCGCCTGCGTTTTTGCGGGAGCTCGGTTGATCTCATCGGCCAGGACGAGATCGGCGAACAGCGGTCCGGGACGGAAGCCGAAAGTCCCCTGCCCGGTCAGCATGCTCACGCCGGTGACATCCGAGGGCATGAGGTCGGGTGTGAATTGAATCCGCCGGAACGCGAGACCGAGCGTCTCGTTCAGTGCCCGCACGAGGAGTGTCTTTGCCGTTCCCGGCGGACCCTCCAGCAGCACATGGCCGCGGGCCAGCAGCGCGAGCAGCGCTTCGCGCAACACCGCGTCCTGTCCCAGCACCACGCGCCCGAGCTCGGTGAGCACCCGGCCCGCGGACTCCGCGTGCCGGCTCGCCTCATCCTGCGTCAGGGCCTCAGATCCTCCCACAGATCCTCCACGGCGTTCGCGGCCCGGAGCACGCTCGACGACGGCTGTCCGGGCCTGGTAAGGGTGTCGAGAGTCGCCAGCGCCGCCTGCGAGCGCGGAGGCAACGTGGTGCGCGCGAGCTGAGCCAGCCAGAGGCGCCAGTCGCCCCGGGTCCGCAACCCGGGAGGAACCAGACGGCGCCGCAGTCCTCGGACGATCGCACCGATGGCGACGTCGTGCCCGCGCGCGGCGGCGAGCGCGGTAGCGAGTGCACGGAGATGCTCGAGCGGCGACCGGCGGCGGCGGGGAATTCCGGGACGCGATGGACCGAATCGCACCGCGCCGAAGATGAGCGCGAGGACTCCGACCGCCGCGGCCTGCCAGACCATCACTCCCCACGGGGAGGCCCGGCTCCACTCGAAGGCCATGGCGCCGAGCGAGCCGGAGGCGCCGTACCCGTGATGGTATTCCTCGAAGACCACGCGATCGTACGCGGCCACGAAGAGCCCCAGGACGAACGGGCCCGCGTCGGTCCGCCGGAGCGTGCGGTTACGGAACAACTCCTCGTCAGCCACCAGGATGACGTCGTGCGGGTAATCCGCTCGCCGTAATCGAATCGCCTCCGGCACGCCGGCCTCGGAGCGAAGCAGGGTGTCCACCGCGCGGATCGGCGGGACCGCGCAGGACACCCGCTCGGCGTCGGCCGAGCGACTGGAGTCCACGACCACGCTCCGCCGCGTCGGCACGAGCGTCGCCCGCACCCAGGGCCACCCCGAGCCGGACCCAGCACCAGGCGGTGCGATGCGGACCGAATCCAGGAAGCGCCGGTTGACGCGGTAGCCGAAACACCGCATCAGCGACTCGGCCGATTTCCCCGCGAGAACGAGATCGGCCCGCGCGCCATACGAGAGCACCGCGCTCCGCTCCGGCGCGGAAAACGGAATGCTGGGAGCGAGAATCACGAGCACCGGCCGCCGGGACGGCGCGACCGCCGCCAGTCCGCGGGACCGCTCGCGAAACCGCTGCACCGGAATTCCGAGCCGGATCGTTGCATCGAGCAGGCCGCGAGAGCCCCCCGGCGCCGCGACAAAAGTGGAAGTGCGCTCGTCCCGGTCGGCGGCAGGCTGCCGGCCGAGCAGCGCCGCGACCAGGATCAGTGCACCGAGCAGCAGCACGGCGACCCCGACTTCGTTACGCGGGCGCATAGCGCTCCGGCGCGGCGAGTGCGCGCCATTCGGCGAATTCCCGGGGTCCGCAGGGCCGCCGGGCGAAGACGTAGGCGTACAGCGTGCGCACCAGCGCGCGAAATTCGTCCCGCGCCGCGGGGGCGAGCCGGGCCTCGCGGGAATACTCTCCGGGCGTCTTGCTCGGATGAAAGCGGACCAGTGACGAGGCGTCGAGCGCGAGGACCAGCGCCAGGAAATCGTATTGCATCGCCTCGGCATACCGTCCGAGGGCCGCGAGCCGGTCGGCCTCGCGCCGGTACCACACCTGATCCCGGCGCACGGCGGATGCCCCGGCCTCCGCCGGGAGCCGCGCGTCCGCCGCGCGGACCGTCTGGAGGAAGACCCAGGCGGCGTGAACGAAGATGGCGATCACCAGCAGGATCAATCCGGCAAGGAGGACGCGGAACGCGGCGGGATGCGACTCCTGCAGATCGAAGAGCCACTGGCGCAGCATGCGGATCCAGCGGCGAAGCAGCGCGTAGGATTCGGGCCGCTCGGCCCAGCGGTATTCGGGGGCGGCGAAGACCGAGTCGAGAACCGCGCGAAGCGAGTCGGCGCCCACTATCACGCGGGCTGCAGCGAGGACGCGAGCAGCTCCAGGTCGAGCCCTTCCTTCCGCACCCGGAGGTCGTAGTAGAGCACCGTCAGCACCACGTAGACGAAGGGATAGATGAAGACCTGCAGCGTGGATTCGAGGACGAGTATCACGAGCGACGTGGCGCCCTCAGGGTCACCGAGGAGCGCGCCGGCGCCGCCGAGCGCGATGCCCGGCACGAGCAGCAGCAGGAAGGCCACGAACATCGTGAGAAATACCTTGCCCCGGAAGCCGCGGGTGAGATCCCAGGAGCGGCCCATCGCCGCGGTCGCGCTCGGTGGTGCTTCGAGCACGGCGACCACCGTGCTGAGCAGGAGTCCCGTGAGGAGGATGACCCCGGGCACGATCAGCAGCATGAATCCGAAGCCGACGAGGAGCGAGGTCAGAAAGGAGATCATCACCAGGCGGCCGAGCAGCGCGGTGGCCCGATGGAGGGCGACCGTCGCCGGAATCTCCCGGCCGAGATATGCCTCGGAGACGATGTAGGTCGATGCCGCGACACCGATCGCGCCGAGGATCACGGCCAGCGTGAGATAGAGCAGGCTCAGCGCGATGTTGACGAACAGTCCCTGCGAGGCACCGAGGTAGACGCCGAGCGCCATGGGAACCGCCTGGCAGATCACCGCTACGGTCACCAGCGGAACGAACAGCGATCGGTACAGACCGAAGGACACGTCGAGCACTTCACCGAGCGAGAGCGGCCGGAGGACCGGTGCGTCGGACATAGAATCTCCGCGGGGGAACCTGGGAACCCGTCGTGGGTACCCCTATCATTGTTCCGAAGGCCCTGTTTCGCCATCCCCCAACCGGGCGTCGCGAATGGTCAAGCGCCCCGCAGCATTCGAGCGACGACAGCATCTCGAGGTCGAGACTCCCGAGAACGTCGTCCTCGACTACGAGATCGCCGGAATCGGCAGCAGGACGCTGGCCGCCCTGGCCGACTGGCTGATCCTCGGCGTGCTCGGTACGGGAATCACCATCGCCTCCGGCGCCTGGAGGGATGCCGCGCCATGGCTGGTGGCCGTGCTCGTTCTCGTGCTCTACCTGATGATCTGGGGATACTTCAGCTGCTTCGAGGGACTGAACCGGGGTCAGACCCCCGGGAAGCGGTGGCTCGGTATCAGAGTCATCCGTGATACCGGCCATGCGGTGTCCTTTTCCGATGCCGCGGCGAGGAATCTTCTCCTTCCCATCGATCTCTT
>Ga0068859_100003240_pt1 | contig 16566 bp, 11 predicted proteins | sample KBSSwiS22_FD_66585 | JGI IMG/M metagenome (GOLD analysis project Ga0068859, IMG submission 66585) | Switchgrass rhizosphere microbial communities from Kellogg Biological Station, Michigan, USA - KBS Switchgrass S2-2 | ecosystem: Host-associated > Plants > Roots > Rhizosphere > Soil ...
GGGCGCATCTCGTCGAAGGCGGTCGGCTCGACGCCGTACTCCTCCTTCGGCCGGCCCGCGACCGCGTTTAATCCGACGTTCGGGATCACGGTCCCGTTGAATGTCCAGACATCGGAGCCGTCATCGCGTCGCACGACCTTGGGGGCGACGTCCTCGAACTTCGCGGGAAGCCGGCCGGAGAACATGTCGGGTGGCTCGACAAGATGGTCGTCCACGCTGATCAGGATAAGATCGTCCGCTTGCATTCCGAGTCTCCGCTCACGAGGTCGGGCGTGGCGGCCAGCCAAAAACATTGGTGACCTGGCCGCCGCGTCGGTTAAGGTGTCGAGGTTTCCTCTCGACCAATATCTCATCTTTCTGGCCGCTGTCGAGAAAGTCCGAGTCCGCCCAGCTAACGAGCGTCCCGGCCGCAGCCCGCGCGCGGAGTAGCCGACCGACAGCACCAGGACACCGCCAAAGGCCACGCGCTCGGCGCCCGGTGGGGAGCAGCCGGGTGTTGACGTTCGTCGGGTGGACGGATCGCCGCACACTTGGCCGCCGCTGGGCGGCGCGGTCGCGCACACGCCGCCCGAGACGGGCGCAGCCTGGTCATCAGACGGGCCGGGCACCAGCGCGCCCCCGGCAGCTACGAGCCGATCCAGGATCGCGCCGCCCGTTTCGGCCGGTTTGACCAACCTCCCGAGATCCCCTACTGTCTGACCCGACAGCGCTTGAGCCATCACTCACTGAGACCAAGTTCAGAGATCAGGTTCACCGGAGACCAGGTTCATCAAGATCATGTTCATCGAGATCGGGTCGACGCATGCATCGTGCACACCATGTGCCTCGCGCAGCTGGCCGGTGCGCTACGTGCGTTCGGGCAGACGCGAGGAAGGATCGTCGCATGGAGAGCCAGGCGCTTGGCGGCCGAGCCGACCTGACCACCGCCAGCAGCGCGGCCGCCGCCACGAGCACCAGCACCGACGTCGCCGCGATCGAGCGTGAACTGATGCTGGTCAGCCGGTACACGGTTCTCGCGACCAACCGGTCCGCGGCGGGCCTCTACCTGGAGCGCAGCGCCTACCTTCTGCTGTCCCGCATCGACGCCGAAGGCCCGATGTCCATCGGCCAGCTCGCCGCGGCGTTCGGTCTGGACACCTCGACGATCAACCGGCAGACGGCGGCGATGTCACGAAGCGGCCTGGTGGAGCGGATCGCCGATCCGGCCGGTGGTCCTGCACGCAAGCTGCGCATCACCGCGGACGGCCTGGACCGGCTGCGCGCGAACCGGGCGTGGGCCGTCGGCGGCATCGGCCGGTTGCTGGGCGACTGGGATCCGGACGATCTCGCGGCCCTCGCCCGCCTGCTGACCCAGTTCAACACGACTATCGAGCGCCGCCAGGGCCACCCCTGGCCGCGGCCCGAGCAGACCCACACCAGCCGGCCGTGATCCGCCGCGCCTAACCCGCCGATCCCCCGGTCGCCGACGCTCTTGTACGGAGTTCTACGCGGTCGCCGGAAATCCGCTTCACTGACAGTCCGCGACGCCGCATGATGAAAGCGATTGACATCAAGCGCTGTCGGGGGGTGGCGCTGTGGCGCTGGTTACGGGGCTCGTCGCGCTGTGGGCGGTGTGGGCCGACTGGTGGCTGCGCCACCTGGACACGGCGCTGCACGAGGGCGGGCACGCGCTTTTCGCCTGGGCACATGGGTGGCGCGTCCGACGGGTACACATCGAGCGTGAGGGCGGCGGATTCACCGAATACCGGGCTGGGTCGCAGGGATGGCTCGCGGCGTTTCTCGTCTCCGCCGCGGGCTACCTCAGCCCGCCGGTCGCCGGGCTCGCGGCCGCCCGGCTGCTCGCTGCCGGAAACGTCAGCGCGGTTCTCATTCTCGCGGTGCTGGCACTCGCCGGGCTGCTACTCGTGGTCGAGAACCGGTTCGGTATCGCCGTGGTGCTGGTGAGTGCCGCCGGGCTTGTCGGCCTGGAGCAGTACGCGCGCTGGGCGGGGCTCTGGGCCGCCTATTTCCTGACCTGGTTTCTGCTGCTGTCCGGTGTGAAGTCGGTGGTGATCCTGCACCGGGCGCGCCGCTTCGGCGTCCGGTCGTCCGACGCGGACCATCTCGCCAGCCTCACGCACCTGCCAGCATTCCTCTGGGTGCTCGCCTTCGGCGCCGTCAGCCTCGTGTGCCTCGTGAAGGGCGCCGGTCTGCTGTTCGCCTGACGGTCTGCTCGGCTTGCCGTCGTCTGCGCGCTCCGTTCCCGCGCACGACGGCCGCCGGCAGACTCAGCGCTTGTTGAGCACGCCGTCGCCGGTGCCGTCGCCGCTGTCCGCGAAGTGGTAGACGAGGTTTCCGCGGCCGTCCAGCTTGAGCGACAGCGGCGTGTCCGAGCAGGAGTCGGTACCGGACACGATGTGCTCGGTCACCATGGCCTCGGAGCCGCCCCTGTCCAGCAGCAGGTCGCCCGTGCAGGGAATCGATGGGTAACTCGACGTGCCGACGACGTTGCCGACCGTCCCACCACGCAGGACCAGAGTGACGGCATAGGACGTGTGGAAGTTTGTGGACGGGTTGTTCTGCGTGACGACACCGCTCCAGGTACCGATCAGCGCGGCTGGCAGCTGGTCCGCGCCCGTCGTCGGCGTCCCGCCTGCCCCTGGCTTCGGGGACGCCGCAGCCGCTGGCGGTGGCACGAGCCGGTCCGCGAACTCCTTGGCGGCCTTGCCCCTGGTCGGATAGACCGGCGCCAGCGCGGTGAAGACGAGCGCGACGAGCACCAGAACACCGGCGACGCCGACGACGGCTTGGTCCAGCACCGGCAGCTCCCGGATTCGACGGCCGCCCCGCCCTGCCTCGACCGCCGGCGCTGGCTGGGTCCACGGCCACGAGCCCGCCTGCGGCCAAGGCGTCGCGGCCGGCCCACCAGGCCCGGGCCAAGGTGCCGGGGGCGCGCCGGCGGGCACCGGCTCGGCCGCCGTCGGCGGCCACGGGCGAGGCGGCGCCGACGGTGGGGACGCCGGCCACGGAGACGCTGCCGGTGGGGACGGCAGTGACGCCGACGGCGGGAGCGCCGGCGCAGGGAATGGCGGGAAGGCGAGCCCCGGCTCGGGCCTCGGCGGGCGTGGCGGGAAGGTCGGCGGCTGCGGGGGCGATCCAGCAGCCGAGCCACCTGGCGAAGCCATCGGGGATTCCCAGACCGGCTGGGGTCCCGCCGACGGGGCCGGCGGCGCCAGTCCCACCCCGGACGTCGGCGGAAGTGCCGGAGCCGGCCTCGGCGGACCGAGGTGCGGGGAAGTGGACGTCGCCGGCGCGGCCGGCGGCGGCGGCGGAAGCATCGAGGGCGGTGGCAGGACCTGGGTGACGTCGCCGTCATCCTCGTCGTACGACATCGCCGGCTCGGGTGTCGTCCCAGACTGGGATTGCGGCTCAGGCTGCGCCGTTCCGGTAAGGGGTGCCGTCGACGGGTCAGGTGTCGCTTCGGGTGGCGCCGGTTTCCGCGGACCTGTCGGGGACGGCGGCTCGGGCAACGACCAGCTGGACTCGGACACGGCGCACCTGTCGATCGGGGATCCCGTCGAAACCATCATCGTCCGGGCGGGAGGTCCAGGAAATGTCGAAACGACGACGATCCTCGCAGGGGACAATCCTCTCAGAGGATAAGCAACTGCCCATCATCGACAGATGACCCATAGTCTCCGATCTGGCGACGGCCGGTCACGCCCCCGACGCGGCCCGACCAGAGCCGCCCGCCTGCCCCCGGGCCGACCGGTTCGGATGCGCGGGGTCGTGACCTCGCGATAGGCAAGGGAGGAGCGACTCCGTCCAGGAACGGGCGGCAGGCCAAAAGGCCAGCCGGTGTGACACGAAGGGACGTGCGACGTGAGAGGACAGGATCAGTGACCCGAGTCGGCTTCATCGGGCTGGGCAGCCAGGGCGGACCGATGGCCCGCCGCATCGTGGACGCGGGATTCCCTCTGACGATCTGGGCGCGCCGGGCCGCGTCGGCGGAGCCGTTCGCCGACACGGCGGCCACGGTCGCGGCGACCCCGGCCGAGCTGGGCGCCGCCAGCGACATCGTCGGCATCTGCGTGATCGCCGATGTCGACGTGACGGATGTGCTGCTGCGCCCGGACGGGGTGCTCGCCGGCATGGACGCGGGCGGCCTGCTGATGCTGCACTCGACGATCCACCCGGACACGGTCCGGCTGATCGCGGACGCGGCCGCGGATCGCGGGGTGGCCGTCGTCGACGCGCCGGTCAGCGGCGGCGGAGCCGCGGCTGCCGAGCAGCGGCTGCTGGTGATGGCCGGTGGGGCCGACGAGGACGTCGCGCGGGCCCGCCCGGTGCTGGAGACGTTCGCGAACCCGCTCCTGCACCTCGGCCCGCTGGGCAGCGGCCAGATGGCCAAACTGCTGAACAACTTCGTGTTCACCGCCCAGGTGGGCCTCGCGCTCGACACGTTCGCGTTCGCCGACCGCCTCGGCATCGACCGGGCGGCCGCCGCGCAGGTGCTGGCAAGTGGCAGCGGCGGCTCCCGGGCGGCGGGAATCCTGGCGGCCATGGGCTTCGATCTCACCGGGCTGCGCGGCGCCGTGGCCCTGCTGAGCAAGGACGTCCGGATCGCCCTGGAGGTGGCGAAGGCGGTCGGCGCCGATGCGCCGGCGGCGCTGAGCGATCTGGCCAGCGGGACGCTCAGCACGTTGAGCGGCGAGCCGGCTGCCGGGTAGGCGACGGGGACCGTCGGCCTCGCGGGCTGGTCTCCATCTATATTGCAGGAATCCGCTCGGGGGCGGCCGGCAAGGCCCGTCGCGGGGCCGGCCCGATCGCAGGGAGAACCGTGGCCAGCGTTAATCAGGACGAGCCCGCTGACGACGCGCGGGAGCATGCCCGGCTGACCGAGCAGGGCGGCATACTCACGGTGACGATCGACCGGCAGCGCAAGCGCAACGCGATCAGCCCGCAGGTCACCGAACAGCTCTGGCGCGCCGCGACCCTGCTCGGTGACCGCGATGACCTGCGCTGCCTGGTGATCACAGGCGTCGGCCCGTACTTCACCGCCGGCGCCGACCTCTCGGGTGGGATTGGTAACCGCCCGTCGAACCCCGAGACGGAGCACCTGCACCCGGGCTGGAACTTCCGGCGCAACTACCGCAGCCACCACCTGCTCTACGACGAGTTCGAGGCGATCGAGAAGCCGATCATCGTCGCGGCCAACGGGATCTGCCTGGGCGCCGGCGTGGAGATGGCGGTCAGCTGCGACTTTCGGTTCTGCACACCCGATGCCGAGTTCGGCGTGCCGGAGGTGCACCTCGGGATACTCGCCGGCAGCGGCGGCACCAGCCGGCTGACCAGGCTCGTCGGCCCGGTGTGGGGCAAATGGATGGCGATGGCGGGCCGGCGGGTCGGTGCCGCACAGGCCAAGCAGATCGGGCTCGTCCACGACGTCTTCCCGGCGGAGACCTTCCTGGAGGACGTCTACGCCTTCTGTCGGGACCTCACGAGCATTCCACCCGAGGTGCTCGGCGTCGCGAAGCTGGCCGTCGACATGTACGCGGATATCTCCGACCGGACCGCGCAGCGGCACATCGACCGGCTGTTGGTGACCCCACTGATGAGCGATCCGGAGTTCCTCAAGCGGGCCGGCAAGTACGGCTATGAGCGCAGGCAGGCCATTCAGCCGGAGATCTGAGCCCGGCCGGCTGGCCACCCGGCGCCGGGCGGGATCAGTCAACGCTCATGGCCCACCTGGGAGGCGGGCGCCGGCCTCGCCGCGGGTCAGCCGACCGATGCGGGAGTCACGCGCCCAGCCAGCGTGACCATCGCGACAGTAAGCGTCTGTCCAAGCTGCGCCGCGAACGGGTCTCGCCGGCGGAACCTGGTAGGCGTGTCGGCGATCCAGGCGTCGGCGCGGCGGGAGGATCACGGTGTGATGTCCGAGGAGCTGATGGTCCGTCATGGCGCGCAGGTCACCATCGTGTCGGCGGCTCGGCCGTTCGTCGTCGGCCGCGGTTCCGGCGCGGACCTTCGGCTGACCGACGTGCGGGTGTCGCGCCGCCACCTGATGGTCCGGCAGACGGCGGCCGGCTGGTCCGTCGTCGACATGAGCGCCAACGGAACGTGGCTGGAGGGCGAGCGGGTTCGAAGCCTCGACCTGCTGCGGGAGACCCGGCTCAACCTCGGCGCGACGAACGGGCCGCGGATCACGCTGATCCCCGGAACGCCCCAGTCGATCCCCGACTACCCAGTGCCCCAGGTCCCCGAGATCTGGCCACCGGAGCCGCGGCGCGCTGTCGCCCTTTCCCCAAGCCGCGGGACGCCGGTCGAGGCGGCCGCCCAACCCGCGCCGGTGTCGCTTGGGTCCGACTCCGCCGGGGCCTCGGCACGGGTGCCCGCCCGGCGCGCCGACGCCCTCCAGCCGGCTGTCTCCTGCTCGTGGTGGCCCTGGTGATCTGACCCCGGCCCGCGCGGCTGTGGTCGGCCGGGCGTCACGGCCTGTTCCCCGAGCGGTCGAGACCGAGCCGTTCGACGATCGTCTGGGTGAGCTCGGCCGCGCTCGGGCCGCTGTCGATCGTCAGGTGGTTGTCGTCCGGCTGCGGTTCCACAGCCCGAGACACCCATCACCACGAGTACCGGGGAACGCGACCGTGGCACACCTGATGCTCGCCCCGTCACGTCGTCGCCCACCGCGACTATGACCCCTTAAGCGACGCCGGCAGCTTAGGCCGAAGCCGCACCGCCCGGCGAGGGGGCGCTGGGGAGGCCGAAGCCGCGGCCCACGTCGGGGCGGCGCAGCTTCCAGATCAGGCCGTCGTAGAAGAGGTGCAGGCCGCCGGCGATGAGCACGAACAGCGTGTAGTACGGGTAGCCCGCCGAGACCAGCACGGCTAGCACCGCGCCGATTCCCGCCAGGTAGGCCGCGATGAACCCCGTTCGGCCGGCCGGGGACCGGACCACGGCGGCGACCGGACCCGACCGGACGTCCACCGGCTCGCCGGCCTTCGGCTTCGGCCGGTAGCGGCCCTCCAGGTGGTGGTGGACGACGAGGAAGTACTCGGCCGCGTGTGAGCCGACGTACGCGACGAAGCCGACCAGCGGGTTGACCGCCACCAGCAGGATCATGGCGAGGGTCGAGCCGACGTAGGCCCACTTCGCCGGGTTGGCCGTCGGGTTGCGGTGCTCGGCGCGCGCCCAGCGGACCAGCGCGACGATCGCGGCGGCCGCCGCGACCGGCAACAGGATGCGGGCGAGCGGGCGGGCATCTGTGAGCAGGTCGAGCGCCCGCCGGTTCACGCCGCCGAGACCGGCGACGGCGACCTTGTCGGCCGTGCCCTTCGCCGCCGCGGCGGCCAGCACGGCGGTGACCAGCCAGCTGTAAAGCAGCAGCCGTTCCAGGTTCCCGTGGCTGTCCCGCGCCTTGCGGCCGTAGATCCGGGTGAGCCCGTAGCGCTGCTGCAGGGTGTGCACGGCGTTCCAGATCGCGGCGACGACGGCGAGCAGCGCGAAGCTGACGGCCATCCCCAGCGCGACGAGCCCCGCCAGGATGAACGGGCTGACGATGAACACCGTCCGGCGGGTGGCGAACTGCTTGCGGTCGCCGTAGACGAGCACCAGCGTCAGCGGCTGGTGCATGACGGAGAACATCAGCGTCGCGGCGACCAGCCAGCGGACCGCGGGCCCGTTGTCGGCGACCGCCCAGCCGACCGTGGCGAACGGCACCCACAGCGCCGCGACGCTGAGGTCGTAGCCGGCCGAGCGGATCCAGCGCGGCCGCCGGGAGCGCAGCGGCGCGGCCGGGGCGACGGGTTCCGCCGCGACCGCCGTCACGGCCGGCCACCGACCCAGAACGCGCCGGTACTGAACGCTTCGGCAGCGGACGCTTCGACGTGGGACGATTCGCGGCAATCCATCGGGCGGACCTCGCTTCTGTCTGCGACGCGCCTACCTGCTGGCCAGACCTGGGAGCAACGCTTCCCACCAGCTATATAGCCGAAGCCCGACCAAATCGTCCACGGCCGCGGCGAGTGGCGCCCCCGCGGCTCAGCCGAGCGCGTCGAGCCAGGCGCGGGCGTTCTGGAAGAGGCGCAGCCAAGGGCCGTACTCGATGCCGCCGGCGGCCCGCGCGGCACCGACCGGGAGCCAGGACCGCTGCTGGGTGAGGAACGCCCGCTCGGGGTGCGGCATGATCAGCGTGACCCGGCCGTCGTCGGAGGTCACGGCGGCGACGGCGGCGGGGCTGCCGTTCGGATTCGCCGGGTAGTTCTGGGTCGGCTTGCCGTGGTTGTCGACGTACCGGGCGGAGACCGCGCCCGGGCCGGCCGCGCCGAACTCCATCCGGCCCTCGCCGTGGGCGACCGGGACGGCCAGCACCGAGCCGGCCATGCCGGCGAACAGCACGGACGGCGAGCCCTCGATGAGCAGGCTGGAGACCCGGGCCTCGAACCGTTCGGAGGCGTTCTGGCGCAGGGCCGGCCAGCCGGTGGCGCCGGGAATGAGCGCGCCGAGCCCGGCGACCATCTGGCAGCCGTTGCAGACGCCGAGCGTCAGCGTGTCGGGCCGCTCGAAGTAGGCGCGGAACGCGGCCGCGAGCTCGGGGTGCGCGAGGATCGACTTCGCCCAGCCGAGCCCCGCTCCGAGGACGTCGCCGTAGGAGAAGCCGCCGCAGGCCGCGAGCACGTGGAAGTCGTCGAGCGTGGCCGCGCCGGCGAGCAGGTCGGTCATGTGGACGTCGACGGCGTCGAAGCCGGCGGCGTCGAACGCGGCGGCCATCTCGACCTGGCCGTTGACGCCCTCGTCCCGCAGGATCGCCGCCTTCGGCCGGGTGGCATAGGACCGCCGGTGCAGCGAGAAGGAGACCCGCTCGGTGATGCCCGGGTCGGCGTCGTCGAGGATCGCGTCGAACTCCTGGTCCGCGCATTCCGGGTTGTCGCGCAGCCGCTGGACGAGGTAGCTCGTCGTCGCCCAGACGCGTTCCAACTCGGCGCGCCCGCGCTCATAGACCACCTTGCCGCCGTCACGCAGCACGATCCGCTGGTGGTAGGTGGGTCGGCCGAGCACGTGCACGTTCCCGGCGCCGACAGCGGCGGCCAGCGTCGCGACGACCCGCTCTACGGCGACGTCCGCGACCTGCAGGACGGCGCCCAGCTCCTCGGCGAACAGCCTGCCCAGCAGCGTGCCGGGCAGCGCTCCGAGCTCGACGTCGAGGCCGACGCGGCCGGCGAACGCCATCTCGGCCAGGGTGGCGAACAGGCCACCGTCGGACCGGTCGTGGTAGGCAAGCACGTCGCCGTCGGTGACCAGGGCTCTGGTCGCGGCGAAGAACGCCCGCAGCGTGGCCGCGTCGGTGTCGGGCACCTCCGCGGCGCCGTCGCGGCCGTAGGCCTGCGCGAGCGCCGAGCCACCGAGCCGGGCACCGACGTGACCGCCGGACAGGTCATGACCGCCGGACAGGTCGACGAAAACCAGCCGGCTGGCGCCGTCGTGAGCGAGTTGCGGGGTGAGCACCCGGGAGACGTCCGCGACGGGCGCCGCCGCGGTGACGATCAGCGAGACCGGCGAGGTGACGGCGTGGTCGCCGGTGGCGTCCGACCAGACGGTGCGCATGCTCGTCGAGTCCTTGCCGACCGGGATCGGGATGCCGAGGGCCGGGCAGAACTCCTCGCCCAGCACCCGGACCGCCTCGAACAGCGCGGCCTGCTGCCCGTCGGCCTGCACGGCCGCCATCCAGTTGGCGGACAGCGCCACGTGCGTGAGGTCCGCGACCGCGGCGGCGGCCAGGTTGGTGATCGCCTCGCCTACGGCCATCCGGGCCGCCGCGGCCGAGCTGACCGTCGCGAGCGGGGCGCGCTCCCCCATCGCCAGCGCCTCGCCGGTGCGGCTGCCGTAGGCGGACGCGGTGACGGCGACGTCGGAGACCGGGACCTGCCACGGGCCGACGAGCTGGTCGCGGACGGTGTGCCCGCCGACGGTCCGGTCGCCGATGGTGATGAGGAACTTCTTGCTGCCGACGGCGGGCACCCGCAGCACCCGCTCGGCGGCCTCGGCCAGCTCGATGCCGGACTCGTCGAACGCGGGTTCCGCCGCGGCGGCCGTCGTCGCCTCGCGGGTCTGCCGGGACGCCTCACCGAACAGCAGCGACATCGGGACGTCGACGGGCACCGTGTCGAACAGCCGGTCGCGCACGACGAGCCGCGGCTCGTCGGTCACGGTGCCGACGACGGCGAACGGGCAGCGTTCCCGCTCGCACAGCTTCGTGAACGCCTCGAGGTCGGCGGCGGCGATGCCGAGGACATAGCGCTCCTGCGCCTCGTTGCACCAGACCGCCAGCGGCGACATGCCGGCGTCCGCGTTCGGCAGGTCGCGCAGCTCGAAGACGGCGCCGCGGCCGGCGTCGTGCACCAGCTCGGGCAGCGCGTTCGACCAGCCGCCGGCGCCGACGTCGTGGATGGAGACGATCGGGTTGGCCTCGTCGAGCGCCCAGCAGGCGTTGATGACCTCCTGTGCGCGCCGCTGCATCTCCGCGTTGCCGCGCTGGACGGAGGCGAAGTCGAGGTCGGCGTCGCCGGCGCCGGTCTGCATGCTGGACGCGGCGCCGCCGCCGAGGCCGATGAGCATCGCCGGGCCGCCGAGCACGATCACGAGGTCGCCGGGCGCGAGCCGGTTCTTGCGGACCAGCGGGTCGCGGACGTTGCCGACGCCGCCGGCGATCATGATCGGCTTGTGGTAGCCCCAGCGCCCGCCCGGGCCGTCGTCGGCCTCGTAGGTACGGAAGTAGCCGACGAGGTTCGGCCGGCCGAACTCGTTGTTGTAGCCGGCGGCGCCGAGCGGCGCCTCGATCATGATGTCCAGCGGCGAGGAGATCCGGTCGGGACGGTGCTCCGGCCCCTCCCACGGCGACTCGGCGCCGGGAACGCGCAGGTGGGAGACGGTGTAGCCAGCCAGGCCCATCTTCGGGGTCGCGCCGCGGCCAGTCGCGCCCTCGTCCCGGATCTCGCCGCCGACGCCGGTCGCCGAGCCGGGGCCCGGAGCGATCGCGGTCGGGTGGTTGTGCGTCTCGACCTTGACCAGGATGTGCGCCGGGCCGTCATGGCGACGGTAGGCGTGGGTCGCCGGGTCTGGGTAGAACCAGGACGCGTCCTGGCCGCGCAGCACGGCGGCGTTGTCGGAGTAGGCCGACAGCACGTTCGCCCCGGACCGCTCATGCGTGTTCCTGATCATCGCGAAGAGGCTCTTCGGCTGGGCTTCACCGTCAATCACCCAGGCGGCGTTGAAGACCTTGTGCCGGCAGTGCTCGCTGTTGACCTGGGCGAACATCATCAGCTCGACGTCCGTCGGGTTGCGCCCGAGCGCGCCGTACTGGTCGACGAGGTAGGCGATGTCACCGGCGCCGAGCGCGAGGCCCAGCGTCCGGTTGGCCTCCTCGAGGGCGGCCGGGCCGCGGCCGAGCAGGTCGACGTCGAGCTGCGGCACGGGGCGCCCGGCGGCGAACAGCGCGTCGGCGTCGGCGACCGACGGCGCCACGATCTCGGTCATCCGGTCGTGCAGCAGCGGCGCGAGCGTCCTCTCGTCGACCGGCCCGTCGCCGTACAGGTAGAACACGGTGCCGCGCTCAATGCGGCGCACCGCTGCCAGCCCGGCGGACGCGGCGATGTCGGAGGCCTTCGATGACCACGGCGAGATCGTCCCGAGCCGCGGCAGCACGACCACCGTCGAGACGGCGCCGGCCCGGTCCCCGTCGAACGGCTCGCCGTAGGTGAGCAGCTCCCGCAGCCACGCCTCGTCCTCGCCGCTCAGGTCGTCGCCGGTGGGGCCCTCGCCGGTGCGGCCGGCCGGGCTCGCGAGCTCGACGAAGTGGACGTACTCCGCGGCCACGTCCGCCACGGCCGGCTCGACCGCCCGCAGCCTGGCCAGCAGCCGCCGCCGGCCCGGCGCCGTGAGCGCGGCGATGTCTCCGTAGGTCTTCATGTCCGCCGATCGTTGAGGGTCTTCCCTGACACGCAGGAGGCGGCGTGTGGAGGTCTCGCCGGAGCGGAGCGAGGGCGAGGCCGGAGCACGCAGCCGACGGAGTGGCAGCGGCAATACTGCTACCCGCCCGCGGCGTCGCGGGCGACCCGCGGACGGCCATCTTACCGGCGCGCCCCACCCCGTCTGATCGACAACTGGCCCGTGGTGGCTACTTGAGGGTGCCGTCAGCGAGATGGGCCACGAGGCGGCGGCGGTCGAGCTTGCCGGAGGGGAGGGTCGGGATCTGGGTGCTGGCGGCGACGATCCAGCGGGTGGGGACCTTGTAGCTGGACAGCTGGGCGCGGGCGTGTGCGGTCAGTGACTCGACGTCTATGGAGCCGGCGGCGGGCACGACGATCGCGCAGACCTCCTCGCCGCGGTCCGGGTGCTCGACGCCGATGACGACGCACTGGGCGACGCCGGGGAACTCCTCGACGACGGCCGCGACCTCCAGTGGGGAGACGTTCGCGCCGGCCGACTTGATCAGGTCGGTGGCCCGCCCGACGTAGAACAGCCTGGGGTCCCCGGCCTTCCGGTAGACCTGATCGCCGGTGTGGTACCAGCCGTCGGCGTCGAAGACGTCCGCGCGCTCGCGCTTGTTGTAGCCGGCCATGACGCCGGGGCCGCGGATGAGCAGTTCGCCGACCGCCTCGCCGTCGACGGGCGCACCGGCCTCGTCGACGATCGCGATGTCGGTGAACGCGAAGCTGCCGCCGGACTCGGACAGCGAACGGTGGATGGGAAAGCCGTCGGGGACGCCTGCCATGGCGATGTCGAGCGGGCCTCCGGTGAGCAACGGGGCGCTGGTCAGGTCCCGGCTGGGGAAGGTGGGGTGCTCCCGCAACTGCTGCGTGAACGCTGGCCAGCCGACGAGGCCGTTCGCGCGCTCCCGCTCGACGAGGTCCAGCGCGGCGCCGGCCTCCAGCCGGGGCAGGACGAGCAGCGTCACCGGCGCGTGCAGCGCCCCCATCGCGGCGAGCACCCCGCCGATCCAGAAGAACGGCATCGCGCACAGGATGCGCGGCGCGGGCACCCCGCCGGTGAGACCGCCGACCGCCGCGGGCCACGTCGACGTCTGGCGGACGAGCGTGCCGTGCGTGTGCAGCACGCCCTTCGGGTCGGCGGTTGTACCCGATGTGTGGATCATGATGGCCAGGTCGGCCGGGGTGACCTCGTTCTCGACCGCGGCCAGGATCTCGGCGGGCACGCTCGGCGCACCCGCACCCGCGCTGGTCGCCCAGCTCCGGTCGGTCTCACCGGTCAGGACGATCTGGCGCAGGTAGGGCGCCGTCGGCAGGTGCAGGCGCCCCACGGGCTGACCGGCCAGGCCGGGCAGCGCGACCTCGAACCGCTCGGCGACGTCGATCTTCAGTACCCGGGTGGGCGCGACGAGGACGGCGACGTCGGCCAGCCGGAGCACCTTCGCGATCTCTGCCGGGGTGTAGAGCGTGCTGAGCGGCACCGCGAGCGCGCCGATCCGGGACGCGGCCAGCCACCAGGTAATCCACTCGGTGTCGTTGGTGAAGAACAGCCCGACCCGGCAGCCCTTGCCGACGCCTGCGGCCAGCAGGAACCGGGCGGCGCGCGCCGACCGGGCGTCCGCCTCGGCATAGGTGAGCCGGTCGGTCGGCGTCACCACGTAGTAACCGTCGCCGGTGTCGCGAACGGCCCGGCGCAGCAGCCCACCGACGGTCAGCGGCCCAGATTCCGACGCCACCATGCCCTTTTTCTCCGTCCCACGCACGTCCCTGAGCGAACCCCGGCCCCGGGCGAATCCCGTCGCATCGTCGCAGACGGTACGCCCCGCGCGCGGCGTCCGACGGCAGCCGGCCTACCGGCTCACAAGGGAACGGTGGTCGGGAGTTTCCCGCCGCCGTGGCCGCGTCAACGAGCAGGGATCACGACCGTGGGATGCTGCACGCCGGGCCGAGGCGGCTCGGAAACGACGGGATGGGCGGGGAAACGATGCGGGACAGTGCGTCGGGCTCGGCGGCTGACGGCGCGGTGACGATGACTGGCAAGACGGTTGTCATCAGCGGCGCGAGCGCGGGGATCGGCGCGGCGGCGGCCCGGCAGCTCGCGGCGCTCGGCGCGCGGATCGTCGTGCTCGGCCGGTCGCCGCAGAAGACCGCGGCAGTCGCGGCCGAGGTCGGCGCGACCGCCGTCGTCGCGGATTTCGCCCGCTTCTCGGAGGTACGCCGGGCGGCCGCCGAGGTGACGGAGCTCTGCCCGCGCATCGACGTGCTGCTCAACAACGCCGGCGGGCTGTTCCCGGGGCCGATGCTGACCGAGGACGGCAACGAGATGACGATCCAGGTGAACCATCTGGCGCCGTTCCTGCTCACCGGGCTGCTGATGCCCCTGCTGACCGCCACGCCGGGATCACGGGTCGTCGTCACCAGCAGCGTCGTCAACGTCGCCGGCAGGATCGACGTGACCGACCTGAATCGTTATCGCCGGGTCCTGGGGGTCCTCGGGCAGTTCGCCGTCTATGCCGACAGCAAGCTGATGAACCTGCTGTTCGCTCGCGAGCTCGCCCGCCGCGCCGCGCCGGACGGTCCGACGGCCACCGCCGTCCATCCCGGAATGATCAATAGCGAGTTTGGCCGGAGCGCCTGGTACATGCGCCGTTTCTACGGCCGGCCGCTCGGACTGCTCGGCCGGGTCACCGCGGTGGAGACCGGAGCCCGTCCGCTGGTCGCCGTGGCGACCCGGCCCGACCCGGAGACCGTCAACGGCGCCTACCTGCACCGCTTCAGGCAGCGGGACCGTCTCTTCACCCCGGGTCAGGCCCGCGACCCCGAACTGGCCCGCGAGCTCTGGGAGGTCTCGGCGAAGCTAGTCGGCCTGCCAGGCTGACACGCGGGAGGCGGCGTGCGGAGGTCTCGCCGGAGCGTAGCGAGGGCGAGGCCGGAGCACGCAGCCGACGGAGTGGCAGCGGTGGTACTGAATCTCCTGCCCGGCCGGGCAGGAAGGCGAGCTGACTCGAAGCCGACACAACGGTCGATGGCCCTGCTCACACGGTCTCTCTACGATCGGAGGCCGTGGAGTGGAACCTGCGGACCTGCGCGCGCTCGGGCCATGTGACCTACCGCCCGGACGAGCCGGAACTCGCCGCGCGGCTGCGAGCCGAGACCCCGCTGGGCGTCGCGTGGCGCTGCCTGCGCTGCGGCGACTTCACCCTCGGCGAGCCGAAGGGCGCCGGCCCGGCGGACGAGGCGCCGCTGCTGCTGCGCGGCCGAGCGCTGCGGGACGCGCTGGTGCTGCGGCTGCTCGCGCTCGAGCGGCTCATCCGCGCAGTACTGCTGGTGCTGGTCGGGTACGCCATCCTGCAGTACCGGCACTCGCAGGCCCAGGCCGAGGAGCTGTTCAACAAGGCGCTCCCGGCAGCGAAACCGCTGGCGAACGTGCTACATCTCGACCTCGACCACAGCCCGACCGTCGAACACCTGCGCCACCTCATCTACACCCAGCCAAAGACGCTGCTGCTCGTCGCCACGCTCATGTTCGGCTATGCGGCGATCCAGATCGCCGAGGGCATCGGCCTGTGGCTCCTGCAGCGGTGGGGCGAGTACTTCGCCGTTGTCGCGACGTCGGCCTTCCTGCCGCTGGAGGTCTACGAGCTGACGGAGCGGACCACCTGGCTGCGGGTCGCGGCGCTGGCCATCAACGTCGCGGCGGTCGTCTACCTGGTGTGGTCCAAGCGGCTGTTCGGAGCCCGCGGCGGCCACGCCGCGTTCGAGGCCGAGCGCCACAGCGCCTCGCTCCTGGAGGTCGACGAGGCCGCCGCGATCGAGCCGACCCGGCCCGACGCGCACAAGGAATCGGAAACCACGGACGAGCGACCGGTGCCGGCGGACCAGCAGCCGGCGAACGTCGGCGAGGACCTTACGCCCGCGGGTGAGTCTCGACGACCGTCCTCCTGAGCGGCCCGGCCGAGCCTCCGGTCCGAGCCTCGGCCGTCAGCCGCCCGAGCGTCAGCCTCATGATCCTCCGGTCGTGGGTTCGAGCCCCACCCGCCCCACCCGATGATCTTCACATTTTGTCCGTCTCGATGTCCACATCTGGGGTGGACGTTCTTTTGATCTTGTCCTGTCGGTGTGCTGCTGATCGTGTCTGGTCGATTCGGGCGGCTTTCGGGCGTCCGCGGGCGCTGTTGGGCCGGGTGTGGGCATGGCGGGGCCGCGGGCGAGGACGACGTGGTGCTGCTGGTCGAACGCGGCGAGCAGCTTGCCGGGGGGTATGTCGCCGTGGCGTGAGCCGCGCAGGGTCTTCCCGTCGACCGCGATCCGTCGCCGCTGTCCCGCGGCCGGTGTGGTCGCGGTGGCGGCCCAAGTGTTGAACGGCGCTCAGGATGCCGACCGGGCTCGGGTGGAGCGGCGAGGCGTCCGGGACCCGCACGATACCCAACGTGGTGTGGACGGTCTCGCCGGCATCCGTCACAAGTCTCGACAATTGCTCATCATTCATGCTAATGTGTGATGCCCATGAGCGGGCAAACGAAACGCAGCGACTTCACCGAAGCCGACTTCGCCGGGTTTGACCTGATCGTGGTCGGTTCCGGCTTCTTCGGGCTGACCATGG
>Ga0068859_100003241_pt1 | contig 16560 bp, 16 predicted proteins | sample KBSSwiS22_FD_66585 | JGI IMG/M metagenome (GOLD analysis project Ga0068859, IMG submission 66585) | Switchgrass rhizosphere microbial communities from Kellogg Biological Station, Michigan, USA - KBS Switchgrass S2-2 | ecosystem: Host-associated > Plants > Roots > Rhizosphere > Soil ...
CTGGGCGGCTACATCTCCGACAACTTCGCCTGGCCATGGATCTTCCTGATCAACCTGCCGGTGGGCCTGGTCTGCGCCTGGCTCTGCAGCCGCGGCCTGGCCGGCCGCGAGACGCCGACGCGCAAGGTGCCCATCGACAAGGTGGGCTTCATGCTGCTGCTGATCTGGGTCGGGGCCCTGCAGATCATGCTGGACACCGGCAAGGAGGCCGACTGGTTCTCCTCGAGCGCCATCGTCGTGGAGGCGATCATCGCCGCCGTGGTCTTCGTGGCCTGGGTGATCTGGGAGCTCAACGACGAGCACCCAATCGTCGACCTGTCGCTCTTCAAGTCGTCCAACTTCACCCTGGGCACCCTGGTGTTCTGCATCAGCTTCGCGGTGTTCTTCGGCAACAACCTGTTGCTGCCGCTGTGGCTGCAGACCCGGATGGGCTACATCGCCACCTGGGCCGGCCTGGTGGTGGCGCCCAGCGGCGTGGTGGCGGTGATGCTGACCCCGCTGGCCGCGCGGGTCCTCAACAAGGTCGACGCGCGGGTGGCCGCGACCTTCTCGCTCTTCGCCTTCGCGTTCTCGTTTTACCTGCGCTCGCTCTATTCCCCCGACGCGGATTTCTTCCACCTTGCCCTGCCGCTTGCGGTCCAGGGGGTGGCGATGAGCAGCTTCTTCATCGCCCTGGTGTCGATCTCGCTGAATGGCGTCCCCGAAAGCCAGGTGCCCTCGGCGTCGGGCCTGAACAACTTCAGCCGCATCACTGCGGGCGGCTTCGCCGCCTCGATCGCCGCCACCGTCTGGGACCGCAACGAAGCGGTGCACCAGACGCGGCTGGCCGAGACCATGGGCGCCACCGACCCCGCCTTCGTGCACAACATGGACGCCTTGCACGGCGCGGGCCTGTCGGTCCCGCAGGCGGTCGGATCGGTCACCAACCAGGTGGTGACCCAGGCCTACCTGCTTTCCAGCCTGGACTTCTTCCGCATCTCGGCCTGGCTCATCATCCTGTTGATCCCGATGGTCTGGCTGACCAAGAAAACCATCGCCGGCGGCCACGCCCCCGCCGCGGACTGACCCCGAAAAGGTTTTTCGCCCACGAACCACACGGACCACACGGACGCGGCAGGTCCCGGCAGGGCAGGGGACATGTCCCTGACCGGCCATCGGCCGGTCGATCGGTCGCCCATGGCGTCTCCGCGCCACGGCCCGTCCGTGTGGTTCGTGTGGTCCGTGGACAAATCCTGGCGGCGCTTCGGCCGCCGCCGCGCCCTCAGTAGCTCTGCAGCGGCCGCACCTCGAGCGGCCCAGCCGACAGCGCCCCGATCGCCTGGGCCGCCGCCAGCGCGCCGGCCGCCGTGGTGAAGTAGGGGATCTTCATCATCAGCGCCGTGCGCCGCAGCTCGAAGGAGTCGGCCAGCGACTGGCGGCCCTCCGTCGTGTTGAAGACGAGCTGCACTTCGCTGTTCTTCATGGCGTCGACGATGTGCGGCCGGCCCTCCAGCACCTTGCGCACCCGCTCCACCTTCAGCCCCTGGGCCGCCAGGTAGCTCTCGGTCCCGCCGGTCGCCAGCACCTTGAAGCCCAGGCCCAGCAGGATGCGCACCGGCTCGACGATCCACGGCTTGTCGGCGTCGCGCACCGAGACGAACACCGCGCCGGAGTCCGGCACCCGCGCCCCGCCGCCCAACTGCGCCTTGGCGAAGGCCCGCGCGAAGGCCGGCGCCAGGGTCTCGCCCGGCCGCACCCAGTCCAGGCCCATCACCTCGCCGGTGGAGCGCATCTCCGGCCCCAGCACGGTGTCCACGCCGGCGAACCGGGCGAAGGGGAACACCGCTTCTTTCACCGCGATATGGCTGTAGGGCTCCGACTTCAGGTCGAACTCGGAAAGCTTGGCGCCGGCCATCACCTTGGCTGCGATGGCCGCCAGCGGCTTGCCGATGGTCTTGGCCACGAACGGCACGGTGCGGCTGGCCCGCGGGTTGACCTCCAGAACGAAGATCCGCGGCTCGTCGGCGTGCGGCTCCTCGATGGCGAACTGCACGTTCATCAGACCCTGCACGCCCAGCGCCCGGGCCATGGCCTCGGTCTGGCGCTTCAGCTCCTCGACGGTCTCGGGCTTCAGCGAGAAGGGCGGCAGCGAGCAGGCCGAGTCGCCGGAGTGCACGCCGGCCTCCTCGATGTGCTCCATGACGCCGGCCACATAGACCTGGCCGTCGGCGTCGCACAGCGCGTCCACGTCCACCTCGGTGGCGCGCGACAGGTACTGGTCGATGAGCACCGGGGAGTCGCCGGAGACCTGCACGGCGGTGCGGATGTAGCGGTCGAGCTGTTCGTCGTCGCGGACGATCTCCATGGCCCGTCCGCCCAGCACGTAGGACGGCCGGATCACCACCGGATAGCCCACCTGGTGCGCGCCGGCGAAGGCCTCGTCGCGGGACCGCGCGATGGCGTTGACGGGCTGCTGGATCTTCAGCCGGTGCAGCAGTTGCTGGAACCGCTCGCGGTCCTCTGCAAGGTCGATGGCGTCGGGGCTGGTGCCGAGGATCGGAATGCCCGCGTCCTCCAGCGGCTGCGCGAGCTTCAGCGGCGTCTGGCCGCCGAACTGCACGATCACGCCCAAAAGCTCGCCCTTCGAACGCTCTACGTCGATGAGTTCGAGCACGTCCTCCGCCGTCAAGGGTTCGAAGTACAGCCTGTCCGACGTGTCGTAGTCGGTGGAGACCGTCTCCGGATTGCAGTTCACCATGATCGACTCGATGCCCACGTCGTCGAGGGCGAAGGCTGCGTGGCAGCAGCAGTAGTCGAACTCGATGCCCTGGCCGATCCGGTTGGGCCCGCCGCCCAGGATGATCGCCTTGCGGCGGTTCGACGGCTCGCTCTCGCACTCCGGCGCCTGGCCCAGCGCGCCGGTTTCGTAGGTCGAGTACATGTAGGGCGTTTCGGCGCGGAACTCGCCGGCGCACGTGTCGATGCGCTTGAACACCGGGCGCACGCCCAGCACGCGACGCTGCTGGCGCACCTCCCTTTCGGTGGTCGAGGTCAGCGCCGCCAGCCGCGCGTCGGAGAAGCCCTGCGCCTTCAGCGCGCGGAACGCCGCGGCCGTGGCCGGCAGGCCGTTCGCCCGCACATGGGCCTCCTCGCGCACCAGGGCCTCGAGCTGCCGCAGGAACCACGGCTCGTAGGAACAGGCGGCATGGACGTCCTCCACCGACAGCCCGTGGCGGAAGGCCTGGGCGATCACCCGCAGCCGATCCGGCGTCGGCTGGCCCAGCGCCCGCAGGATCGCCGCGTGGCCCATCTCCGGGTCGGCGGCGTTCTCGATCTCGATCTCGTCCAGCCCGACGAGGCCGGTTTCCAGCCCGCGCAGCGCCTTCTGCAGGCTTTCGGCGAAGGTGCGCCCGATGGCCATCACCTCGCCCACCGACTTCATCGAGGTGGTGAGCAGCGGCTCCGAGCCCGGATACTTCTCGAAGGCGAAGCGCGGGATCTTGGTGACCACATAGTCGATGGACGGCTCGAACGAGGCCGGGGTCGCCCCGGTGATGTCGTTCATCAGCTCGTCCAGCGTGTAGCCCACCGCCAGTCGGGCCGCGACCTTGGCGATCGGGAAGCCCGTGGCCTTGGACGCCAGCGCCGAGGACCGCGACACCCGCGGGTTCATCTCGATCACCACCATGCGCCCGTCGGCCGGGTTGACCGCGAACTGCACGTTCGAGCCGCCCGTCTCCACCCCGATCTCGCGCAGCACCGCGATCGAGGCGTGGCGCATCCACTGGTATTCCTTGTCGGTCAGCGTCAGCGCCGGGGCCACGGTGATCGAATCGCCGGTGTGCACCCCCATCGGGTCGATGTTCTCGATGGAGCAGACGATGATGCAGTTGTCCGCCTTGTCGCGGACCACCTCCATCTCGAACTCCTTCCAGCCCAGCACGCTCTCCTCGATCAGCACCTCGGTGGTGGGCGACAGGTCCAGGCCGCGCTCCACGATCTCGCGGAATTCCTCGACGTTGTAGGCGATGCCGCCGCCGGTGCCGGCCAGCGTGAACGAGGGCCGGATGATCGCCGGCAGGCCCACGAACTCCAGGCCCTCCATGGCCTCGTCCAGCGTGTGGGCGGCCTTCGACTTCGGGCTCTCCAGCCCGATGGCGTCCATGGCGTCGCGGAATTTCTGGCGGTCCTCGGCCTTGTCGATGACGTCGGCCCGCGCGCCGATCATCTCCACGCCGTACTTGGCGAGCACGCCCATCTGCTCCAGCGCCAGCGCCGTGTTCAGCGCGGTCTGGCCGCCCATGGTGGGCAGCAGGGCGTCCGGCCTCTCCTTGGCGATGATCTTTTCGACCATCTCCGGCGTGATCGGCTCGACGTAGGTGGCGTCGGCGACGTCCGGATCGGTCATGATCGTGGCCGGGTTGGAGTTGACCAGCACGATCCGGTAGCCCTCGGCGCGCAGCGCCTTGCAGGCCTGCACCCCCGAATAATCGAACTCGCAGGCCTGGCCGATCACGATCGGGCCGGCCCCGATGATCAGGATGGACTGGATGTCGGTGCGTTTGGGCATCGGCTCTCGTTTCGCGCGCAAGTCGGGGCTCGCGCGCCTCCGCGCAGCCGCCGCCGACCAATCCTGCAGGTTAAGCCGCCCGTTTAGAGAGGCCGGCGGGCGCGCGCAAGCGCGGCGTGGTCGCGCAGAACGGTACAGCCCGTCTCGTGCGCCGGTGTGGCTTTCAGGCCGGCGCCCGGGCGATGTCCGCGCGCAGGTTGAGCGCCCCGGCCACGTAGAGGACCGCCGAAACCAGGAACATCGGGGCGGCGATCAGCAGCGACAGGCGCAGCGACTGGTCGCCGGCCGTGGCCCGCAGCAGGTCGCTCACCGCCCCGATGATCGGCGGCCCGAACCCCATGCCGATCAGGTTGATGATGAACAACAGCATCGCCACCGCGACGGCGCGCATCCGCAGGCCCACCATCGCCTGCACCGCCGTGTAGACCCCGCCCGCCCAGCTATAGTAGCCCAGCAGCGTCACCGCCGTTCCCATCAGGGCGAGGGCGGGGGAGCGGGCGGTGAAGGCGACGTAGCCCGCCGGCGCGGCGACCGACATGGCGACCGCCGGGACCAGCGCCAGCCAGCGCTTGTCCCTGACCGCGAACCGGTCGGCGACGAAGCCGCCCAGCACGCCGCCGCCGATGCCCGCGCCGATCTGGATCATCGCCAGCCAGCCGCCGGCCTGGGCGGTGGAAAGGCCGTGCGAGCGGATCAGGAAGCTGGGCAGCCACAGGTTCATGGCGTAGCCGGCGAAGGCCGCGACCCCCGAGCCGATCGCCAGGCACAGGAAGGACGGCCGCGAGGCCAAGAGGCGCGCCACGGCCAGCGCGGAGGGCGCCACGGTCGGGTCGGCCCGCGCCTCGGTATGTCCCCTCGGCGGCTCGCGCAGGGTCAGCTTCATCAGCAGCGCCAGCAGCAGGCCCGGCAGGCCCACCACGACGAAGGTGGTGCGCCAGCCGATCCCCTGGCTGAGCCAGCCGCCGATGGCCAGGCCCAGCGCCGTGCCGAGCGGCGGACCCGCCACGTAGATCCCGATCGCCGTGGCGCGCCGCCGCGGGTCGAAAAGGTCGCTGATCATCGAGTAGGACGGCGGCGTCCCGGCCGATTCCCCCACCGCCACGCCGATGCGGATCAGGAGGAGCTGGAGGAAGTTGGTGGCCAGGCCGCACGCCGCGGTCGCCAGACTCCACAGGGCCATGGCGCCGGCCAGGATGTTCACCCGGCTGAAGCGGTCGGAGAGCTTGGCCACCGGCACGCCCAGCGTCACGTAGAACAGGGCGAAGGCCACGCCGCCCAGCACGCCGAGCTGCCAGTCGGCCAGCGCCAGGTCGCGCTTGATCGGCTCCAGCAGGATCGACAGCAGTTGCCGGTCGGTGAAGTTGACCATGTAGGAGACGACCAGCAGGCCAAGGAAATAGACCCGGTAGGACAAGGGCGCCCAACTGCGCTCCGCGGCCTCTTTCGGCTCCGACTTCATGCGTCCTCCCGGCGGCCGTGTCGTTCGCGGCTCGTTGTGGCGGGCACGACGCCCTTGTTCCGCGCCTCGGGTCAAGGGCCGGGGCTAAGGCAAGCCCCTGGCGCGGGAACCAAAAACGGAGCCATCTTGTCGGTGCAAACCCGCCCAGGAGCTGCAGCCATGGCTTCCTCCCTGACCCTGAGCCGCGTCGCCGGCGCCCTGGGCGCCGAGCTCAGCGGCGTCGACCTCGGCCACGACCTTGCGGACGAGACCATCGCCGAGATCCGCCGCGCCCTGGTCGAGCACCAGGTGATCTTCTTCCGCGGCCAGTCGCTCACCCCCGAACAACAGGTCCGCTTCGGCGCGCGGTTCGGCCCGCTCAACATCCACCCCTACGTCGCCGGCATGGCCGGCCACCCCGAGGTGATGGAGGTGGTCAAGGAGCCCGAGGATCCGGTGAACTTCGGCGGCGGCTGGCACTCCGACATGAGCTTCCTGGAGCGGCCCAGCATCGGCTCGATCCTCTATGCGGTGGAGGTTCCGGAGTTCGGCGGCGACACCCTGTTCGCCAGCCAGGCGGCGGCCTACGACGCCCTGTCGCCCGGCCTGAAGCGCACCCTCGAGGGCCTCAGCGCCGTGCACAGCGCCGCGCGGGAATATGGGCCCGGGGGCGCCTCGACCCGGGCGCGCAAGTCCATGTCGGTCTCGGAGGCCGAGGGGCGGGTCGGCGAGTACGTCCACCCCATGGTGCTGGTCCACCCGGAGAGCGGCCGCAAGGCGCTCTACGTGAACCCGGCCTTCACCGTGCGCATCGACGGCTGGAACCGGCGCGAATCCAAGGCCCTCCTCGACTATCTTTTCGAGCACGCCCGATCCGAGGCCTTCACCTGCCGGTTCCGCTGGGAGGCGGGCTCCATCGCCTTCTGGGACAACCGCTCGGTCTGGCACTACGCGCTCAACGACTACCCAGGACAGCGCCGCCACATGCGAAGGGTCACCGTCGATCCGGCGCCCGCGTCGGCCTCGGCGGCGAAACAGCAGGCGGCTTGACTTTAGCGGTGTACTCGGCGGCTCCGGCGTTATAAGGCCGCGAAATCATCGTGTTGGAGGCGCTCATGCGCATGTTCGCCGCGCCGCTCGTCATCGCGGCCCTGGCTTTCGCCCTGTCGGCCTGCGGCCACAACGTGGAGGAGCGCGCGGCCACCGGCGCGGCCACCGGCCTGGTCCTCGGCGGACCGATCGGCGCTGCGGTCGGCGCCGGCGTCGGCACGGTCGTCAGCAAGGCCCGCGACAAGTAGCGACCAAGGCGACGAGCACGCCAGTGCATGTCTCCGCAATGGTGCTAAGCTCATCCCTTGGCGAACCGTTCAGGGGTGAGGCCATGAAGATCAAGCAACTGGGACACGTGGTGGTGCGGGTCACCGACCTCGCCCGCGCCGAGGCCTTCTACGCGGGCGTGCTCGGCCTGCCGGTCGTCGCGCGCCTCGACCAGGGCGGGGCGAAGATGGCCTTCTTCAGCCTGGGAAATCACCACGACTTCGCGGTGATGGAGGCGGGGCCCGGCGCGGCGACGCAGTCCGGCCCCGGCCTGCACCACGTCGCCTTCAAGATCGGCGACAGCCTGGACGAGCTGCGCGAGGCCCGCGCCGTGCTCGAGGCGGCGGGCGTCAGGACCGTCCCCATGGACCACGAGGTCACCAAGTCGCTGTACATGGCCGACCCCGACGGCAACGGCGTCGAGCTCTACGTCGACGCCTCCGACGTCTGGCGCGCCGATCCCCAGCGCGTAGCCCAGATCGCCCCCCTGGCGCTGTAGCGCTTAGCCCGCGTCCTCGCACCATTGCGCCAGCGCCGTGAGCTGGCCCGCGCCGTCGCCGCGGAACGACGACCCGTGCATCACCGCCAGCGTCCGGGGCGACAGCGCCGCCAGGTCGCGCAGGATCGCCGCCGTCGCGGGCGTCAGGCTCATGGCGTGGAACATCTCCTCGGCGGCGATGGCGGGCCCGCTCACGTCGGCCTCGGTCAGCGCCGGCGGGTCGCCCACGTGGGACAACAGGTCGCCGCAGAACAGGGTGGCGGCCGTCTCCTCGTAGAAGGCGCCGGCCTCCCACCCGTGCGGCACGTGCGGGGTGTCGATCCAGCGCATCCGCCGCCCGCCCAGGTCGAGCACCTCGCCGGACGCCAGCGCCCGCGGCGGCCGGTCCGCCAGGTCGTTGAGCGAGACGTCGCAGGCTGTCTGGCCGTGCACGACGGTGGCCCGGGGCGCCGCCGCCAGCCAGGCGTTCATCGATCCGCACTCGTCGGCCTCCACGTGGCCGAACCCGATCCAGCGCAACGTCTCCACCGGCAGGACGCGTCCCACCGCCGCCGCGACGCCGTCGAACAGCATCCGCTGCCCGCAGTGAAACAGCATCGGCTCCTCGGCCCGGATCAGGAACTGGTTGAAGGTGAAGCCCTGCGGCGTCACCGCCGGCACGAACGTCGACAGGCGATAGACGCCGTCGGCGATTTCATTCACGCGGGTGTCCATGGCGACCTCATGGGGTGGACGAGGTGTCGGATGTCGGCCTCTTCGCCGGCAGTCTACAACATGCGCCGCTTGCCCGGCGCCGACGTATCGGAAACAACGGTCGGATTCTCAAGGAGCCGCCCGAAAGTCATGACCGCCCGTTCGTTGTTCGCCGACCTGCGCCTGCCGCTGCTCTGTGCGCCGATGTCCTTCGCCTCGAGCCTGCCGCTGACGCTCGCCTGCTGCCGCGCCGGAATCGTCGGCGGCTGGCAGGGCGGCAACGTGCGCACCATCGAGGAGTTCGAGGCCTACCTGACCTCCCTGGCCGAGGATCGCCGCCGGGCCGAGGGCGAGGGCAGGGCCTACGCGCCGCACGCCATCAACTTCCCCGCGGCCATCGTGAAGGACCCCGAGCTCGGCGCGCAGAAGCTGAAGCTCTGCGAAGACCACCGCGTCCCGGTCATCTTCTCCAGCGTCGGCGATCCCACCGAGATCGTCCGGCGCGCCCACGCCTGGGGCGGCCGCGTCATCCACGACGCCATCAACGTGCGCCATGCGGAAAAAGCCATCGCGGCCGGCGTCGACGGGCTGATGCTGACCTGCGCCGGCGCCGGCGGCCACACCGGCTTCCTCACCCCCATGGCCTTCGTGCCCAAGGTGCGGGCCATGTACGACGGCGTGCTGCTGGTCGGCGGCGGCATCGCCACCGGGTCCGGGATCGCCGCCGCCCTGGCGCTCGGCGCTGACCTCGCCGTCATGGGCACCCGCTTCATCGCCACCAAGGAGTCCGGCGCGGTGGACGGCCACAAGCAGATGATCACCGCCACGAACATGGAGGATATCATGCTGTCCGACGTGATGAACGGCATCCCGGCCCACTGGATTCGCCAGTCGCTGACCCACGTGGGCCTCGACCCCGATAACCTGCCGCCCAAGCGCGCGCCGATGCGCGGGGCCCAGATGCCGGAGGGCGTGCGGCCCTGGCGCGACATCTGGAGCGCCGGCCACAGCGCCGGCCTGATCGACGACGTGCCGGCCGCCGCCGAGGTGGTCGAGCGCCTGGCCGCCGAGTTCGAGGCCGCGCCTCAGGCCAAGGATTGGCGCGGGCGGCTGGCGACCCGCTTCGTGGGCGCGCCGGTCCCGGCGTGAGCCGCACTGAACCCTGAGGAGGCTGCCGTGACCCTGCATCTCGACTGCGCCGACGAACTGCTCTCCACCACCCGCGCGGTGCGAAAGCGCCTGGACCTCTCGCGCCCGGTTCCGCGCGAGGTGATCCTCGACTGCATCCGCATCTCCCAGCAGGCGCCCACCGGCTCCAACAGCCAGGGCTGGCGCTGGCTGGTGATCACCGACCCCGCCAGGAAGCAGGCGCTGGCCGATCTCTACCGCGGCACGGCGGCGGACTACTTCCCCAAGGCCCGCGCCCGGGCGCAGTCCCAGGACCTGGCGCAGACCGCTCGGGTCTACGATTCCGCCCAGTACCTCGCCGACCACCTGCACGAGGTCCCGGCGCACGTGATCCCCTGCATCTCCGGCCGGCCGCCGGAGGGCGGCGGTTCGCACGCCGGCGGGTTCTTCGCCTCGATCTATCCGGCGGTGTGGAGCTTCAACCTGGCGCTGCGCGCCCGCGGCCTGGGCACGGTGCTGACCACCCTGCACCTGCTGCGCGAGAAGGAGGCCGCCAAGCTCCTCGGCATCCCCGACGACGTCACCCAGGCGGCCTTGCTGCCCGTCGCCTACACCCTGGGCGGCGACTTCAAGCCTGCGGACCGCCCGCCGCCCGAGACCATCACCTACTTCGACGCCTGGGGATCGAGCTGATCCGAGCCTGCGGATCTAGGCGGCCGGCTCGGCCGCGCCGTGCCCGCCCGGGCGCTGCGGCAGGACGAAGATCAGCCCCACGATGACCGCGGCCAGCACCGCGGAGGCGACGGGCCGGCTCAGGGCCAGGCCGCCGTGGTCCACCGGCTTGTCGAGAAAGTCGCCCACCGCCGCGCCGAGCGGCCGCGTCAGCACGAACGCCGCCCAGAACAGCGCCACGCGGCTGAGGCGCGTCCAGATGTAGAGGCCGCCGACGGCGGCGAGCAGGGCGGCGAACACCAGGGCCGCGCCCATGTAGCCCAGTCCGCGGGTGTCGGCGGTCCAGTCGCCAAGCGCCGTGCCCAGGGTCTGGGAGAAGGTGATGGTGGTCCAGTAGAAGGCTTCGGCCTGGGCGCTTACGACCCGGTCCGCGGAGATGGATCCCAGCCGCCAGCGCCAGGTCGCCAGGGCGGCCAGCACGCCGCCCAGCAGCAGCGCCGAGCCTCCGGCGTAGCCGATCCCCAGCGAGCGGGTGGCGAAGTCCGCCATGGTCGTCCCGGCGGTGGTGGAGGCGACGATCGTGGCCCAATAGAGCAGGGGGCGGAACCGGTCCGCAGCGACCTGCCAGGCTACCAGGGCGGCCAGGATCGCCAGGAAGATGGCCGAGCCCACCAGGTAGCCCTGGTTCCAGCTCATGCTCACCGTGTCGCCGCCGGTTTCACCCAGCGTCGTCGCCAGCACCTTGATGATCCAGAAGCCCAGGGTGGCGGCGGGCGCCTTGCTGGCGGCATGTCGGATGTCGGCTGAGGTCATGGGCTCCTCGACATGACGTCGCCGCACGACACCTTCCTCAACGAAAATGGGCCGGCCCCTTTCAGGTCCGGCCCATCGTCAGGAGATCGGGCGGCGCCGAGGCGCCGGCGTTTCCTCAGGCTTGGAGTTGGCCAGCCGCGGTCTTGCCGCTGCGGGAGTCGCGCTCCAGCTCGTATTTGATTTTTTGGCCTTCGTTGAGCGAGCGCAGGCCCGCCCGTTCCACGGCCGAGATGTGAACGAACACATCTGCTCCGCCTTCATCGGGTTGGATGAAGCCATAGCCTTTTTGGCCGTTGAACCATTTCACAGTGCCGCTGGGCATAGAGATCTATATTCCTTCGATAGGTAATTCCCAGCTGCGTAAGCTTTCACGCAGCCGACCAAAGATCGAAAGGAATCGGAAAACAGGTCCGGCGCCCGCCGAAAAACGGGCGAGGAAAGTCGGCCGAACCTTACGAGTTCGATAGCGAAATCGTAGTGCCAATTCCGCCCTGACGCAATCCGCAGGGAAAAATCGCCGCACGCCGAACACCTTGCGGTTGCTGGGATCGCGTGAATCTGGACTGTCGTCGGGGCCGGCCGTCGAGCCCACTTGCCGCCGGGCGCAGCGCGGGGCAGCTTCTGCGCTTCCGACCTCGTCCGCCCGAGCCCGCCTCTTGGCCGTCGCCGCTCTTCCCGACCAACTCGCCGAACTGATGGGCCGCATCGCCGCCGGCGACCGCGCGGCGCTGCGCGGACTCTACGAGGCCACCTCCGCGAAGCTTTTCGGCGTCTGCTTCCGTATTCTCTCGAATAGGGACGAGAGCGAGGACGTGTTGCAGGAGGTCTACCTCACCATCTGGCGCCGGGCCGACCGCTTCGATGCGGCGCGGGCGAGCGCCATGGCGTGGATGGCCACAATCGCCCGCAACCGGGCGATCGACAAACTGCGCGCCCGCGGCCCGCTCGCCCACGCCGACCCGGTGGACGAGGTCGACGCCCCGGATTCCGCTCCGCTGGCCTCGGCCCTGCTGGAGCAGGCGCAGGACGAGCGCGCCCTGCACCGCTGCCTGGGCGAACTGGACGAGCGCACCGCCTCGGTGATCCGCACCGCCTTCTTCGAGGGCGTGACCTATGAGGCCCTGGCCCAGCGCCTGGATGCGCCCCTGGGCACCGTCAAGAGCTGGATCCGCCGGGGTCTCCTGCGTCTCAAGGGATGTCTGGAGTCATGAGCGGCGACCCCGAACTCCCCGATCCCGAAGCCCTGGCCGCCGAGCACGCCCTGGGCGTCCTGGGCGCACGCGAGCGTGCGGCGGCCGAGGCGCGGATGGCTGCCGATCCCGCCTTCGCCGCGCTGGTCGAGGCCTGGCGCGAGCGCCTGGCGCCGCTGGCGTCCGAGGTTTCGCCGATGATCCCCTCATCGGACCTGTGGGGCCGGATCGAGCGCCTGTTGCCGGCCAACGACGACGCCAGGCTGGGCCGCGCCCTGCGCTTCTGGCGCGGCGCCTCGTTCGGCGGCTTCGGTCTGGCCGCCGCCAGCCTGGTCGCCGCGGTCGTCGTCGCCAACCGCCCGCCGGTGGTTGTCGCCCCGCCGCCCGCGCCGCAGGCCGCCCTGCTCAACGCCAGCCTGAAGGGCGAGGCCGGCCCGCCGATGTTCGTGGTGGCCTATGACCCCGACCGCAAGGCGCTGATCATCACCTCCCTGGCGCCGGTCGGGGCCGATCCGAAGCACGCCCACGAGCTGTGGCTGATCCCCGCCGACGGCAAGCCGCGCTCGCTGGGCATCGTCGAGCCCGGAACCTCGCGCCGCATGACCATGGCCGGCCCGCTGGCCCCCATGGTGTCGGAGGGCGCGGCCCTGGCCGTCTCCGTCGAGCCTCCCGGCGGCTCGAGCAAGGACGGTCCGTCCGGCCCGCTGGCCGCCATGGGCAAGCTCCGTAAAATATAATTCGCCGCCTGCATCCGGCGAGAACCTCGTCCCGTAATCCCATCATCGTCACCAAGACGATATGGAAAATCCAAAGGGACAACGACCATGTCGAACAAGCTGATTTCCGCCGCCTTGGCCGGCTCTATGCTTTGCGTTGCTGTGGGAACGACCGCCAGCGCCCAGATGAATACCATGAAGGTCTCGACCGAAAAGACCGTGATGGTGGGCGGCGCGGCGATGTACCCGTCGAAGAACGTCATCCAAAACGCAGTCAACTCCAAGGACCACACCACCCTGGTGGCCGCCGTGAAGGCGGCCGGCCTGGTGGACACGCTGTCGGGCCCGGGGCCGTTCACGGTCTTCGCCCCCACCAACGCCGCCTTCGGCAAGTTGCCGGCCGGCACGGTGGACAACCTGGTCAAGCCCGAGAACAAGCCCACCCTCACCAAGGTGCTGACCTATCACGTGGTCGCCGGCCGGCTGTCCTCCGCCGACCTGATGGCCAAGGTGAAGGCCGGCGGCGGCAAGGCCAAGCTCGCCACCGTCGAGGGCGAGCCCCTGACCGTCCAGTCCAAGGCTGGCGCCCTGTGGCTCTGGGACGCCAAAGGCGGCGCCGCCAAGATCACTATCGCCAACGTCAACCAGTCCAACGGCGTCATCCACGTCGTCGACACCGTGCTCATGCCGTGAGCTCAACAGAGGGCCGGCCCCGGCCGGCCCCATTTATTGTCCACAGACCACACAGACCACACAGACGCACCACTTCTGGCAAGGCGGAGGACGCAACCCTGACCGGCCGTCGGCCGGTCGATCGGTCATCCTGGACCCCTCCGCGCATCGGCCCGTCCGTGTGGTCTGTGTGGTCTGTGGACAAATTCTATCGGCGTTTGGGTCAGCTCAATTGTCGCCGTGAGTTCTTATATTGTTCACTTTAGTTCGGGGCTTTACACTCGTGGCGCATGGATGCCCAGAAGCCCGAGATGTTTCTGCACGCTGAGGAGACCTACCGCATTCAGGGCGCGATCTTCGAGGTTAATCGCGTGATGGGGACAGGCTTCCTGGAGGCGGTTTATCAGGAGTGTCTCGCGCTTGAGTTCACCGCGCGCGCGATCCCGTTCGTCGCCCGACCCAGTCTTGCGCTGGACTACAAGGGAACCCGCCTGAGGCAGGGATACATCCCCGACTTCATCTGCTTCGACAGCGTCATCGTTGAACTCAAGGCGCTCGGCGACCTGACGGCCGAGCACCGTGCGCAGGTGTTGAACTACCTGAAAGCCACCGGACTGCACGTCGGACTGCTGGTCAATTTCGGCGGCGCGTCCAAGGCCCGGATCGAGCGCCTGGCGCTCTAGCCTCGCGCCTTGTCCATCAGCGCGGCGAAGCGTTCGAAGAGGTAGAGGGAGTCCGTGGGGCCGGGCGAGGCCTCCGGGTGGTGCTGCACCGAGAACACCGGCCTGTCCGCCAGCGCGATCCCCGCATTGGTCCCGTCGAACAGCGACACATGGGTCTCCTGCACCGCCGCCGGCAGGCTGGCACGGTCCACGGTGAAGCCGTGGTTCATGGAGACGATCTCCACCTTGCCGGTGGTCAGGTCCTTCACCGGGTGGTTGGCCCCGTGGTGGCCCTGTTCCATCTTCACGGTCTTGCCGCCCAGGGCCAGGGCCAGCATCTGGTGGCCCAGGCAGATGCCGAACACCGGCGTGCCGGACTCCACCAGCTTGCGGATTTCAGGCACGGCGTATTCGCCGGTGGCCGCCGGGTCGCCCGGGCCGTTGGAGAGCAACACCCCGTCCGGCTTGCGGGCCAGCACGTCCGCGGCGCTGGTGGCGGCCGGCAGCACGGTGACCTTCGCGCCCACCTGCCGAAGCGCGCGCAGGATGTTGCGCTTGACCCCGAAGTCCAGCACCACGACGTCGTATTTCTCGGCGGGCGCGCGCCCGTAGCCGGCCGGCCACGACCACAGCGCCTCGTCGTAGGTGAACGGCTGCAGGCAGGTGGCGTCCTTGGCAAGGTCCAGGCCCACGATCCCCGTCCAGGCCGCGGCCTCCGCCACCAGGGCCTCCAGGTCGAAGCGCCCGTCCGGATCGTGCGCGATCACGCCATGCGGCATGCCGGTCTCGCGGATCCGCTTGGTGAGCGCGCGGGTGTCGACGCCCGCCAGCCCCACCACGCCGCGCCGGCTCATCCAGCCGGCGAGGTCCGAATTGGCGCGCCAGTTGGCGGGCGGCGTGGGCGTGTCGCGGAAGATCGCGCCGCGCGCCGCGGTCGCCGCCGACCCGGACATCTGCTCCAGGTCCTCGGCGTTGGTCCCGACGTTGCCCACGTGCGGGAAGGTGAAGGCCACGATCTGGGCCATGTACGAGGGATCGGTGAGGATCTCCTGGTAGCCGGTCATGGCGGTGTTGAAGCAGACCTCGCCCACGGCCTTGCCCACGGCGCCGACGCCGATCCCCTGCAGCACCGTGCCGTCGGCCAGGGCCAGCACCCCGGTCGCGCCGGGCAGTAGGTCGCGGCTCATGGGGCGGCTCCGGTTCGCAATGGGGGGACGCCCGGCGCGGACCGCCGGGTAAACGGCCGCGTAGGTAGTCAGTCCCGACCCGCGGGTCAATGCGGCAGGCCGCTCAGGCGGCCAGCAGCCCCAGGATCGCGCCGATCAGCTCCTCGGCGCGGATCGGCTTGGCCAGGTGGCCGTCGGCGCCGGCGCCGGCGCTGTCGTGGCGGTCCTGCGGCGAGGTGTTGGCCGACACCACCAGGATCGGCGAGCGCGGCAGCTCGCGGGCGTCCTCCTCGGCGCGGATCTGGCGGATCGCCTCGATCCCGCCCATCACCGGCATCCGCAGGTCCATGAGGATCACGTCGAAGCGGCCGGAGCGCCAGGCGCTCACCGCCTCGGCGCCGTTCTCCACGCTCACCACCTGGGCGTCGCTGGCCCGCAGGATCAGCTCGATGACCTTGCGGTTGGTGGGATTGTCGTCGGCCACCAGCACGCGCACCCCGCCCTGCTCGCCGTCGGTCTTGGGCGTGGGCGCCGCGAGCGGCTGGGACCCGTGCCGGTCCACCTCCTCGAAATCCAACAGCCCGTTCACCAGCCGGTCGAGCAGCCCGGCCGAGCCCATGATGTCGGTCAGCAGGGCGCGCTGGTGCTCGTCGAGGTTGGTGGCGCCCAACGCCTGCGTCAGCCCCAGCACCCCGTTCAGCGGCGTACGCAGGGTATGGCTCATGTCGGCCATGAACTCGCTCTTGGCCCGGCTCGCCGCCTCGGCCCGCTCCAGCGCCTGCGACAGCGCCGCGGCCTGGTCCTTCATCTCGGTGATGTCGACCCGCAGCCCGATGACCCCGCCGTCCGACGTCGGTCGCTCCTCGATCATCAGCCAGCGGCCGTCGGCCAGCCGCTGCTCGTGGCGCTCGCCGCTGGGGGCGCGCAGCTTCGACAGCCGCTCGGCCAGCCATTCCTCTTCGCGCCCGATGGCGTCGGGATAGTCGCCCCGCGCCACCCCGATCCTGAGCGTGTCCTCCAGCCGCGCGCCCGGCCGGAACAGGTC
>Ga0068859_100003252_pt1 | contig 16539 bp, 16 predicted proteins | sample KBSSwiS22_FD_66585 | JGI IMG/M metagenome (GOLD analysis project Ga0068859, IMG submission 66585) | Switchgrass rhizosphere microbial communities from Kellogg Biological Station, Michigan, USA - KBS Switchgrass S2-2 | ecosystem: Host-associated > Plants > Roots > Rhizosphere > Soil ...
TCGTCGATAATCTCTCGCGCATCGTCTTCAACGCCGTGGATGAAGCTCGATTTGCGCCGCCGCAACACCGGCAATCCGAGCACGTACATCCCCGGGCTCTTGATGACGCCGCCGTCGTGCCGCAGATACCCCTTTTCATCCAACACCGGAACGTGCAGCCAACTGTAGTCGGGCCTGAACCCGGTTGCCCACACGATTGAACGGATTTCTCCGCTTCGTAAATCGATCTGAAGCCGCGATGTTGCGGGCACGCGGGTGGGCCCGAACCGTTCCGGCTCTCCAACGTCTGCGATGTGCGCGCCGCGCCCCCATTCGTCGAATGTGTCCAACAGGCGTTCCATCTTGAGATCGGCGAGGGCGAACAGGTTCCGCAGCCCACCCGAAAACAGCGCGCGGCCGTCGCGCACGGCTGAGAAACGGCCGACAAGCTCGACGCCCAGGCGGTCCAACGTGTTGAGATCCAGCGTGCTCCGCTCGGGCGTTCCAACGAGCTGCGGCGATGGCAGTCTGCGAGCGCGCGTGATGTCGTCGATCTGGTCGTGTCGCTGATCCCACACGCCAGAAGACTCCATCCACCAGAGCACGTCGCGTCCGCGATAAGTACGTGGCAGGCGAACGTGTTCGCCGATGGACAGCGTGACAGGCCGCCCCGAGCGATGAATCTCTGCGGCAAGCTGCACGCCGGTGGCCGAGGGTCCGATGACGAGCACGCCGCCTTCGGGCAGCTGGGCGGGATTGCGGTAATCGAATGGTGTGACGTGCTCGATCGGCGCCGGGACTGCGGCTCGAAGCGCCGGCACTGCCGGTAGATTACAGGCGCCGCTCGCAATCACGACCGTCCGGCACCGGAAATCCCCGTTGCTCGTCGCAACGTGGTACCCATCATCTGTGCGGCGAAGCGACGTCACCGTTGTGTGCGTGCGCACCGGCGCACGCGAGAAATCGGCATAACGCGAGATGAATTCGATCACCTCGCTCATCGTCATGTAGCCGTCGGCATCAGGGCCGTCGTAGCGATAGCCAGGCAGGCGGCTCTGAAAGTTGGGCGTGAGGAGCCGCAGCGAATCCCAGCGCTCACGGCGCCAGGAATTCGCTACTTCTCCGCGTTCGAGGACGACATGATCGATCGATCGTTCGGTGAGCAACCGGCTCGCCGCGAGGCCGGCATGGCCGGCCCCGACGACGATGGTCGTGGCGCGCGTCGTCAAACGACTTCGACAGTGACATTCACCGGATTGGCGATGATGTCGTACACCGCGGAACGTTTCTGCGACTGCGCGACGATCGCCTCGATATCCTTCTTCGGCGCGTCCGCATCGATTTTGAACGTCACCTTGATGTCGTCGTAGCCGTTGCGCACATCGGCGTCCATGCCGAGAATGCCGCGGATGTCCATCTTGCCTTCGAGCTGCGATTCAACCGAGCGCAGCTGCACGCCGCGATTCTGCGCGACGGCCGCGACGCCGGCCGTGAGGCAGCTTGCGAGACCGACCAGGACGTATTCGATCGGCGTGATGCCTTTGTCCTCCGATGCGAAGATCTCAGGATGGTCGGCGTCGAAAGACGTCTGGGTCTTGTGCTGCTGCTCTTGTCCGAGGCCGAAGAAACTCTGGACGTCCGTTTTGCTGTGCGTGCCGTTCTGCCATTTGCACGCCGCCCGCCACGTGAATTTCGTGGCATCGGGCGCACCTTTCAACGCCTCGCGCGCGTCGAGCAGCGCCTGAACATTGACTCCGTTGTTGACTGTTGCTGTCGCCATCTAAATCCTCCTGCTTTTCAAATGAAGTCTTCGTCGGAAGCCCCGAATCATACAACGGCCTGACGCTGTACTGGCAACTGGCGCTATGATGCCGCGCATGGCGGCGACAGTGACAAAAGCAGGCGCCGGTTCGGCTGGAGTGGTCGAAACCGAATTCCTCGATTTGCCCAGACCGGTGAGGCTCGACTGTGGCAAGCAGCTCCATCCCGTCCGTATTGCCTACGAAACCTACGGTACCCTTTCCCCGGCTCGGGACAACGTCATCCTCGTGTGCCACGCGCTGAGTGGCGATGCCCATGCGGCCGGGATTGCGAAAACCCCGCCGCAAGAGAGCACACGCGACGGCTTCGGCGCGGAGGACCGCGATCAGACCGCCGCGAAGGGGCTCGGATGGTGGGATGGGATGATCGGACCGGGCAAAGCGTTCGATACCGATCACTTCTTCGTGGTTTCTACGAACCTTCTCGGTGGATGCCGCGGGACGACTGGGCCCTCGTCCGACAATCCGGCGACCGGCCGGCCATACGGATCGGATTTTCCGGTCATTACCGTGGCTGATATGGTGCGCACGGAGCGCGCATTTCTCGACGAGCTTGGGATCCCGCGCCTTGCCGCAGTGGCGGGCGGATCGCTCGGAGGCATGCAAGCGTTCGAGTGGGCCATCCTGTATCCCGATCAGGTCGATGCGGTTGTGGCGATCGCCAGCACCCACGCCGTGCAACCACAAGGCGTCGGCTGGAATGCGGTCGCGCGCAACGCGATCATGGCCGACCCCGCGTGGCAGGGCGGCCACTATTACGGAACCGGCCGCAAGCCTGATGCGGGCATGGGCATCGCGCGCATGGTCGGCCACATCACGTATCTGTCTGCAAAATCGGTGGGCGATAAATTCGGCCGCAGATTGCAGTTCGCCGACGACATCCGATACACCGTGACCGATCCGGAGTTCGCGGTCGAAAGCTACCTGCGGCATCAGGCGGACTCGTTCGTGAAACGCTTTGACGCGAACACCTATCTCTACACGTCGCGGGCGCTGACGTATTTTGACCTGGCCCGGCAATACGGCAACGGCACGCTGATGCACGCGCTGCAAAACGTGTCGGCGAGAACGCTGCTCATCGCGTTCAGCTCGGACTGGCTGTATCCGCCTGCCGGTTCCGAGGAGATTGCCGAGGCGCTTCGCGCGCTCGGGAAGGACGTCGAGCTCCACGTCATCGACGCGCCGTACGGGCACGATTGCTTCCTGCTGGAGGAGGCTCGCCAGACGCCGATGATCCGGAATTTCCTCGCACACCGGAAAAGCTAAACACGAGATCAGGAGTCCAGGAGACAAGCGAGATGGCGCAGAGACCCCGCACAGAACAGGCCCACGAATTTGGATTTGAAACGCGACAGGTGCACGCAGGGCAGCGACCGGATCCGAATACAGGCGCCCGCGCGGTGCCGATTTACCAGACCGCGAGCTATGTCTTCGAAGATCCGGAGTCCGCCGCCGCGTACTTCAACTTGCAGGAGTACGGAAACACCTATTCCCGCATCATGAATCCGACGGTGGCGGTCTTCGAAGAGCGCATGGCGAACCTCGAACAGGGTTGCGGCGCGGTCGCGTTTGCGAGCGGCATCGCCGCGCAGGCAGCCGCGCTGTTCACGCTGCTTCAGCCCGGCGATCACATCGTGGCGTCGTCCGCGCTCTACGGCGGTACCGTCAATCAGTTCAAGCATCTGCTGCGAAAGATGAACGTCGGGCTGACGTGGGTCGATCCGGACGACATCAACCAATGGAAGGCAGCGGTTCGCGACAACACCAAGGCGTTTTACGGCGAAACGATCGGCAACCCCGGCGGCAACGTGCTCGACATCGAGACGATTGCAGCCCTTGCGCACGAACACAACCTCCCGATGATCGTCGACAACACGTTCGCGACGCCGTACCTCTGCCGGCCGATCGAGTGGGGAGCAGATATCGTTGTTCACTCAGCGACGAAGTTCATCGGCGGTCACGGCACGAGCATCGGCGGGGTCGTCGTCGACTCGGGCACCTTCAACTGGTCCAACGGGCGCTTTCCAGTCATCGCGGAACCATCGCCCGCATACCACGGGCTGCTGTTCCACGAAACGTTCGGCACCTACGGATACTTGATGAAGTTGCGCGCCGAGACGCTGCGAGACCTCGGCGCGGCGATGGGCCCGTTCAACGCGTTCCTGTTTCTACAGGGACTCGAAACGCTGTCGCTCCGGATGGAGCGTCACGTCGAAAACGCCATGGCCGTCGCGACGTTTCTGGCGTCGCACGAGCTCGCGTCGAACATTACGTACGCGGGCCTGGCGGCGAGCCGATACAGGCCGCTCGTCGACAAGTACCTGCCGCTCGGCGCCGGAGCGGTGTTCTCGTTCGAATGCGCGGGGGGACGCGAGGCAGGGCAGGAGTTCATCCGCGGCGTCACGCTGTGGTCGCATCTGGCGAACGTCGGGGATACGAAAAGCCTGGTCATCCATCCGGCCAGCACGACTCATCGTCAGTTGAGCGATGCCGAGCTCAAAGCCGCGGGAGTTGGCCCGGGAACCATCCGGCTCTCCGTCGGCACCGAGTCGGTCGACGATCTGATTTGGGATCTCGAACAGGGATTCGCGCGCGTAGCAGCGGGTGCGACGAGCGGGGCGGCCACCGTATGAGCAACCTGACACGTTATCAGGATCCGTTGACGGTGCAGCGCGTGCTCTACAACGCGCGGACGATTGCGATCGTCGGTCTGTCGCCCAACGAGCTTCGGGCGAGCTATTTCGTCGGCTATTACCTGAAGCGGCATGGCTATCACGTCATCCCAGTGAACCCGCGCGAGGCGGAGATCCTCGGGACGAAGGCCTACAAAAGCCTTCTCGACGTGCCTGTGCACGTGGACATCGTGAACGTGTTCCGCGCGCCCGACGCCCTCCCTGCCATTGCCGAGGACGCGGTGAAAATCCGCGCCGGGAATCTCTGGTGTCAGTTCGGCGTTGTCAACGAGGAAGGCGCGCGCATTGCCGAGTCCGGCGGGGTGTCAGTAATTATGGACCGCTGCCTCAAAGTCGAGCACGCGCGCTACGTGGGAAGGATGCACTGGCTTGGATTCAACACGCAGCGCATCACGTCGGTCCGCGGAGGACTTCAATAAGGCATCGCCGCTAAACAATTCTAGAACGGGATATCGTCGTCGGTGAGCTCGACGCTGCCGCCGGGCTCTGCGTGACCCATCGAGTCGTCGGCCGTGGCGCCGCGACCGCCCCCTCCGCCACCCTCGCCGCGTGCCCCGCCGCCACCGCCGCCGCTCAGGAGGACGACGCGGTCGCCACGCACTTCAGTCGTGTATTTGTCGTTGCCGTCTTTGTCTTTCCATTTCCGCGTCTGCAGCTTGCCCTCGACGTAAATCTGTTTGCCTTTCGTGAGGTAGTCCTGCAGCGACTCGGCGGTTTTGCCCCAGAGAATCACGCGGTGCCACTGCGTGTCTTCTTTCTTCTGGCCCTCGCGGTCCTTGAAGACTTCGGTCGTGGCGAGATTCAGTGTCGACACGGCGGCGCCGCCGGGCGTGTAACGCAGTTCCGCGTCACGACCGAGATTGCCGACGAGAATGACTTTATTGACGCTACCCATTGTTGTTCCCTTCGCGGTCAGCTATCAGCTACGAGCCGCCAGCTTCCCGCTACCCGTTTCGAGCTGCCCAGCTTCCAGTTTTCAGTTTTAAGTGTTCAGTGTCTAGTTGTCAGCGATCAGCCGGACTGATTCTACTGAAAACCGGCGGCTCACACGTGAAAACTATCGTGCGGGCGCTTTCAATCCTTCGAGCCTCTGTTTGGCAAGAATCGCTGAGGACGTCGTTGGCAGCTCTTTGAGAATGGTCTCATAGGACTGCCGCGCCCTGTCCGTCTGGCCGAGCGTCTGCTGAACGCTTCCGCGCTTGTAATACGCCGAGGCGACTTGTTCCGGCGAGTTTGGATAATTGGAGATCACGCGATCGTAGGCGGTTATCGCATCCTCGAGCTTTTTGTCTTGCTCGTACGCCTGTCCTATCAAGAGCTGAGCCTCGGCGGCGTGACTGCCTCTCGGAAAGTACTTCAAATAACTTTCGAGCCCGGAAATCGCGAGCGAGTAGTTGCCGCTGCTGTAATCTCCGTACGACGTGGTCCACAGCCGCTCGGGGGAAATGCCCGCTGGTGCGGGACCCGCAGCGACCGCAGGCGGTGGAGCCGGGGCCGGAGCGGCGCCATCGGCAGGAGGCGCAGCATCGCTCGTCGTCGGAACCTGGGGCGGCGGAGCAGCGCCGGGCTGCGGCAGCGCGTCGCGCATCGACTCGAGTTCCTGCGAGAGCGAACCGAGACGGACGTTTGTCTCGTCGACCTTTTCGCGTACAACGCGGAAGTCGCTCGCAATGCCGTCGATTTGCACCTTGTTGTCCGCGAACGCTTTCCGCTCGAGCGCGGTCTGATCGTCGATGCGCGCGTTCATCGCCTTCAACGCATCGCCGAGTCCGTTCAGCAGCGCCTGCAGCTGCTGCGCCTGTTCCTGCAGCATACGGATATCCGCAATGATCTGCTGGTGCTCGCGATCGGCCGCAACCGGGCGCGCCGGGGTCATCCATACCAACAACAGGACGAGCATCAGAGCCGCGCGCGTGGGCGTTGGTTTCGTCATCGTGGTTCTCCAGAACTACTTGGCGGTAATCACAAAGTGGGCGCGGCGATTCCGGCTCCACGCAGATTCCTGGTGTGCGGGATCGAATGGGAACTCGCTTCCGTAGCTGACGGTTCGCAGCCTGTTCGGATCGAGACCGAGCGAGACGAGGTACGTCCGCGACGCGACCGCTCGGCGTTCGCCGAGCGCCAGATTATATTCCGCGGTTCCGCGCTCGTCGCAGTGACCTTCGATCGTGATGGTCCACGTTGGATACTTCTTCAGCACCGCCGCATTCGCCTGTAGCACGGCCCGTCCGTCGTCGTTCAACTCGTCGCTGTCGTACTCGAAGAACACGGGCTTCAGGGGCGAGTCGCGGTTCAGATCGTCGAGCGATCGTGAAGCGACGGCATCGCCCGAGAGCGGTTCTGGCGGAATGGGTTCGCGCGCCGGCGCAGGGGGCTCGGGCGCGCGCGTTGTCGATGACGGCGGTGGTGGTGCCGGCGGTGTGGGTCGCGCCACGGGTGGTACGGACTTATGGCATGCGGCCGCCATGACCGACAAAAGCACGAGCACGAGGATTCTTTTCGGCATTATTTATTTTGACCGGTTCATTATCGTGACCAGTTCGGAAACGTGTTGGCGCCGCTGTTGGTGATTCTGGTCAGCTGTTTGCCGTCTCTCGCCATAGTGTAAATCTGCGCCTTGCCCTGACGCGTGGACGTAAACGCGATGTGCCGGCCGTTGGGCGAGAACGCCGGGCTTTCGTTGCTGCCCGATCCATCCGTCACCACGCGCGTCTGTCCCGTGGCGACATCATAAATCTTGATATCGAACCCCGGGCCGCTCTGGCCCGCGTAGGCGATCTCGTTGTACGGCGCGGGCGACCACGTGGCTCGATCGGCCCAACTGTCGCTGAACGTAATGCGTCTCACGTTCAGGCCGTCAGTATCCATCACCCATATCTGCGGACGGCCGGACCGGTTTGAGGTAAACGCTATCTGGGTGCCGGTGGGGGACCATGTCGGCGAGCCATCATCCGCCAGATGATTCGTCAATCGCCGCACGCCCGACCCATCGCGATTCATCAGGTAAATTTCCATCTGCCCGTCGCGATCGGACATGAAAACCACTCTCGTACCGTCTGGAGAGAATGCAGGAAGAAGCCCCTGGCTCTTGTCGTTGGACAGGATGTCCATCGTTCCCTGGTAAATATTCGAGACCAGAATCTGAGGAACGATCTTCATGTACGACGAATAGATGATGCTCCGGCCATCGGGCGACCAGTTCGGCGAAATGTTCAGCCGGCCGTTGGTCGTGACTCGCTGCTGGTTCGCGCCGTCGTAGTCGGTGACATACACTTCCTTGCTGTCCCGTTTTTCAACCGTGCCGCCGAGCCGCTCGTTCTGCCGGTCGGACACGAACGTGAGCTTTGTCCGCGCCACGCCGCGAAGCTGCCGCTGAGACTCGTGAATATCGTCTGAGATGGCGTGAGCACCTGCCCTCGGATTCCTCAACGTTACGTTGTCGTACGCCTTGCCTAGCGCGACGGTTCGGTTTTTCACGTCGTACAACCGCATCTCGACGTGAAATGTGTTGCCGGTGCGCTGGACCGTGCCGATGACGACTCCGTCGGCGCCCAGTTCTCGCCAGCGATCGAACGGCACGTCGTTCGGTGACTGCGGCTGAGGAATCGTGCGATAGGTGTCGCGCGGAATCAAATCGAACTCGCGCTCGTAGGCGAGATCGGCCCAGAGCACCTCGGCGATGGTTTTGGCCGCTGCCGCCGTTTCAGGATCTGGGGTCATCGCCCTAAAATCCGGCACCGCATAATGCAGGGGCGCGCCGATTTCGCCCTTGATCTCCAGGCTGATGTCGTTCTGTTGCTGAGGAACGGGGCCTTCCAATTGCTGCGGCGTCGGTGGCGGCGTCTGCGGCGCAGGGTTCTGAGCGAGCAGTCCGATGCCCGCGACGCAAGCTGCCGACACGATAAAGATACGTGCTGAATTCATCATCTCGTTCGCTCGTACTTGAATTCCAGGTGCACAATCAAATGATCGTCTGAAAACGCCGCGGGCAGCGACGCAAGGCGGGTCAGTGAAAGCGCACGCTGCGATTCTCTGTCGAGCAGCAGATTGCCGCTCGATCGCTCCACCTGGATATCCGTAATCGTCCCGTTGCGAAGAATCGTGTATTTCATCAACGTCGTGCCCGTCGCCTGTTGCTGCTGAGTCCACACGCGATAAATGCGATCCCGCATCTCGAAGATATATTCCATGCAGCAGAAGTTCGCGACTTCGAGCCGGCTCCCATCGCCTCCACCGCCGCCACTCGATAGGCCGAAGCCCTGGCCCTTCGCACCCGTCTCGATCTTCGCCGTCCCGGCTTGCGTTTCCGCGCCACGGCCGGCGGCTGTGCCTTTGGGATCCGTCGATGCGGCCGTGTTCTTCGGAGTCGGCCTCGACTTCATTTTCGGATCCGGAAGCACCATCTTCGGCTCTTCTTTCAGCACCGGAAGCTGAGGCTTCGACGTGCTCGGAGTCGTGGATGGCTGCGCGGCGACGATCGGCCGTCCGCCTATTTGCGTCATCCCGCCGGTTTTCGGTCCCGGCGATCCGCCGAGGCTGATGTGCATCACCACCTTCGGCGCCGTTTGCTGCGGTCCGAAGAGAGCCGGCATAGCGACGATTACACCCACCACGGCAGCATGTGCAAGCAGCGACACCATGGCCGTCTGCCTGAACCCATCGGGTTCCTGCATGCGGCTTCTGAGAATGTCACTGACGACAGCGTCCATCTATCTCACAATTTTAGATTGATCCGTGACGAGTCCGACGTCTTCGACGCCGCCGTCCTTCAGCCGGTCGATCACGTCCATCATTTCCTGCGTCGTCAGACCGCCGTCCATCCGAAGGAACACGCTCTTGTCTGAGCGCGCGACCATCTGTTGCCGGATGCGCTCGGCGAGCAAGTCGGCGCGAACAGGTTCGTTGCCCAACATCACACGTTTGTCGCTGCGATAGGACAGCGGCAAGGTGACGGTCGGCCGCTCGGCGCTGATATTTGACGCGGCGCGCCTCGATGTGGGCAGCTTGACGCCCATCCCATGCTGCATCATCGGTGCCGTCACCATGAAAATGATGAGCAACACGAGCATCACGTCGACCAGCGGCACGACGTTGATTTCGGCCAGCGAGCTCGTCGTCCTGCGACTGCGCCGCGAATGACCGCCCGTTTCGCGTTCGAACGACTGGACTTTGGGCATTAGGTAAAGTTTCGTTCCACGATGTTGAGAAATTCCAGCGTGAAGTCGTCCATGTCGGAGGCAAACGTTTTCACGCGCTGTGTCAGCAGGTTGTAGAAATACACCGCAGGAATCGCAGCGGCTAATCCAGCGGCGGTCGCGATGAGCGCCGCTGCGATCCCGGGAGCGACAACGTCGAGGCTCGTCGAGCCAGAAGCCCCAATCCCCTGGAACGCATTAATGATGCCGAACACGGTACCGAAGAGACCGATGAACGGGGTGACGGCGGCCGTCGTTGCCAGGAACGTGATGCGCTTCTCCAGTTTGTTCACTTCGACGTTGGAGGCGCGCAGCAGCGCACGGTCCACGGCGGCGAGCGACTTCAGGACAGGCCGCGCAGGCGGGGAGGTTGGATTATTTGCCACGCCCGCGGCCGGCCGAAGTTGCAGATTCAGCTCTGCGTAGCCGGCGAGGAAGATTCCCACCAGCGGACTGTCGCCAAGCGATTGGCAAACGGCCTGCACCTCCGAGAATTTCGCGCTCCGCCGGAAAATATCCAGGAACTTTGCGGTCTGCGCCTGAATCCGGTTGAACGTCCAGAGCTTATAAAGAATGATTCCCCACGACGCGACGGAGAAGACAACGAGAATGGCGAGAACAATCTTGGCGTCGAGGGATGAATCCTTGATGAGACCGACGACGCCCCCACCCAACGCGGATGGAGTTGGAGCAGTGGCGCCTTCTGCCTGCATCGCGAGCAGCAGGAATCCGAGCGTGCGCAAGCAAGCCTCCGGGCAAGTGCAAAATGCGCCGCTGGGACAGCGCGGAAGCCTCAGTCTAGCATGCCGCCGGATCGGGGTCAAACATATGGTACGATTGGAGTTCCCGTCCACAGATGCTTCGCTTTCTTCGCATTGAACACCTCGCGGTTATCGACGCGCTCGAGGTCGAATTCGAGCCCGGCCTGAACGTCCTGACGGGTGAAACGGGCGCCGGCAAGTCGATGCTGGTCGAGGCTGTCGGGCTGTTGATGGGCGGTCGCGCGTCGGCCGACCTCATCCGCACGGGAGAAACCCAGGCAACCGTCCAGGCCGTCTTTGATGCGCCCGCCGACAGCAACGGAGCAAGTGCCGACAGCGAGCTCATCGTCCGCCGCGAAGTGACCTCGCAGGGGCGGAGCCGCGCGTTCGTGAACGGCACGCTCGTCACTGCGTCGGCGCTCAACGATCAGACAGCGCCGCTCGTCGAGCTGCATGGGCAGCACGAGCATCAGACGCTGCTCGATCCCCAAAGCCACCTGGCGATGCTCGACGATTTCGCCGCGCTCGCCGCGACTCGCGATGTCGTCGCGGAGTCCTTCCGCGAGTGGCAACGCCTGCAAACCGAATTCGATTCCTTTCAACTTGACGAGCGCGAGAAGTCGGCGCGCATCGATCTCCTCAGTTTTCAGGTGAAAGAACTGGAGCAAGCCGGCGTCCGCGTTGGCGAAGACGAAGAGCTCGAAACATCCCGGCGCGTGTTGAGCAATGCCGACAAGCTCCAACGTCTATGCAGCGAGGCTTACGGCGCGTTGTACGACAGCGACGAGGCGGCGCTGTCGGCGCTCGCGGCCGTTTGGAAACGAGTGGGGGAGTTGGCCGAGGTCGATCCCGCCTTTCGGCCGCATCTGGAGGCGCGCGACGCCATCAAATCTCAGCTCGAGGACCTGGCATTTACGCTGCGCTCGTACGGCGAAAACATCGATGCCTCGCCGGCGCGACTGCAGGAAGTGGAGGACCGGCTCGCGCTTGTCGATCGGTTGAAGCGGAAATACGGCCCGTCGCTCGAAGATGTTGTGAAAACGAAATCCTCGCTTGCGCGGCAGTTGGACGCCCTGCTGCACGCCGACGAGCGGCGCGCAGGTCTGGAAGCGGAAACCAAAGCGGCCCGTGGCGAATTTCTGAAACACGCCGGCGAGTTGTCGAAGAAACGCCGCGATGCCGCGGATCGATTTGCGAGGAAGCTGCAGGATCTTCTGGTCGAGCTGGCGATGGGGAAGACCCGCTTCGAGATGCGATTCGACGCCAATTCGCCGGAGGCCAGCTGGAGCGAGAACGGTATCGACATCGCGGAGTGCTATCTCTCCGCGAACGTCGGCGAGGACGTGCGTCCGCTGGCCCGAATCGCCTCGGGCGGCGAGCTCTCGCGCGTGATGCTGGCGATTCGAACGCTCGCGGCGGCCGCGACTCCGGGAAAGACGCTCATTTTCGACGAGATCGATGCGGGCATCGGCGGGCGTGTGGCAGACGTCGTGGGGAAGAAGCTCGCGCGGCTGGGGGAGTCGTTCCAGGTGCTCTGCATCACGCATCTTCCTCAGATCGCGGCAGCGGGCAGCGCCCATTTTCAAATTACGAAGTCTGTGGCGCATGGGCGAACGCAAACGCGCGTCGTTCGTTTGAGCGACGAGGAGCGTATCCAGGAGGTCGCGCGTATGATTAGTGGGGCGGCCGCGACGACCGCGTCTCAAGCCGCCGCACGCGAACTGCTGAAGACCGCAGGCGAAAGCGAAAGTCGGTCAAGAGGCGAAAGCGAAAGTCCCCGTCGAGCGAAAGCGAAATGAAATACTTCATCGAAACCTACGGCTGCCAGATGAACGTTCACGACTCCGAGCGAATGGCCGGGTTGCTGGAACAGGCCGGGTACGAGTCGACCGCCGACCCGAAGAACGCCGATGTCGTCGTCATCAACACGTGCAGCGTCCGCGAGCGCGCCGAACAGAAGCTTCACACGCGTCTCGGAGAGATTCGCGCCGCCAGCCGCGAGACCGGTCACGAGCCGATCGTCGCTGTGGCTGGATGCGTCGCGCAGCAGGAGGGCAGCGCCCTTCTGAAGCGATCACCGTTAGTGGATGTTGTCGTCGGCACGCGCAGCATCACCCAACTCCCCGATCTCGTTGCCCAGGCCGCCGCGGCACCACGCGATGCCGGCGAAGACGCCCGATTTGTCGACGTGAACCCTTACGAGGACGTGCGGTTCCCGTTGGGTATCGCGCGGCGTTTCGACCCGGTGAAGGCCTACGTCACCATCATTGAAGGCTGCAACGAGTTCTGCTCGTTCTGCGTCGTGCCTTACACACGCGGGCACGAGCGAATGAGGGCGAAGCGCGACATCGTCAACGAGGTCATCCAGGCGGCAGGCGAGGGGCACCGCGAAATCCAGCTGCTCGGCCAAATCGTGAATCACTATCAGGCGCCGGACGATCCTTCATGCGATTTCGCGGCGCTGCTCGAGGCCGTTCACGAAGTGCCTGGAGTCGAGCGCGTCAGGTTTGCGAGTCCGCATCCGCGCCACGTACCCATGCGGCTGATCGAGGCGATGCGCGATCTCCCAAAGGTCTGCAAGCACTTCCACCTGCCGGTGCAATCGGGCTCGAACCGCGTGCTCGAATCCATGCGGCGGCGCTACACCCGAGAGAGCTATCTCGAGCTCGTCGAAACCGTCCGGTCGATGGTATCCGGCGTGGTGCTTACCACCGATATGATCGTTGGCTTCCCAGGTGAAACCGATGCGGATTTCGACGATACGCTGAGCCTGACCGCGGCCGTGCGTTACGAGAGCATGTACTCGTTCAAGTATTCGGAGAGGCCGAACACGCTCGCGTTGAAGCGGTATCCGGACGATGTGAGCGCGGAAGACAAGACCAGGCGGATCGTGGCGCTGCAGGCACTTCAGCGCGACATCCAGATCGAGCTCCACGAAGAGGCGGTTGGAACGACCGTGGACGTGATGGTCGATTCGGTGAGCCGCCGCCGTGATTGGGAAGTCTCGGGCCGCACGTTCGGCAACACGGTGGTGAATTTTCCCGGCCCTCGCGAGTGGCTGGGCCGCACCGTTCCCGTCCGCATCACGCGCGCAGGCGCCTACAGCCTCGCGGGAGAATCGCTCGACCGGCCGAGGCGGCTTGACACGCAAGTAGCCGAAGCCTAGCGTTAAAGGAAAGGCCGGCTGTGCAAATCGAAATGACGATCAAGGGGCTGATGGTGGATCCGGTCACCAACATGCCCATCATCCTGCTTCGAGACGCCGAGGGACAGAAGGTCCTCCCGATCTGGGTCGGCATTTACGAGGCGAATGCCATCGCGCTGCAAATCGAGAACGTCAGCACGCCTCGCCCGATGACGCACGACCTTCTGAAAAACGTGATCAACGATTTGAAAGCGAGCGTGAAGAAGATCGTCGTCTCCGATCTGAAAGACAACACGTTCTACGCGCTGATCTATATCGACGTGAGCGGCGAGATCGTCGCCATCGACGCGCGGCCGAGCGATGCGATCGCGCTGGCGCTGCGTACGCGCGCGCCGATCTTCGTCGAAGAGTCGGTCATCGATAACGCGAAGCCCTTCGATCCGGGCAGCGATAAACCTGATACCGATCGCCTGCAGAAGTGGCTGGAGAATCTCGATCCCGACGAGCTCGGGAAGTACAAGATGTAGTAGGTTTTTTCCGTCCCGCCGCAGCCAGTAGCCCGCTTATTTCTTGCTTTCACGGAATTCGATCCCTAGAATACAGCCACGTTCCTGATGACTGTCTGATGATTGTCGCGATTGCGAACCAGAAGGGCGGCGTCGGTAAGACGACCACCGCGATCAACCTCGCCGCTGGGCTCGCACTGCGCGGCAAGCCCACACTGCTGATCGATCTCGATCCCCAAGCCAACAGCACGATGTCGTTTCTCGACATCGCCACCGTTCAGCGCAGCGTGTACGACGCCATCGCGGATTCAGCGGTGAAGATCATGGACGTGATCGTGCCGACCACGGTCCCGAATCTTTTCATCGCGCCGTCGCGCATTGCGCTGGCGAAGCTCGAGGCCAAATTGATCGGGGAGATGGACGCGCACTTCAGGCTGAAGGACAAGCTCGAGCCGGTGCTGAAGGTCTATCCACAAATCGTCATCGACTGTCCGCCGACGCTTGGTCTCCTGACGGTGAATGCGTTGGTGGCGGCCACGCATTTGCTGATTCCTATTCAGTCGTCCTATTTCGCGCTCGAAGGCACCGACGATCTGCTCGAGACGATCGAAAAGGTGCGCCAGCGGCCGAACCCGTCGCTCCAGATTCTCGGCGTCGTGATCACCATGCACGACAAGCGAACGTCGCTGGCCAAGGACATTCGATCGCAAATCAAGAAGGTGTTTGGTGGGAAAGTCTTCAAGACGGTCATCACCAAGAGCGTCAGGCTCGAGGAAAGTCCGGCATATAAAGAATCGATCTTCACGTACGCACCGGAATCAACCGGGGCGAGCGAATACTACAGTCTCTGCGAGGAGGTCATCGATCGTGTCTAGGCGAGGACTCCCCGAAACGGTCCGAATGCGCCACGACGAACATTACGTCGAGGCTTTGGCAGCGTCGGCGGGCCAGCCCGTCGGCCGTATCGTCGCCATCGATCGCATCGATCCCAATCCCAATCAGCCGCGGCAAGTCATGGGCGATCTCTCCGAGCTCATGGCTTCGGTGGCGGAGAAGGGCATCATCGAGCCGCTGATCGTACGAGCACGCGGCGACCGGTTTCAGATCATTGCCGGCGAGCGTCGCTACCAGGCAGCCGTGCAAGTTGGGTTGCGCGAATTACCGGTCGTCATCCGCGACGTCGACGATTCAGAGGTCATCGAGCTTGCGCTCGTTGAGAACATTCAACGCAAAGATCTGACGCCGTTTGAAGAGGCCGAAGCGCTCCATCACCTCGCGCAGCAGAGCTCGTACACGCACGAAGCGCTCGCGCGAAAGTTGGGAAAATCGCGTACGTCCATCACGGAATCCCTGGCATTAAATGCGATGCCGGAGGATGTGAAGAATCTTTGTCGGCTGGCCGACATTTCCTCTAAATCATTGCTTTTACAGGTAGTTAGACAGCCAACACCACAGAAAATGACAGCGCTTGTCGAGAAGATTGCGAGCCAGGGCGGCGCCACGCGCGCCGAGGTTCGGCAGGATTTGGCAAAGCCAAAACCTGGCCGCCCGAAGGCGTATGTTTTCAATTACCGACCAGAGAACAAAGCCTTCAATTTGAAATTGAAGTTTCGCAAAGGCAACGTCCCACGCCAGGAAGTGATCGAAGCACTTGAAGCGATTCTTGACGAGCTGCGCAGCTCGAGGTGATCTTTCAAATTCGATTTCAGGTTCGATGACGAGCTCGATCTCGGGTTCGATCTCAGGTCAGATCTCAGCTTCGATCTCAGGGTTCCGAACTCAACGGCGATCTCAAGAAGCTCAGATTCGAAACGAGATTCAAAACCAGATTCGGCTCGGCGAGATTCAACCACGGAGTCAACGGCAGACACGGCATGCACGCAGCCACTGGACTTGGACGCAGCGCACCGGCGGGCACGCAGCGACGTAGAGAAGCAGCGACGTAGAGAAATTGATGTGTCGCCCGGCCTGCGACGACTCGGTCCGGACCGAGTGGCATCTCGGAATTCGAAACCATACCGAATCGTGAGCGTCGCAGATCTTGGCTTTCTTGGCGAGGCATTGGTGGGTGGCGCGCCTCGGGCCTCGGGCGGGGCTGCGGGCCGCTATTGGAGCGTGCGGGGGAGAGGTAGAAGCCCTGGGAAGGCCCCCGGCCTTGGCGGCGCTAATAAGTTAGTTAACATAACATCCATTATTAGACTCAAGAGAAACAGCCAGGAAAAGGGCCTGTGGAAAACCCGCCAGGGTTTTTGGACCGGTTGGCCGGGCCGGTCTCCCGGAGCGTGGCGAACTCGGTCCGGACCGAGTCCCTCCTCAGAATTTGCCAGGATCCCCAACTGCGAGCGTTGCAGGTCTTGCGACGCGCGGGGACGCGGCGCTGAGCCCGGCCCCAAGCCGCGGTGGCGGCAATTCCTGCGCTGACCAGAAGAGGCGGAAGTCC
>Ga0068859_100003262_pt1 | contig 16519 bp, 16 predicted proteins | sample KBSSwiS22_FD_66585 | JGI IMG/M metagenome (GOLD analysis project Ga0068859, IMG submission 66585) | Switchgrass rhizosphere microbial communities from Kellogg Biological Station, Michigan, USA - KBS Switchgrass S2-2 | ecosystem: Host-associated > Plants > Roots > Rhizosphere > Soil ...
GCCCCCGACTTCCCGTTCGACGGGGAGCTGCAGCTCGACGCCGCGCTCGTCCCCGAGATCGCACGATCGAAAGCGCCCGGTCGCGCGGTCGACGGGCGCGCGAACGTCTTGATCTTCCCCGACCTCGATTCCGGCAACATCGGCTACAAGCTGACGCAGCGGCTCGCGGGCGCGACGGCGGTGGGACCCATCCTGCAGGGGCTCACCCGTCCGGCGAACGACCTGTCGCGAGGGTGCTCGGAGGACGACGTCGTCTTGGTGGCCGCCGTCACGGCGCTCCAGGCGGCGGGATAGTATCGTCGAGGACCAGGAGGCATCACGCGATGGACGAGCCGACACCACCCCCCGGGGGAAACCCCAACGCTGCCGGCCCACCGGATCGCTCGGCCCGCCGCTCGCCGCCTCCCGACGCCACCGGCGAGGAGGGGGTCTACCTCGCGAAGCTGCGCGAGAAGCGGATCCCGGTCGCGGTCGAGATGCTGGACGGGACGGTCTTCCGGGGCGTGATCGAGTACTACGACCGCGAGATGATCAAGATCAACCGCGTGGACGGAAGCGGCCCGCACGTGTTCGTGCGGAAAAAACACGTTCGCATGTTCTGGGAAGAGCCGGCGAGCTCGGCTACCTGACCCGCGTTCCCGGCGCGACGTCTTCTTCGAAGGTCGCGACGATCGGCCGGCCGTCCAGGTCCGCGGCGAGGAGCATCCCCTGGCTCTCGACGCCGCGCAGCTTGGCGGGCTTCAGGTTGAACACGATCACGATCCGTTTCCCGACGAGCTGCTCCGGCTGATAGGCCTTCGCGATTCCGGCGACGATCTGCCGTGTCTGGCCGCCGACGTCCAGCAGGAGCTTCAGCAGCTTGTCCGCGCCTTCGATGCGCGAGGCCTCCTTGACGAGAGCGACGCGAAGGTCGATGCGGAGGAAGTCCTCGATCGTCAGCAGACCGCTTCCGGCCTCGGGCTTCGGTTCGCTCACCGCCGTCTCCTTGAAATAGTCCGCCTTGTCCACGCGGGGGAACAAGCTGCCCCGGACGATCACCGGGGCCTCGTCGGGCAACAGCCCCCATCGGAACTCCGAAAGATCGTCGGGCAGGCTCGCCCCGAGACGCTCGGCGATGTCGGCGCTGGTCCCCGGCATCGCGGGGGAGGCCATCGCGGCGATCTGCAAGAGCGCTTCGGCGGCCCCCCGCATCACCGCCGCGTGCCGGTCGGCCGCTTTGGGGTCCTTGACCAGCGCCCACGGCGCGTGGCTCTGGAGGAAGCGATTCAGCTCGGCCGCCAGGCGCCACACCGCCGCCAGGCCTCCCGAAAAATCGTACTCGTCGAACGCCGCCTTCCACGCGGCGTGCGCGTCCGCCGCGACGCCGCGGAGCTCGCCGGCCTCGGGACGCGACGACGGGGGAGGCAGCCGGCCCGCAAAGCCGGAGTTGCACAGCGCGAGCACGCGGCTGGTGACGTTTCCCAGCTCATTGGCGAGATCGCCGTTGTAGCGGTCGAGCAGCTGCTCGTCGGAATAGCTGCCGTCCAAGCCGAAGCTCATCTCGCGCAGCAGGAAGTAGCGCAGCGCGTCGGGTCCGACGGCGTCGAGCAGCGGGCCCGGGGGCACGACGTTGCCGAGGCTCTTCGACATCTTGGCTTCGTCCTTCAGCCACCAGCCGTGCGCGAAGATGCACTGGGGGAGCGGAAGGCCCGCGGACAGCAGGAACGCCGGCCAGTAGACCGCGTGGAAGCGCACGATGTCCTTGCCCACGAGCTGGACCGCCGCGGGCCAGTACCGCGACACGAGCGTCTCGTCGCCGCTTCCGTAGCCGAGCGCGCTCAGGTAATTGGTCAGCGCGTCGACCCACACGTAAACGACGTGCGCGGGGTCTTTCGGCCACGGGATCCCCCAGCGGATCGTCGTGCGCGAGATCGACAGGTCACGGAGCCCGGACTCGATGAACGCCCGGACCTCGTTGCGCCGCGACGCGGGCCGGATGGCGCCCGGGTTCGCGTCGAGCCAGGCCAGAAGCGGAGCCTGGTACTTGGACAGGCGGAAGAAATACGACGCCTCGCTCACCGCTTCGACCACGTGTCCCTGATCGGGGCACTTCCCGTCGACGATTTGGGAGGCCGGGTAGAACGCCTCGCACCCCGGGCAGTACATCCCGTCGTAGGCTCCCAGGTAGATGTCTCCCGACGCGGTCATCTTCTCGATCAGACGATCCACCCCGAGCTCGTGGCGCGGCTCGGTCGTGCGGATGAAGTCGTCGTGGCTGATGGACAGGCGCTTCCAGAGCTCGCGGTAGCGCGAGACCACGCGGTCGGCCAGGGCGATCGGAGGGATCGAGAGCTTCGCCGCCGCGCGCTCGATCTTCTGTCCGTGCTCGTCGGTTCCCGTCAGGAAGCGCACGTCCCAGCCCGTGGCCCGGCGGTAGCGCGCCACGGCGTCGGCGACCACGGTCGTGTAGGTGTGCCCGATGTGGGGCTCGTCGTTGACGTAGTAGATCGGTGTCGTCAGGTAGAACGGGCGCCGGCTCATCGCGGCTTCCTCCGGGCTGCGGCGCGGCGCGGCGCGCGGTGGGCGGCGAGCGCCGCGCGCTGGACCGTCGGCAGCGAGACCCCGTGCTTGCGAGCCGCGGCGGCGCAATCGTCGAACTCGGGCGCCGCGTGGACCTCGTCGCCGTCGAGCAGGCCCGCCTTGACGCGGATCCGGCCGTAGCGTGTCGTCACGGTCGTCACCGCGCGGGCCAGCTCGACGCGCCCTTCGCGACGGAACCGGAGGCCCAGCGTCGTCGTCTCGGTGAGCACGATCCGTGCGATCGCGTCGAAGGCCGACCCGCGGACCAGCGCCGTCACGTGGTGGCCGGCGCGTCCTTTCTTCATGTGCACCGGGGTCGTGAAGACGTCGAGGGCGCCGGCCGCGAACAGGCGCTCGACGGCGTACGCCACGTGCTGCGGCGTCGCGTCGTCGACGGTGAATTCGATGACGATCACGGACGACGGCTGAGACTCCGGCGTGCCGCCGGCGCCTTCCGCTCGGCCCAAGACCGCGCGCACCACGTTGGGACGCTCGGGGTAGTCACGCGACCCCGCGCCGTTTCCCACCGCGGTGAGGGTCATCGCGGGGGGCCCGCCGTAGGCGCTGGCGACCGACGTGAGGAGGGCCGCTCCCGTCGGGGTCAGGCGCTCGCCCTCGGCCGGGCTTCCCGTGATCGGAACGCCGCGCAGCAGCAGGCTCGTCGCCGGACCCGGCACGGGGTAGAGGCCGTGCGCGCACCGGACGGTCCCCGATCCGGTCGTCACGGGCGAGACGACGATCCGATCCGGACCGAGCGCGTGCAGCGCCGCGCAGACGCCGACGACGTCGGCGATCGCGTCGAAGGCGCCGGCCTCGTGGAGGTGGACGCGATGGGGGGCCAGACCGTGCGCGGCCGCCTCCGCTTCGACGAGACGCCGGAACACGACGAGCGCCCGATCGCGAATCGCGGGCGCGAGCGGGGCCTTCGCCACGATCTTGCGGATGTCGGCCATCGTGTGTCCATGCCCGTGCGCGTGATCGTGACCGGGCTTTCCCGCATGGACGTGATGGTCGTCGTGAGAATGTCCCGCGACGGTCACGTCGATCTTCGTGGCCGCGACGGCTCCTCGCGTGACCGAGCGGCGTGTCACGCGGACTCCCCGGAGACGAAGCCCCGCGATGGCGCGCTTGACGGCGGCGAGCGGAGCGCCGACGTCGACGAGGGCTCCGAGGATCATGTCGCCGGACGCGCCCGCGCCGGCGTCGAGCCAGAGGATGGTTTCGCCGGATTTCATGCGGCGCGGCCCATGGGGATGCCGGCGGCTTTCAAGAGGGCGGGCAGAACCTCCGCCGCCGCGCCGGACAGATGCTCGCTCGCGATCGCGCTCAGCGGCGTGCTCTCGGGGTTGATCTCGACGACATAGGCCCCGGCTTGCACCGCTTCGACCGGCAGCGAGGCGGCCGGGTAGACGAGAGCCGACGTCCCCACGACCAGGACCAGCTCCGCGCGGCGCGCGGCGTCTTGCGCGCGCGAGAGCGCGATCATCGGCAAGGGCTCGCCGAACCAGACGACGCCGGGTCGAAGCATCGCCCCGCAGGCCGCACAGCGCGGGGGAAGCGGGGACAGCGAGGGCCGGAGATCCTCGATCTCGGTCCCTTCGGCCGAGCAGCGGAGCCGCCAGAGGCTGCCGTGCAATCGAACGATGCCGCGGATCCCGGAACGCTCGTGGAGCCCGTCGACGTTTTGCGTCGCGAGGAGGAACGGCCGTCCGGTCTTCTCGATGGCGGCGATCGCGTGGTGGGCGGGGTTGGGCGCCGCCGCGGCGGCCCGCTCGCGCCGCTGGTCGTAGAACCTCCAGACGCGATGCGGGTCGGCTTCGAAGGCCTCCGGTGTCGCGACCGTCATCGGGTCGACCCCTTCCCACAGGCCCCCGGCGTCACGGAACGTCGAAAGCCCGCTCGCTTTCGAGACACCGGCGCCGGTCAGGACCAAGACGGGGCCGCTCCCCGAAAGCAGCGCGACGAGACGTCCTGACGGGGCGATCGATGCCACGGGGGTCCTCGTGAAAAGCATCGCGTTCGTGCGGGATTCCGGGACGGGTCGGAATCGTAGCACGCGGCCTTGCTACACTCTTCGTCCGGCCGCACGTGAACGCGGCCCACGAGGGAGCCCCATGAGCCCGATCGTCAGCGCGACCGATTCCACGTTCGAGTCCGAAGTTCTCACGAGCGCATCCCCGGTGCTCGTCGATTTTTCCGCGGTCTGGTGCGGCCCGTGCAAGAAGCTGGAGCCGATCGTCGACGAGATCGCGGCCGAGTACGAAAACAGGCTGAAGGTCGTCAAGGTCGACGTCGACCATTCGCCGTCGATCGCGGCGAAATTCGGTGTGCTCTCGGTGCCGACGCTGATGATCTTCCACGGCGGGCAGGTGAAGGACCAGTACGTCGGCGTGCTCTCGAAGAAAGCGCTCGCGGACCGGGTCAACAAGGTCCTGTAAGTGGGGCCTCTGGACACGCTCAACGAGTGGGGGTTCGCCCTGAGCGAGACCCTCAAGGCGCAGCTGGCGGCGGGCTCGCTTTCGGCGGTGTTCGTGGTCTTTGCCGCGGGGGTCCTCACGAGCTTCACCCCGTGCGTGTACCCGATGATCCCGGTCACCGTCACCTACATCGGCGGCGCGGCGGGGGGCGACCGGCGGCGTGCCGTCGCGCTCTCTTTGACCTATGTTTTTGGCCTGGCGACGATGTACGCGGCCCTGGGTGTCGCCGCGGCGATGTTAGGGAAGATCTTCGGGGAGTTCACGAGGAACCCATGGGTGTTCGGCGCGGTCGGACTCGTCATTGCCGGGCTGGGTCTGGGCATGCTCGGGGTGTTCACCATCCCGGCCTTGATGACGGGCCTCCAGGGTCAAGGGGCGCGCCGCGGAGGGTTTCTCGGGGCGGCGCTGATGGGTGTCGCGGCCGGCTTCGTCGCGGCCCCGTGCACGGCGCCGGTCCTGGGACTGCTGCTGGCGTACGTGAGTCAGACGCGGAACGTCGTTTGGGGCGGGTCCTTGCTCTTCACCTTCGCGCTGGGTTTGGGACTTCTCTTGATGCTGCTCGGGATCTTCTCGGGCTTGCTGACGAGCCTCCCCAAGGCGGGCCGTTGGATGGACCTCGTCAAGAAGGGGTTCGGGTTCGCGATGCTGGCGATCGGCGCGTTCTTCCTCTGGAAGGCGGTCGATCTGTGGATGCACACCGGCGGGCGCGCTTGAGTCGTGCCCTTCTGCTTGCGCTCGCTCTCACGCTCGCGCCCGCGGCGGTCGCGGCCGATCCGCCCCCGTCGATTCCCACGAGCCCGGCCTTGACCGCGCTCGACCCGGCCACCGGCGCTCCCGTCGCGCTCGATCCCGCCCAAGGACCGATGCACGTGGTGTTCATCGCGACCTGGTGCCGCCCGTGCCTCGCGGAGCTCCCGAAACTGGCGGATCTCGAAGAGCGGTGGAAGCCCGACGGCTACCGGCTCTTCGTCGTGGCCGTTCCGACGCGGCAGTCGGCCGACCGGCTGCGCGAGCTCACCGCGCAGGGCCCCGTTCCCGGACATTTGCTCTTCGACTCCGGCGGGGCGGTCGCGGCGGCCTTCGGAGCCGCGACGATACCGATGCATGCGCTGGTCGACCGGCAAGGTCACATCGTGGCGCGCTCCGGAGTTCTCGATCCCGCCTTCCATCAGGCGGTCGAGCGCGTCGTGCGGCAGGAAGGGCGGGTGAAGCCGTGAGCGGCCGTCTCCGCGTCGGGTTGTTGTTCGGCGGCCCTTCGGTCGAGCACGAGGTCTCGGTGGTGTCGGCGCGTGGCGTCGCGCAAGCCCTCGATCCCGACCGGTTCGAGACCGTTCCGCTGGCGATTGCCGACGACGGCCGGTGGCTCGCGCCCGCCGACTCCAAACGGCTGCTCGAGAGTAAGGCGAAGCGCGTTCGATCGAGCGACGGCCACGACGGCCGTCTCGTGATCGACCCCGCGGCGGGCGGCTTCATCCACGTCGCGCCCACGGGCGGGTCCTCTCCGGTGCGCATCGACGTGGTCTTTTCGGTCGTTCACGGCTGGGGAGGCGAGGACGGACGCATTCAAGGCGCGCTCGACGTCGCCGGGATCCCATGCGTCGGCGCCGGCGTGCTCGGCTCGGCCGTGGGTATGGACAAGCAGATCGCCAAGGCGCTGTTCCAGGAATGCGGGCTTCCCGTCGGCCCTTGGCGCGCCATCCGGCGCGGTGCGTGGGCGGCGGATCGCGCGGCCGCCGAGCGGAGCCTGCTCGACGCGCTGGGGCTGCCGTTGTTCGTCAAGCCGGCGAACGGCGGCTCGTCCGTCGGGATCTCCAAGGTCAAGGTGGCGGCGGATCTGTCCCACGCCCTCGAGATCGCGTTCGCCCTCGACGCGAAGGTCGTCGTCGAGGCCGGCCTGTCCGTGCGGGAGATCGAATGCGCGGTCCTCGGGAACGAGGCGCCGGAGGCGTCCGTGCTCGGCGAGATCGTGCCGTCGGGCGAGTTCTACGACTACGCGGCCAAGTACGAAGACGGGACGTCGGGTCTGCTGATCCCGGCGCCCGTTTCCCCCGAGGTCGGCCGGCGCATTCAAGCTCACGCGATCGAGGCGTTTCAGACGCTGAATCTGTCGGGGATGGCGCGTGTCGACTTCTTCCTCGAGAAGCAGACGGACCGGATTTTCGTCAACGAGGTGAACACGCTTCCCGGCTTCACGCCGATCAGCATGTATCCTAAGCTCTGGGAAGCGACGGGGCTGACGTATCGGGGCCTGCTGACGCGGCTGATCGACCTGGCGCGCGAGCGGTTCGATATCGAGCGCAACCGCGCGACTGTGCGAGAGGTGTGACGGCAGGTGACCGAAAGCGCCGTACTCGTCTTGAACAACTTGTACCAGGCGGTGCAGATCACCAGCGTGCGCCGCGCGTTCCGGTTGTTCTACGCCGGCCGGGCGCGCGCGGTGGCCCCCGACTTCCGCACCTACGACTTCGAGAACTGGAGCGATCTTCCGGCCGGGGCGGGGCATGAATGGATCGCGACCCCGAGACGCGAGATCCGCATTCCGCGCGTGATCCAGCTCTTGCACTACGACCGCGTGCCGCGCCGCGAGGTGCGCTTCACGCGGCGCAACATCTTCTTCCGCGACCGGAACCGTTGTCAGTACTGCGGGAAGGTCTTCCCTCAGAACGAGCTCAACCTCGATCACGTGGTCCCGCTCTCGCGCGGCGGAAGCTCGAGCTGGGACAACGTCGTGTGCGCCTGCATCCCGTGTAACAGCCGCAAGGGAAACCGGATGCTCCACGCCTCCGGCATGCAGCTCATTCGCGCGCCCAAGCGCCCGGCCGGGCATCCCGTGCTGCGCGCGGGTTGGGCGGGGCCTCGGTACGCCGAGTGGAAGACGTTTCTGGACGTGGCTTACTGGAACGTCGAGCTCAGCGAAGACTTGGTGCCGCCGTCTTCCGAAGGCGCCTGATCCCCGAGAAGTCCCAGGGCGTGGATGCGCCGGTAGAGAGCCTGACGCGACCAGCCGATGCGCGCCGCCGCGGCGGTCACGTTCCCGCGCGCCTCGCACAGCGCGGCTTCGATCATCGCCCGCTCGAGACTGGCCGGCCCGCCGGAAGCGCCCCGGAAGCCCGTGCCCACGTCGAGGTCGTCGACGCGGATCGTGCCGTCCCGCGCGCGCAGCATCGCCCGCGCCAGCGCGGATTCGAGCTCGCGGATGTTCCCGGGCCAAGAATGAGCGACGAGCCGGTCGAGCGCCGCGGGGTCGAGCCGCGCGGGGGGCACCCGGCAGCGGGCGGCGAGGTGACCCAGCAGGCTCGATGAGATAGCGGGCAGGTCGTCCAATCGGTGGCGCAGCGCGGGCACGCGCAGAACCAGAACTTCCAGACGCCATCGCAGATCGGCACGAAACCGGCTTTCTTCGACGAGCGTGGCGAGGTCCCGGTGCGTCGCGGCGACCACGCGCACGTCGAGGGCGCGCTCTTCGAGCGCACCGACCGCGCGGACCGTTCCTTCTTGGAGCACGCGCAGGAGCTTGGCCTGGAGCGAGGACGGCATGTCGCCGATCTCGTCGAGGAACACCGTTCCCCCGTCCGCCTGACGGAAAAGGCCGGGGTGATCTTTGTCAGCCCCCGTGTAGGCGCCGCGCGTGGCCCCGAACAGCTCTCGCTCGAGCAGGGACTCGGGGATGGCGGCACAGTTCACCGCAACGAAAGGCCGCGCCGCGCGTGGGCTGCCGTCGTGGAGCGCACGAGCGACGAGCTCTTTTCCGGTGCCCGATTCGCCGACGACGAGCGCGGGCAGGGGGACGCGTGCCGCGGCGTGGACGTCGTCTTGCAGCTTGAGGAATGCCGGGGAGCCGCCCACCGGCGCGCGAGCGGCCGGTCGCGTGCTCGGCGCGGGCTCCGGCGTCCCCCTGCGGACCAGCTCGACCAACGGCGAGAAGGCGCGCACCAGCGCGCACCCCTCGTCCGGGCCGACGTCGAGCGGCTCGCGGCTGTCCAGAACCACGGCGGTCCGCCTTCCGTGAGCGTCCGGCACGGGCGCCGCGAGCGCGGACCGAAGCGCAAGCTCGCGGACGGACGCGCCGTCGGCAAATTGCGCGTCGCGACGGAGGTCGGCGAGAAACAGCGGACGCTCGCCGCGAAGCGCGCGCGCCGCGATGCGCGTGCTGAACGCCGCGGCCTTGCTCCGCCGGTCGGACGCCGCGACGACGCGCGCGCGGCCCGAGGGCGGCGTCGCTTCGAGGAGGAACGCGCGCTCCGCACCCGCGGCGTCGCGCACGTGCCGCAAGACGACCTCGAGAGCGCCCGCGGGTTTGGCGGTCACGGCGTCGACGCAGGCGCGCGCCACCCGCGTCGCCCAACGCCCTTCCGGCTCGATTGACGCTGCGAAATGCCGCGGGCTATCCTCGTGGGCCATGCGTGTCCACTCCTTGGCCCCCAAGATCGCAGCGTCGGCCCCGCGCGCGTGAGTCCGTTGGGAGCAAGTCGGTTTCGGATGCGGAACGATCGCGACGCGGCGATCGCGAAGACACGCTCCTGAAAGGGCGCGACAAAGGCTGGCCCTGGATCGAGGGCGCGCTGTGGCTCGTCGCGCTGGCGCTGCTTTCGCCCCTTCTGCTCTACTATCCCGCCGGGGTCATGCCGCTTCCGGCCCTCTTCGGGATCGCGGCGGGTATTGCTCTCGGGCTCGCGCTCGCGGGACGGCGGCTCCACGACAGTCTTCTCGACGACGCGCTTTCGGGACGCGATGGCAAGGGACGGTTCCTGATGACGGTCGGCATGGCCCTCCTGCTTCTTTTTCTCGTGTTGTTGGGGAGCGTCGTGGCGCTCCTGCTCCTGCTGCGACAGGCGTCGCCGACTCTACCGGTCTGAAGATGAGCTACTACCGGAATACGCCGTCGCGCGGCGGCTGGGGCGGGGGAGTCGGACTCGCGATTCCTCCCGTGACCCCCGTCAACAAGGCGCTGATGATCGCCTGCGGCATCGTGTGGGGGGTTCAGATCCTGGCCGATCTGATCTTTCATGTGGACATCGCCCGCTTTTTGGGGCTGGTCCCCGTGGCGGTCGTTCGTGGGGCCGTCTGGCAGTTGGCGACCTATGAGTTCCTGCATGCGCTCCCGCGCGTCTCGATCTCGCACATCCTGTTCAACCTCTTGACGATGTGGATGATCGGAGGCGATCTCGAGCGCCACTGGGGCGGACGCAAGTACCTGACGTACTGGCTCGTGTGCGGCATCGGCGCCGGCGTTTGCGTCGCGCTGGCGGGAGGGTTCCGCGACGTCAGGATCCCCACGATCGGGGCGTCCGGCGCGATCTACGGGCTTCTTTTGGCCTATGGGACGATCTTCGGCGAGCGGGTGTTCTTGTTCATGATGCTGTTTCCGCTCAAAGCCCGGACGGTCGCCTGGATCCTCTTCGGAATCGCGTTCATCTCGAGCTTGTCACCCGGAACGGACCCCGTATCGCACGTCGCCCACCTCGGGGGGATGGTGGTCGGGTGGCTCTATCTCAAGCGCGCCTGGCGCGTTTCCGACCTTTGGCGCGAGATCGTCTGGCGCATCCGGCGGCGTCGGTTCAAGGTCATGCCGCCCGGCGATCAGGATCGTTGGATTCACTAGCGGAGTCGGTTCTCGAGCCCGCCCGTGGGATCGTCGGCACGTTAGTCGGGGTTTTCTGGTCAACGCGGAAACCGCCGAAAAGCCGCGTCCAGATTGATCTCCATACGATCATCGCCATTGACATGCGTGTGGGCCGCTCATAAACTTCGCATGCATCGGGGGAAAGCAACGACACGACGCAATCGCTAACGGCGAAGGCCAAGGGCGGTGAAGTGACGTTGCGGAGGTCGGGTTGGGTCGAGTCCAAGTCACCTTGCGCGCCGGGTCTACGACGGATGTGTCTGCGTTCCGTCGGGGATCACACCCACTGCGCCGCGACGATGTTACGAAGCGGCGAGAAACTACGTTGATCGATTCACAGAGTCAAGCTGCACGCGACCGTTTTAGTCACTCGTCCACCCCCAACGAGGAGAACTAATGGAAACGTCCGTCAAAGAGCGCAGCTCCGTCCTGTCGCGGTACTTCTCGGAGATTCGTGAATACCCGCTGCTCACCAAGGACGAGGAGATGGCGCTGGCCGACGGCGTGAAGCGAGGCGATCGCGCTTCGCTGAACGAGCTGATCGAATCGAACCTGAGCTTCGTCGTCAAAGTCTCCAGCGAGTACCGCAATCTCGGCCTGCCGTTCGAAGACCTCCTGAACGAAGGGAACATCGGGCTGATCGAGGCCGCTCATCGTTACGACGCGACCAAGGGCACGAAGTTCATCACGTACGCCATCTGGTGGATTCGCAAGTCGATCCTGAAGGCGCTGTCCGAGCACTCGAACCTGGTGCGCGTTCCGAGCTACCAGATGAAGAAGGTCCGCGAGATCCGCGATGCGGAAGCGTCCCTGCGGCGCTCGCTCGGACGGGCACCCGAGCGCGGCGAGATCTCGAGGCGGCTCGCAAAGAGCGTCAACAAGATCGACCAGGTCCTCCAGTTCACGATGCGCGAGGTTTCGCTCGACGACAAAGTCGGCAAGGACCGGGACAAGCCGATCGCCGAGTACCTCGTCGATCCCGCCTGCTCGAGCCCCGAGGACGACTTGATCAACCGCGAGTCCAACTCGCTGGTCGGGGAGGCGATGGCGCATCTCACGGAGCAAGAGCGCATCGTCGTGGCGCATCGCTTCGGCCTGGCCGGCGGCCCGCCGCTCACGCTGAAGGAGATCGGCGAGAAGATGGGCATCAGCCGGGAGCGCGTCCGCCAGGTCGAGTGCCAGGCGAAGGGCCGCCTCCGGAAGCTGTTCGCGAAGAAGCGGATGGTCAAGGCGCCGCCGAAGAAGCCGTTCGCGGTCCGAGCGGCCGCCAAGGCTCAGGACGTCGAGCACTGATAGAGTAGCCCCTCCTCGGAGGGGAACGATGGAGCCCGGCGTCGACCCCGCGTCCTTCTGGGCGCGCCTGTTTCGATGTCACACCCGTTCCTCGGCCGAAGCCGAGATCCGCGCTTCGGGATCTCGCGACGCCGAGACGGCGATCCAGGTGTGGAGCGCGCACCGTGAGGGCGTGCGCTTCGCGGAATCACGGCTGTCCGATCGTGCGAGAGATCTGGAAGCGCTGCAGTCGCTCGGGCGCGCGCTCGCCGAGGCGAGGACGCTCGACGAGCTGGTCGAGCGCCTCGCCGGCTCGCTCCAAGCGCTCGCGGACGCCGACGCGCTGGCGATTGCGACCGCGCTTCCGGAAGGAAGCGGCGTGACGGTCTACCTCGCGCGGGCACTGTCGGCCGGCGACGCCGCGCGGCTCCGCGAGGCCGCCGCGCTCGGGTTCGTCCCGCTCGCGCCTGACGTGGAGGCGCCGCGGCTGCTGCCCGGGTTCGACCGGCTCCAAGGAGAGCGCGGGGCGCTGGGGGAGAGCGAGATCCTGGTCGTCCCGGTCGGCCGGCGCGGACGCGAGGTCGCCCGTCTGGCGCTCGTCCCGCGCGGCGGCGGTGGGGAGCGCATCCTGCGCATCCTGTTCGGCGCGTCCAATCATTTCGCGGCGCATCTGGATCGCGTGCTCGCCGTGGCGGAGGCCGAGCAGGGCCGCTTCCGCGCGATGCTGGACTCGATGCCTCACGCGGTCGTGCTCACCGACGCGTCGTTTCACGTCGTGTCCGCGAACGCGTCCGCCGAGCATCTGCTCCCGCGGCTGGCGACCGACATCTCGGGAGCCCTCCGCGGCGTGGGCGACCTCGATCTGGTTTCGCTCGCCTACGACGTCCTTGCCGGCAGGTCGGTCGAGACGGAAGGCGAAGCCCGGCTGTCGGACGGAGGGCAGCTCGAGGTCACGATCGCGCCGTGGTGCGACGCGTCCGGTCGCGCGCGCGGGCTCGTGATCGTGATGCTCGACGTCACGACGACGCGCAGGCTTCGTGACCAGATCACGCAATCGGAGAAGCTGTCCAGCCTCGGCCGGATGATCGCGGGGGTCGCGCACGAGCTCAACAATCCCCTGACGTCCGTCATCGGGTACGCGCAGCTTCTGCGCGCGACGCCGTCGGGGGACAAGCTCGTCGAGCGGCTCGACACGATCCGCCGGGAGGCGGAGCGCTGCCGCCGCATCGTGCAGAACCTGCTCCGTTTCGCGCGCACCCATCCGCCGGATCGCCGCGCGTTCTCGCTGAACGAGGTCGTCGACGCCACGGCCCAGCTGCTTTCGTACGCGATTCGCGCCTCGGGGTGCCGGATCGTGACGGATCTGGATCGCAGCGTGCCGTCGGTGGTCGGCGACGTCCACGACGTCGAGCAGGCCCTCGTCAACCTGATGACGAACGCGCAGCAGGCGATGACGAGCGGCGGCAAGCCCGGCGCGATCACCGTGCGAACCCGACGCGCCGACAGCGGCGGCGTCGTGCTCGAAGTCGAAGACGAAGGTCCCGGGATCCCCGAAGACGCGCGGGCGCGGGTCTTCGACCCGTTCTTCACCACCAAGCCCTCGGGGCAAGGGACGGGATTGGGACTCTGGCTCGTGTACAACGCCGTCACGTCGCACGGCGGCTCGATCGCGGCTTCCGCGGCGCCGGCGGGAGGCGCGCTGTTTCACATCGAGCTGCCCGCCGGCCCGGCGGCGGTCCGCACCCCGGTTGCGCCAACGGAGGTTTCCACCGACGCGCCTCACGTCTCCGCGCGGATTCTCGTCGTCGACGCGGAGGCGGCTCTGGCGACCTTGATCTGCGACGCCCTGGCCGCGGACGGCCATCACGCGACGCCCGCGAGCGACGCCGACCAGGCGCTGGAGCGGATGCTCGCGGAGCCGTTCGATCTGTTGGTCTCGGACGCCACGGTTCCCGGCCTGTCCGGCGACCGTCTCGAGCGGGAGCTCGCGCGGGTTTCGCCCGATAGGGTGCCGCGAATCCTGTTGACGACGGGGGACTGGGTCAGCCGCGAGCCCGAGGCCGCCGCGCGCCGCCTGAATGCGGGCGTTCTGAGGAAGCCGTTCGAGCTCGACGAGCTTCGCCGCGTGGTGCGACACCGTCTGCGGGACGACGTGGAGCCGTAGCGTGCGGCATCTCGTCGTCGGCACGGCCGGCCACATCGATCACGGAAAGAGCGCCCTGGTCTTCGCGTTGACGGGGATTCACCCCGACCGGCTGAAGGAGGAGCAGCGCCGCGGCATCACGATCGACTTGGGTTTCGCGGATCTCACGCTGGCCCCCGACGGCGTCGTGTCGTTCGTCGACGTTCCCGGTCACGAGCGGTTCGTGCGGCACATGGTGGCCGGGGCCTCCGGGCTCGACGCGATCCTGCTCGTCGTCGCCGCCGACGACGGCATCAAGCCCCAAACTCGGGAGCACCTGGCGATCTGCTCCCTCCTGGGGTTGCGGCACGGCATCGTGGTCCTGTCGAAGATCGATCTCGTGGAGCCGGAGCTGCGACGGGTCGTGGTGCTCGAGCTTCGCGAGCTGCTCGCCTCCACGTTTCTCGCCGACAGCCCGATCGTCCCCGTGTCGTCCCAGACGCGCGAGGGGCTCGACGCGCTGGCCGACGAGCTCCGGCGGCTCCTGCGTGAAACGCCCGAGCGGCCCTCCGAAGGGGTGGCACGGCTGCCCATCGACCGGTCGTTCGTCCAGAAGGGGTTCGGGACCGTGGTGACCGGAACGATGGTTGCCGGGAGCCTCGCGGAAGGGGATGAGATCGAGATCGTTCCCGGGGGCGCGCGCGGGCGGGTGCGCGGGCTGCAGGTTCACAAACACAAGGTGGCGCGTGCGACGGCGGGGCGCCGCGTGGCGGTGAACATCCAGGGGCTCGACTGTGATGCGGCACCTCGCGGGGCGACCGTGACGACGCCCGGCGGACTGATCGCCACGCGTCGCGCGCGCGTCGCCGTGGAGCTCCTCCCGGGGGCGCCGGACCGTCTTCGCCGCGGGGGCCCGGTTCGCTTCCACCAGGGAACCTGCGAGCGGGCCGCCCGCATCCGTATCCGGGAGAGCGACGACGACGGTCCCTTGCTCGGCGATCTCGTGCTGTCGGAAGACACGGTCCTCCTGCCCGGCGATCGGTTCATCCTGAGGCGGCCGGCTCCCGTCGACACCGTCGGCGGAGGCACGGTGGTCGATGCCCACCTGGCACGCCACCGGCATCGTGGGGCGGCGGTCGCGCGGCCGGCATCCGCGGACGACGCGTGGGTCGAGCGCGTCTTGCAGGCGGGAGCGGAGGGCTTGTCGGCCGCCGTCCTCGCCACCGAGCTCGGGCGGTCGCGCGAGGAGGTGGACCTCGCGTGCGGACGTCTGATCGAGCAAGGACGGCTCGTGCGCGCTGGGGGCCTCCTGTTCAACGGTTCCCTCTGGGGCTCCCTCCGGGAAGCGGTCCTCACCGCGGTCGCCGCGTTCCACGAGCGCGAGCCGCTGAAGCCCGGCATCGCCCGCGAGCCGCTGCGAGCGCACGTCGCGCGCGCCATGCCCGCCGACGCCTTCCGGATCCTGCTCTCGGGGCTCGCCGAAGGCGGCGCGCTCCGCCTGACGGGTGAGCGCGTGGCCTCGCCTTCCCACCGCGTCGTGCTGACTCCGGAGGACGCCCGTCGCGCCGAGCGGATCGAAGAGGCCTTCCGGGCCGCCGGGCTGGACCCTCCGCGAATCGAGGATGTGCTCCGGGAGCACGGAGGCCCCGCCGGAACCCGCCTGAAAGAGTGGCTGCTCGAGGAAAAACGCCTCGTGAAGATCCGCGACGGCCGGCTGTTCCATGGCGCGGCTCTCGAGGAGCTGCGTCGCAAGCTCCGCGAGTTTTCGCGGACATCGAGTACGATAGAGGTTGGTGCGTTCAAGGAACTGGCGGGCGCGACCCGGAAGAACGCGATTCCGTTGCTCGAGCAGTTCGACGAGGAACGGCTCACGCGGCGCGAAGGCAACGTGCGGCGGATCTTGACGAGCGAAGCGGCGCGCTAGCCGCGGGGGTACGGGATGGGCTCCATCGGCTGGACCGAGATTCTCGTCATCGCGTTGATCGCGGTCGTGCTCTTCGGCGGCCGGCGGCTCGCCGACGCCGGCCGCGGGCTCGGCGAGGCAATCCGGAATTTCCGGGAAGGCATGAAGGGGGATTCGGATTCCGGCAAGCCCGGCTCGGGTGACGACGCCACGCGCAACCGCCAAGACCGCTGAGAGCCCGCGTGCGTCGGGCCTCGCAGGCGCGCGCGCGCGCGCTTCTCGCCAGGCAGCGCTCGGCCGTAAGGCGCCTGAAGCGAGATCTGTTCGGTTCCGACGGCTCCCTCAGACACCCCTATTTTCGAGACCTGCGCCGTGAGATCTCGGAGCCGTTCCGCGCGCTGACACCGGCCCGGCTGGTCGACGCCTGCGAGTCGGCGGACGTGATCTACGTCGGGGACTTTCACGCGGATGCCGCGTGCCAGCGCGCCGCGGCCGACCTGCTCGCGGCGATCGCGAAGCGCCGACGCGTCGTCCTGGGCGTAGAGCTGGTCTATACCCGCCAG
>Ga0068859_100003264_pt1 | contig 16511 bp, 16 predicted proteins | sample KBSSwiS22_FD_66585 | JGI IMG/M metagenome (GOLD analysis project Ga0068859, IMG submission 66585) | Switchgrass rhizosphere microbial communities from Kellogg Biological Station, Michigan, USA - KBS Switchgrass S2-2 | ecosystem: Host-associated > Plants > Roots > Rhizosphere > Soil ...
CGTCTCGTCGGGCGCGATCATGCCGGCGCGCGCGCCGGCCTCGATCGACATGTTGCACACGGTCATCCGCTCTTCCATGGAAAGCGCGCGGATCACCGAGCCGGTGTACTCGATCACGTGGCCGGTGGCCCCGCCGACTCCAAGTCGTGTACAAACAGCAAGGATGACGTCCTTCGCCGACACGCCCGAGCGGAGCTTGCCGTCGACGCGCACCTCGAGGGTCTTCGGGCGCGTCTGCAGCAGACACTGCGACGCGAGCACGTGCGCCACCTGCGACGTGCCGATCCCGAACGCCAGCGCGCCGAACGCGCCGTGCGTGCTGGTGTGGCTGTCGCCGCACACCACCGTCATGCCGGGCTGCGTGAGCCCGAGCTCGGGACCGATCACGTGCACGATCCCCTGCCGCTTGTCGCCCAGCGCGAGGAGCGGGATGCCGAACTCCTCGCAGTTCTTCGCGAGCTGGTCGAGCTGCGCCTTGCGCGACTGCGCGCTCTGGTCGAGCACCGGCATCGCCTTGAACCCGCCCGGCGTCGTCGGCGTCGAGTGGTCCATCGTCGCGATGGTGCGCTGCGGCGCGCGCACCTTGAGGCCGCGGTTCCGCAGCTCGGTGAACGCCTGCGCCGACGTCACCTCGTGCACGAGATGGAGATCGATGTAGAGCACCGCGGGCGTGGCCTCGGTCTGCGGGCGGACGAGGTGCCGCTCCCACAGCTTCTCGAACAGCGTCTTCGGCGCGCTCATGCCGACACCCGCTTCGTCGACGACTTGCCCGGGAAGGGGATCGTGTCGTTGGTCGCCACCGCTGCCACCGCCTCGGGGTCGCGCGTGCCGAGCAGGCGGTTCACCGCATCGAGGTACGCCTCACCCGACGCCTCGACCACATCGACGTGCGTGCCGTGGCCGACGAACGTGCGGCCCGAATACAGATCTTTCACGCGTACCGTTACCTCCGCGAGCGACCCGGTCCCTTCGGACACGGAGCGCGTGGTGAACCCCTGCAGCTCGCCGGTCTCTCCGACCACTGCGTTGACGGCCTGGCAGCATGCGTCCACCGGTCCGTCTCCCGTCCCCGATCCCACCTTCGTCGTGCCATCCGCCGCGCGCAGCTTCACCGTCGCCGTGGGGATGAGATGCGTCCCCGACTGCACCTGCATCTGCACCATCGTCCAGAGTGCCGGCGCGTGATCGTGCGCCGTCGTCGCGAGCGCCGCGATGTCACGGTCGTCCACGACTTTCTTCCGGTCGCACAATTCCTTGAATCGCGCGAACACCTCGAGGAAGCGCTCGTCGTCCAGCTCGTGCCCCAGCTCCCTGAGCCGCGACCGCAGCGCGTGCCGCCCCGAATGCTTGCCCAGCACGAGCATGCTGCCGTCGGCCCCCACGGACTCCGGCGTCATGATCTCGTACGTGGCGCGGTGCTTCAGCACGCCGTCCTGATGGATCCCCGCTTCGTGCGAGAACGCGTTCGCGCCGACGATGGCCTTGTTCGGCGCGACGTACGTGCCCGTGCACTGCTGCAGCAGCCGCGACGCGCGCGTGAGCTGCGTCGTGTCGATGCGCGTGTGCGCACCGGCGAACAGCTCGGGGCGCGTGTGCAGCGCCATCACCACTTCCTCGAGCGAGGCGTTGCCGGCGCGCTCGCCGATGCCGTTGAGCGTCACCTCGACCTGGCGCGCGCCCGCGCGGATGCCGGCCAGCGTGTTCGACACCGCGAGGCCGAGGTCGTCGTGACAGTGCGTCGAGACGACGACGCCCGGATGCTTCGCCGCCAGCGCCACGACGCGACGGATCGTGGTCTCGTACTCCCAGGGCGTCGTGAAGCCGACCGTGTCCGGGATGTTGAGCGTCGTCGCGCCGCACTCCACCACGGCGGCCAGCACGTCGAGCAGATACTCGGGGTCGGTGCGCGCCGCGTCCTCCGGCGAGAACTCGACCTCGTGCACGAGACCCTTGGCGAGCGTCACCGCCATCCGGCCGCGCTCGATCACCTCGTCGCGCGAGCAGCGCAGCTTGTGCTGCAGATGGATGTCCGACGTCGCGAGGAAGATGTGGATCCGGTTCCGCGCCGCGGGCGCCACCGACGCGGCGCACGTCCTGACGTCGTGCTCGGTCGCGCGGGCGAGTCCGCAGATCGTCGGCCCGTTGACGACACCGACCTCCTCGGCCACGGCACGCACCGAATCGGCGTCACCGGGTGAGGCGGCGGGATAGCCCGCCTCGATCACGTCCACGCCGAGGCGCGCGAGCTGGTGCGCGACCTGAAGCTTCTCGGCGAGGGTCATCGTGCATCCGGGGGCCTGCTCGCCGTCCCGGAGCGTGGTGTCGAAGACGCGAACGCGACGTACGTCGTCGTCCGGCGTGCTGGTGGGCTGGCTCACGGTTCGCCGTCGGCTTGGGGAAAGGCTCGCTCGTGGTCCGGCTCGCTCGGCGCCGTCATGGGCACCGCCGGCGCGGGGTATGGTCGCGAGGGTTGCGAGCTCGGCTGCGACACGCCCTTTCGAACGAAGCGGCTGCCGCCGTCGTTGGACGCGTGCGTGTGCGGGTTCACTTGCTGGCGGTCTGGAGAGAAGGCAAACATGGCTGCGACGTGGTGTGGGGGCGAGGCGGGGTCCCCGAGCAGCGCGGAATCACGTCGAACGATCCTGTCCGAAGCGGCGGTGGGCTCACACGAAAACGGCCCCTCACCGTTGCCGGGAGGGGCCGTTCGCGACGAGATCGCCGCGTTACTCGGTACGTCCTCCCAAGCACGAGATCCCGCGACCGATGATAATAATTCGGCCGAGGGCGCTGCTAAGGAGGAGGACGCTCTGACTTGACATGGTCCGTTCAGTATACCGAGGCGGGGGCGGTCGTCAAGGGTCAGGACGCGCGATCCACCCCAGCGTAACCCCCGGCGGCTACTTCCGCAGGGTGATCTGGAACTGCGTGGTCGTGAGGAACGTCGTGGAGACGAGCGCGTTTGTGAATTGCTGCCAGACGAGCTGCCTGACGAAGGTGTTCTCGGTCTGCTGGAACTGGAAGTCGCCGTTGGATAGTTGGGTGATCTTCCCGTTCATGCTGGCCGTTCCTCCCGAGCCCCCGAGGACGCCGGCCGGCAGCGAGAGGGTGCCGGTGGTCGAGCTGTCGGGGGCGATGTTGATCGTGAGGCTCCCGCCGCTGGCGAGCACGTTCACGGTGGGCTGGCCGGTCTGGGTGACGAGGAACGAGGTCGCCGTGTAGTTGCCGGCGAGCACATCCGCCTCGATCGAGACGCTGTTCTCGCAGGAGGCGGCGAGAAGGAGGGCAGGCGCGAGCGCGAGCCGCCGGAGGCGGCGCAGGGTCATCAGCATGCCCAAATATACGCTCAGCTAGCCGGCGCCTGCAGCAGCCCCAGCTTCAGCGCGAGCTTCACGTAATCCGCCCGGTGTGCCAGCCCGAGCTTGTCGTTGACGCGCTGCTTGTACGTATCCACCGTCTTCGGGCTGATCGCGAGCTGCTCGCCGATCTCCGGCGCGGTGTAGCCCTCCGCGATCAGCCCGAAGACGGCGCGCTCGCGGTCGGTGAGCCTCTCGTAGCGCGCGCGGTCGGTCGCCTGCTCGTCGCGCCGGCGTGCGCCCTGCGCCAGCACGCGCGCCGCCGAGGGCTGCACGTAGATCTCGCCGCGCGCCACCGCGTGGATCGCCTCGACGAGATCGCGGTCCGCCGTGCTCTTGCCCAGATAGCCCGAGGCCCCTGCCTCGAGCACGGCCTCGAGGTATGCCTCCTCGGCGTGCATCGTCACGACCAGCACGCGCGGGCCATCGCCGCCGTGCGTGAGCTCGCGCGTCGCCGTCAGTCCGTCGCCGTCGGACATCGACAGGTCCATCACCACGACGTCGGCGGGAGAGCGCTCCACGAGCGCGACCGCCTCGTACCCTCCCGATGCCTCGCCGACGACGTCGATGTCCGGCGCGTCGGCGAGCACCGCCTTCAGGCCGGTGCGAACGATGGCGTGATCGTCCACCAGCACGACACGGATGCTCATGTTTGCTCCTTGTCCGTCATCTCGGTCAGTGGCACGGTGGCCACCACGCGCGTGCCCCGGCCGGGCGCGCTCACCAGCGACAGCGTCCCGTTCACGAGGCCCACGCGCTCACGCATGGAGAACAGCCCCATACCGGGTCTTCGTTCCTCGGCCCGCTTCACGTCGAACCCGCGGCCGTCGTCCACCACCTCGAGCGTCGCCGTGCCCGGCCCGCGGCGCAGCCACAGCTCGACGCGCCGCGCCTGCGCGTGGCGCACGGCGTTGCGCAGCGATTCCTGCGCGATGCGGTAGAGCACCGACGCCGGGAGCTTCGGGATCGCCTGCCCGTCGTCGGCGAACACCTCCACGTCGAGCGATTCCTGCTCGCGCGTCTGCCGCGCGATCCACTCGAGCGCCGCGGCCAGGCCGAGATCGTCCAGCACGCGCGGATGGATCGTGTGCGACAGGTTGCGCACCTCTTCCAGCGCCTCGGCGGCCATGTCGCGCAGCATCGCGATGCGCTCGTCCAGCGCGGGAGAGGTGCTCTCCTTCGCGGCGACGCCGAGCTGGAGCATCAGCGCGGCGAGCATCTGCGCCGTGGAGTCGTGCAGCTCGCGGGCGACGCGCGCGCGCTCCTCGTCCTGCGCGCTGATCACCTGCGCGGCGAGCCGCCGCACGCGCTCGCGATCCTCGGTGAGCCGGTCGAGCAGCGTGTTGAGCGTCGTGCCGACGCGCGCCATGTCGCGGTCGGCGAGGATGCTCGGCGCCACGCGCGCCTCGAGGTCGCCCCCCGACACACGCGCCGCGGTGGTCTCGAGGTCGGTGAGCGGACGCAGCGCGACGTACACGAGCGCCAGGTTCACGACGAGGCTCAACCCGAGCGCGATTCCGAGGATCGGCACCGCCGTGCCCGGCAGGATGCTCCGGCGCTCGGCCATCACGGCGAGCAGCGCGGCGACGACGATGATCAGGTTCGCTCCGGCGAGCTTGCCGAGCAGGGGCACCCGCAGCGTCCGTTCGGCCAGCTCGCGCAGCGCTCGACGCGGCCCGCGCGGTGCGGAAGCGTCGGTGGCGCGCGGCGGCTCGATCATGACTCCGGCAAGAACGGACGCTTGTGACATGCTCGAAAGGTGACGCAGGCGCCCGAGGTGCTGCGAGAGGAATTCCCGGACGCTGCGTCAGGGATTCCCCGGTATTCTCCGCCGCTACTCGAAGTCGAGCGCGAGGTCGAGCGCCGGCGCCGAATGCGTCAGCGCGCCGACGGAGATCCAGTCCACTCCGGCCAGCGCGATCTCACGCGCGTTCTGAAGGCTCACCCCACCCGACGCTTCCGTGACGGCGCGGCCGGCCACGAGCCGAACGCACTCGGCCATCTGCTCGGGGCGCATGTTGTCGAACATGACGATGTCGGCGTTCGCCTCGACCGCGGCCCGCACCTGCTCGACGCGGTCGCACTCGACCTCGATCTTGGTGCCCGCCGGGGCGAGGTCTCGCGCGCGGCGCACCGCGAGGGCGACGTCGCCGTCCACCGCCGCGAGATGGTTGTCCTTGATCAGCACCGCCGCCGACAGGTTGAGCCGGTGGTTCGTGCCGCCGCCGGCGCGCACGGCGTACTTCTCGAGCAGGCGCCAGCCCGGGGTCGTCTTCCGCGTGTCGAGGATCTTCGCCTTCGTCCCCTTCACCGCCTCGACGTATCGCGCCGTGAGGGTGGCGATCCCCGAGAGCCGCTGCATGAAGTTGAGCGCGACGCGCTCGGCGGCGAGCAGAGCACGGGCATGCCCGGAGAGATAGAGGATGTTCGACCCTTTCCTGAGCTTCGCACCGTCCTCGAGATCGACACGGATCGTGACTTTCGGGTCGAGCTGGCGGAACGCCTCCACGGCGAGCGGCACGCCGCACAGCACTCCCTCGGCGCGCGCCACGAGCTGGCCGCGCGCGTGACGGTCCGACACGACGGTGGCGATCGTCGTCAGGTCGTTGAACGCCTCGTCCTCGTCGAGCGCCGTGCGCACGAGGTTGCGCAGCTCGTCCTGGTGATATGGAAAGCGGAGCAGCCCCATGCCGCCGAGGATCGCTGGTGTGCTGAGTGGCGTGATCGTGCGAGGCGACGGACGGCGTTCGTGCTCGTGCGGCTGCATCTCCATCGGTCGTCTCCGCTGGCGTCGGCGGGCGCTATTCGCCCGGGTCGATCGTGGACTGTGGCACAGGGCTCAGCGGATGCTGGCCGCCGATGGCGATCATGCGCTCGATGGCGCGGCGTGCTCGGTTCGCGACGTCCTCGGGGACGGTGATGCGGTGCTGCAGGCGCTCGAGGGCACGCTTGACCTTGGGCAGGGTGGTGACCTTCATGTACGCGCACGACGCACGCTCGTTCGCCGCGACGAAGCGCTTCGCCGGGTTCTCACGCCGCAGCCGATGCAAGATGCCGACCTCGGTCGCGACGATGAACTCGGTTGCTTCCGAGATCGCCGGCCGCTTGATCATCCCTTCGGTCGAGAGGATCTGCACCCCTTCCGGGTCGATGTCGCCGGCGGACATCGCCTCGAGGACGCTCGTCGAGCACCCGCACTCCGGATGGATGAGGAACTCCGCCTCGGGGTGCAGCGACCGCTGGAGCCGGATGTTCTCGGGATCGATGCCGGCGTGCACGTGGCACTCGCCCATCCAGATCCGGATGTTCTCGCGCCCACTCAGGCGCTTGACGTGCGCGCCGAGGAACATGTCGGGGCAGAACAGGATCTCGGTGTCGGCGGGGATCGAGTTCACGACTTCGACCGCGTTGCCCGAGGTGCAGCAGTAGTCGCTCTCCGCCTTCACCTCGGCGGTGGTGTTGACGTACGACACGACCACCGCGCCGGGGTGCTCGGCCTTCCAGGCGCGGAGCTGTTCGGCGTCGATCGTCGAGGCGAGCGAGCATCCCGCCGCGAGGTCGGGGAGCAGGACCGTCTTGGCCGGCGAGAGGACGGCGGCGGTCTCCGCCATGAAGTGCACGCCGCAGAAGACGATGACGTCGGCGTCCGTCTTGGCGGCCTCGCGCGACAGGCCGAGCGAGTCGCCGACGTAATCGGCCACGTCCTGCACCTCGGCCCGCTCGTAGTTGTGGGCGAGGATGACCGCGTTCTTCTCGCGCGCGAGCGTCTTGATCTCGCCCTGCAGCTGGGCGACGAGCTCTTCCCGTGAAAGGATGCCGCTGTCGGTCGTTGCCATGGTCGTCTGAAGCTAATCGGCGGCCGAGTACTCCGTGAGCGGCCGCGCCCGGCGCCGCCCCCGCGCCCTGGCGGGCAGGGGTGAGGCAGCCCATGCTCTCCCGTCCGCCACTTCTTCACCTTTCACGCCCCGAACCAATGCTCAAGGAATTCAAGGCGTTCGTGATGCGCGGCAACGTGCTCGACCTCGCCATCGCGGTCATCCTCGGCGCGGCGTTCGGCAAGATCGTCACGTCGTTCACGAACGACGTGCTGATGCCACCGCTCGGGCTCGCGCTCGGACACATGGACATGACGAACCTGTTCGTCGACCTCTCGGGCACGCATCACGCGACGCTCGCCGAGGCGAAGGCGGCCGGCGCGGCGACGATCAACTACGGGGTGTTCCTCAACACGATCGTCGACTTCCTGATCGTCGCCTTCGTGATCTTCCTGGTCATCCGTCAGGTGAATCGGTTGAAGGGTCCCGCGCCGGAGCCGGAAGCGCCGAAGACGCGCGAGTGCCCGGAGTGCATGTCGATGGTGCCGGCGCTGGCGCACCGCTGCGCGCAGTGCACGTCGGTGCTGCCGCCGCCGACGGTGGCGATCGTGTAGGCGCCAGGACGGCGCACGACGCCGCTCTCGCGCACCGGGAACGCCGCTTGCCCTGCCACGACTGCGTCGTTCGACCGATCGCACTCCGACTCAGCGAGGGTAGTCACGTGGCAGACATTCCGATTCAACGAAAGGAAGGGCGCAACATCTGGCCGTTGCTGCTCGGCCTGCTGGTGCTGGTGGGCATCCTGTGGTTCGTCTTCGGCCGGGGTCGCGCCGACAATACCGCCGCGGCGCGTGCCGACTCCGCTGCCGCGGCCAGCGGCGCGGTGAGGACGGACAGCGCCGCCGGCATGGCCGGGCACAACATGGCGGGCGCCGCGGGTACGACCGCGCTTGGCGACGCCGACATCGCCAACGTGATCCACGAGGTGAACGCGGGCGAGATCGCGGCCGGCAAGATCGCGGAGACCAAGGCGTCGAACGCCGAGGTCAAGGCGTACGCGCGCGACATGGTCCAGGCCCACACCGCGTTGGACAAGCAGGACACGAAGGTGGGTGGTCAGACGGCGGCGACGAACGCGGCGATCCGCGATTCGGTCGTGAACGCGAACAGGGCCGCGAGCTCGGAGCTGCAGAGCGCGAACTCGGGGGCGGAGTTCGACAAGGCGTACATCAACAGCCAGGTCCAGGGGCATCAGAACGCGCTGAGCTTCCTCCAGGCGGCTCAGAATCAGACGCAGAACGCGGACATGAAGAAGTTGATCACCGCGGCGATCCCGGACGTCCAGAAGCATCTCGACCGCGCGAAGTCGCTGCAGTCGAAGATCGGCCAGTAGCCGACGCTCGGCGAACGAGCGTCAACCGACGACGGGCGCTCACCGGGGGCGCCCGTCGCAGTCCGAGAGGATGTATCGATGGCGAAGGATTACGACAGGGAAGAAGTCAACCGCGAGATCGCGCGCAGTCGTCCGAGCGGACACCCACGGTGTGCCGCGCTGCGCGATCTCGGCCACTACGAGATCGCCGACGGCTATCCCGATCCGCGCGGCTGGACGGTGCGCTCCGCGGACGGCCGCGACGTCGGCGAGGTGCGCGATCTGATCGTCGACACGGGGACGATGCAGACGCGCTACCTCGCCGTGCGGCTCGACGACTACTTCACCGACGAGCGTGGCTACTACGAGGTGCTCGTGCCGATCGGCGCAGCACGGCTCGACGACGACGCCGACAACGTGCTCGTGAACGAGATGACGGCGTCGCGCATCGCGACGCTGCCGGCCTACGACCCGAACTCGCTGACGCGCGAGCAGGAGCACGAGCTGCGTTCACACTTCACGGCCGAGCACGAGCGCCGCGCCGACTTCACCGCCGGCGAGGCGATGTCGGCCGGGACGATCGGACCCGGCGCGATCGGACCCGGCGCGATCGGCAGCGACTTCTACGACCACGACCACTTCGACGACCGCCGGTTCTTCTCGCGCGGTCGCGAGCGCGCACGCGAACCGCAGCACGACGACGTGTCGCTGGCGCAGCCGCGCACGGAGGTGGCGGAGCAGCTCGCGCTGAGCGTGGAGCCCTCGGCGGGTGGGGAGCGTCAGGCGGCGGGCGCGCCGGAGAGGATCATCGTGCGCAAGAGCGAGGAGGGCGGCGAGTAGGCTGCGTCGGCCGGGGGTTCAAGGGGTCAGACTCCTTGCACGGGTTCAAGGGGTCAGACTCCTTGAAAAGCGCTCCGGTTCGCGGGGGTCAGACTCCTTGAAGCTTTCAAGGAGTCTGACCCCCGCGATCCAACAACAACCGATTGACGCGGAGCACGCGGAGAACGGCCGAGGGCGCGGAGGACTGCTCTCCGGGTCGACATCTCAGCGCCCGCGCACCGCTCCTCTCCATCCACACCTTCCAAGTCTTTGAGGGTCCGGCGGAGAGATCGTTGCGCCCACACGGAGCAGATCCGGCCGCTTCCGTGAGATCGCCGTGAAAGATCCGCGTTCCGTCGTTCAGCAGTTCGAAGGGTTTCGCCTCCGCGTGAAACACGTGCGCGAAGGACCGGGATCACATCTCGATGTGCTTCCCGCGCCAGACGCTTTTGGCTCGCGGGAAGTCGCTGCGATAGTGCCCGCCGCGTGATTCCTTGCGCAGCAGTGCCGCCTCGGTGATCAGCCGTGCCGTCTGCACCAGGTTCACCTCTTCCGTCGCGCCCGCGGGGAGGCGCTGCTCGATCTCGGTCAGCTCGGCGAGCGCGGTGCGCAGACCCTTCGCCGTGCGCGTGATCGCCACGTGCTGCCACATGACGCCGCGGATGCGCTCGGCGGCGACGTGCGCCGCGCCGCGGTCGGCCAGCGGCGGCACCTGCCAGTGCTTCGACGCCGGTACCGACTTGAGCGGCGTGACGCTCGCGAGGTCGCGCGCCACACGCTCGGCGAACACCAGCCCCTCGAGCAGTGAGTTCGACGCGAGCCGGTTCGCGCCGTGCACGCCCGTGCGCGCCACCTCGCCCACGGCGTAGAGGCGCGGCGCGCTCGAGTGGCCGATGAGATCGGTCACGATGCCGCCCATCATGTAGTGCGCGGCCGGCGTGACCGGGATGAGATCCTTGCGCGGATCGATGCCTCGCGCCGAGCAGAGCGCGAAGATCCCGGGAAATCGCTTGGTGAAGGCGCGGCCGAGCTTCCGTGCGTCGAGGTAGACGCGGCTGCGCTTCTGCTCGCGGTAGATCGCGCGCGACACGATGTCGCGGGGCGCGAGCTCGGCGTCGCGGTGCTCCTTGAGCATGAACCGCACGCCCTTCTCGTTGACGAGGATCGCGCCCTCGCCGCGCACCGCCTCGGAGATCAGCGCCAGCGGGTTCTCCGGCGTGTCGAGCGCGGTGGGATGGAACTGCACGAACTCCATGTCGGCGAGCGTCACGCCGGCGCGGTGCGCGATGGCGTAGCCGTCCCCCGTGGCGACCATCGGGTTCGTCGTGTAGCGGAACACCTGGCCACAGCCGCCGGTGGCGAACACCGTCGCGTCGGCGATGATCTCCACCGCCTTGCCGGCGATGCTCGCGCGGACGCCCGCCACCGCGCCTCGCGCGACGACGAGATCGAGCACGCGCGCCCGCTCGAGCACCTTGATCCGCGTGCTGGCGCGCACGCGCTCGATCAGGGTGCGCGCCACCTCGGCGCCGGTCTGGTCGCCGTGCGCGTGGACGATACGGTTCGTCGAGTGCGCGGCTTCGCGTCCGAGCTTGAGCTGGCCGCTCGGGTCGAGGTCGAACTCGGCACCCGCCGTCTGCAGCTCGCGCACGCGCGCCGGCCCCTCCTCCACGAGCACCTCAACGGCCGCCGCGTCGCACAGCGCCGCGCCCGCGGCGAGCGTGTCCCGGCGATGAAGCGTCGGCGAGTCACCGGCGCCGAGCGCCGCCGCGATCCCTCCCTGCGCGTAGGCGGTCGCGCTGTCGAACAGCGACCGCTTCGTCAGCAGGAGCACATCGCCGTGCTGAGAAGCTCGCCACGCCGTGTGCAGGCCGGCGATCCCGCTGCCGACGACGAGGAAGCGAGTGCGGATCAGTTCCGGGGTGGGCATGGGGGTAATCAACAGGTGGAGCGACGTGTTGTGAACTGCCAGTCCTGTTGTCGGTTAACGGTAGACGGCCGACCCCGGGAAGCTCCTGCTTCCCAAGGCCGGCCGTCTACCGTGAACCGTGAACCGTCAACGGCGCGCGAAGCGCGCCGTCACCGCATATCGAACACGTACGAGTTCAGATGCTGGATCGTCGTCTCGTGCTCCGAGACCTGGTGCGCCAGCAGGTCGCCGATCGTCACGACGCCATGGAGCCCGTTGGCGTCGACGACGGGGAGATGGCGCACACGCCGGCTCGACATGATCGCGCCGCATTGCTCGATCGGCGCATCCGGCGTCGTCGTCACCACGTCGCGCGTGAACACGTCGGACACCTTCGTCGAGTCCGGGGAAAGGCCCGCCGCCACGACGCGACGCAGGATGTCGCGCTCCGTGAAGATGCCGAGCAACGCGCCCTTCTCGTCCACGACCAGCAGACCGCCGACGCTTCGATCGTTCATCAGGCGCGCTGCCTCCAGCACCGTAGCGGTTGGACCGACGGAGACGATGTTCGTCCCCTTGCGGTTGAGGAGGTCACGGACGACGGCCATGGGGGGCACTCCCGTTGGAGGATATACCTCGATGGTACTTGCGAGCCGTACGGTGCGCCAGACGGGACCGGTGCAGCTCAGTGCCGCTCGCCGTCCCCCCGGTGGCAGGCCTGGTCCACCACGACCGCGCTCGCAAGGATGAGTACGTCGTCCTCCCCGTCGGCGATCTCGATGCCGTAGGTGTCGCGCAGCGCGAACCAGCGCTTCGACACGGTCGCCACGTCGCGGTCGCCGCGGCGGAAGACGTACTCGTGGTCGAGGAAGTCGCCCTTCGCCTCGAGGTCGTCCGGGCCTGGCACGTCCACGGCAAAGCGATGGTGGAACAGCGCGAACAGTTCCTTCTTCACCACCGCGGCAAGCTTGCCGTCGCGATGGATCTCATAGGTGGGAGAGAGCTTCAGCAGCTTCTGGCGGATGAACGCCAGCTCGTTCCCCTCGAGATCCCTGAACGAGAGCTGCCCCCCGAAGCTGAACGCCTTCCCGTCGACGAAGTAGACCTCGCGCCCCTGGTCGTCGCGGATGTGATAGTCGTCGCCCCACGACAGCAGCTTCTGCTTCATGACGTAGCGCACGTTGTCGTCCTCTCGGCGTGGTGGATGCGTGGAGCACTACGGATGCGCGGGGTCGCCGGTGCCAGGACGGCCCACCGCGACGCCAGCGATCCGCGACTCCACCGCGTTCTTGACAGGCCTCGAGCCCTCGGGGCACAATCCGCGTCCGACGAGCACCCCCCACACTCACTCCCGGATCTCCCTCGATGCACTCCCGACTGTCGCTGCTCTCGCTCTCCATGCTCGGCGTGCTCGGTCTGGCCGCCTGCGCCGGACAGCAGCCCGCACCGCAGAGCACGCCTGCGCCCGCGGCGGGCGCCACGACCGCCGCATCCGGCGGGCGGGTCCCGACGCGCCCCGAGGAGACCGAGCTCTGGTCGCCGGTTCCGCCGATCGTCAGACCGGGCACGAACGGCTCGCCCCCGTCCGATGCGGTCGTGCTGTTCAACGGCACCAACCTCGATGAATGGGTGCTGATGAAGGACAAGTCGCCGGCCACCTGGACGCTCGGCGACGGCGTGATGACAGTGAACAAGGCGGTCGGCGGCATCGAGACCAAGCGCTCCTTCACCGACTATCAGCTGCACATCGAGTGGCGCATCCCGGTCGGGATCACGGGAAGCGGCCAGGCGCGCGGCAACAGCGGCGTCTTCCTCGCCTCCACCGGCCCGGGCGACATGGGCTATGAGCTGCAGGTGCTCGACTCGTACGAGAACAAGACGTACGTGAACGGCCAGGCGGGGAGCATCTACAAGCAGTCGCCACCGCTCGTCAACGCGATGCGTCCGCCGGGCGAGTGGCAGGTCTACGACGTGATCTGGACCGCCCCGCGCTTCAACGCCGACGGCTCCCTCAAGTCGCCCGCGTACATCACCGCGCTGCACAACGGTGTGCTCGTCCAGAACCACTACCAGCTGAAGGGCCACACCCCGTACATCGGCCTGCCGCAGTACAAGGCCCACGGCGCCGCGCCGATCAAGCTGCAGGCGCACGGGGATCCGAGCCCACCGATTTCGTTCAGGAATATCTGGATAAGGCAATTGACGCAGTAGGCGCGCACTGCGCATTGCGCTCTGCGCTGTGAGCTACGGCAGAACGGCCTCGGGAAGCCAATGCTTCCCGAGGCCGTCGCGCAATGCGCAACGCGCATAGCTCATAGCACCATTCGCTTCTACCAGATCCTCGCTCTGTCGCCCAAGGGCCTCACCATCCCATCCCCCTCCCTGCACCCAAACGCCTGCGCGAACTCGGGCATGTTCGACAGTGGGCCGTTCACGCGGAAGCGGCCTGGCGAGTGGGGATCGGTCGCGAGCATCATGCGCGCGGCTTCGGGGCGGAGGACGGTGAGCCGCGCCCGCGCGTAGGCGAGGAAGAAGCGCTGCTCGGGAGTGAAGCCGTCGATCGAGGTGCGCGGCTTGCCCCGCAGCGCGCGCTGCATCGCCTCGTAGGCGATCGACACGCCGACGACGTCGGCGATGTTCTCGCCGAGCGTCAGCCTTCCGTTCAGCCGCAGCGTGTCGATCACGACGTAGGAGCCGTACTGCCGCTCCACGACGCCGGCGCGCTCGCCGTAGCGCCGCGCATCCTCCGGCGTCCACCAGTCGCGCACGTTGCCCGCCGCGTCGTACTTCCGGCCGGAGTCGTCGAAGCCGTGCGAGAGCTCGTGGCCGATCGTCGCGCCGATGCCGCCGTAGTTCGCCGGATCGTCGTACGCGGTCGAGAAGAAGGGGGGCTGCAGTCGTCCCGCCGGAAAGGCGATCTCGTTCAGCGACGCGCTGTAGTACGCGTTCACCGTCGGCGCCGTCATCAGCCACTGGTCGCGGTCCACCGGCTTGCCCACGCGCGCCAGATCGCGCTTCACCTGATGCGCGCGCGCGCGCTGCACGTTCGCGGCGTAGGAATCGGGGAGCACCTCGAGCGCCGCATAGTCCTGCCAGCGTTCGGGGTAGCCGATCTTCTGGTTGAACGCCGCGAGCTTCGCGAGCGCCTGCTCGCGCGTCCGGCCGGTCATCCACTCGGCGCGCACGATCCGGTCGTGCAGCACGTCTCGCAGGCTCTGCACGATCTCGAGCATCTTCGCCTTCGCCGCCGGCGTGAACTCGGTCTTCACGTACTCGCGCCCGAGCGCGTCGCCCAGCGACTGATCGGTCGCGACGAGGCATCGGCGCCACCGCGGCTGCTGCGCCCGCGTGCCGGTGAGCATCGACGCCAGCTTGAACGACTCGTCGACGAACGGCGCGTTGAGCTGCGAGGCGCTGCGCCAGAGCACGGTCCATCGCAGATACGACTTCCAGTCGTCGAGAGGCCGCGTGGCGAGCGCGCCGCCGAGCGCCGTGAAGTAGGGTGGCGCGTTGATCGTCACCGAACCGAGCTCGCCGAGCCCCATCGTGCCGAGGTAGCGTGCCCAGTCGAAGCCGGTCGACGCGGTCGCTTCGGCGACGGAGAGATGATGGTAGCGCGTGTTGGGGTCGCGCAGCGCGACGCGCGAGAGCTGCGCCTTCGCCAGCGCCGTCTCGAGATCGAGCACGCGCGCCGCTCTCGCCGCCGCCACCGCGATCGAATCGCCGGCGAGCTCGAACATGCGGCCGATGCTCGCCCGATAGCGCGCGCGCATCGCTTGCGCGTCGTCGTCGGTGCGGAGGTAGTAGTCGCGATCGGGGAGCCCGAGCCCGCCCTGCGTGGCGTACGCGATGGAGACCCGCGCGTCGCGCGGATCGGCCGTCGACCCGAACCCGAACGCGCCGCCGTAGCCGAGCGAGTGCATGCGGGCCAGCTCGTCCTGCAGCTGCGCGCGGTCAGCGATCGCCTCGATCCGTCGCAGCTCGTCGGCGATCGGCTCGATCCCCGCCCGGTCGGCCGCCGTGGAGTCCATGCAGCTCGCGTAGAAGGTGCCGAGCTTGCGCGTGCTCGCGTCGGTCGTCGTCGCCGCCTGCGCCGCCGCGCGCTCGAGGATCCCCTTGAGCACGAGCGTGTTGCGCTCGGTGAGCTCGTTGAACGCGCCCCAGCTGGAGAACGCTGGCGGGATCGGGTTCCGCTCGATCCACCCGTTGTTGGCGAACATGAAGAAGTCCTGGCAGGCGCCGAACTTCCGGTCGATGCTCGACGGATCGAACGCCGGCATCGGGACGGCGGACTGCGCGCTTAGTGGCGCGGCGAGGAGCAGGACGAGGAGCGGAACGACAGCGCGGCGAATCGGCATCGGCATGGGCGGAGAATGACTCCGCAATTTGCCGCCGCGCACCACGTCCGCGCGAGCGGGAGCGCGCTTGCGCGCAATGGGTAGAGGGGTCACGGCCTACCCATCGCTCATGACCCTGTTCTTTTCCGTCTCACTCCCCACAGGACCGCAGTTCGGTCGAGCGCCAGTTCCGGTACGTCGCGCCACGGCAGCGTCCTGCCGAACGAGCGTACCGGATGCGCCAGTCGCTGCGCGACGCGCGTCTCGTGCACGAACAGTCCGCCATCGCGCAGCACCCGCGACACCTCGCTGAGCGCGGCACGACGCCCCGCCATCGTGTCGCTGGCGTGGTAACAGGTGCCGAAGTCGATCACCAGATCGAATCGGCCCGATTCGAACGGGAGATCGCGCACGTCGCCTTCGACGAGAGTCGCCTCGGTACCGGTTCGCCAGACGCGCGCCTGCGCTTCGGCGAGCAGCGTGGCGTCGAGATCGAGCCCTACCAACTCGCTTGGCGCGAGGCGATCGAACAGCACTGGCAATGCAACGCCGCGACCGCAGCCGATCTCGAGCACGCGCCCCCCGGGCGGCAGTGCCAGGGCGCGAAGCATCAACGGGATCTCGACGAGCGCCTGCAACCCGTTCCGCGTCTCGACGTTGTCGAACGGACGGTACTCGCCGGGAAGGGTCGGCTCGGCGACGATTCGCCCGGGCCGCCGTGACTCCGTGCCCGTCTCGACTGGCGGTCTCTCGAGCAACTGTGCCATGATGTTCTTCCGGTATAGGTGATCGGCCGCGACTCCCCGCGACACGTCGGCGTTTCTCCTCAACGCGTGAATCCACCGCCGGTCGGCTCATGGACCTACTGCCCGACACCCCCACTCCGCCCGAATCGTCGTCGCCACC
>Ga0068859_100003267_pt1 | contig 16496 bp, 15 predicted proteins | sample KBSSwiS22_FD_66585 | JGI IMG/M metagenome (GOLD analysis project Ga0068859, IMG submission 66585) | Switchgrass rhizosphere microbial communities from Kellogg Biological Station, Michigan, USA - KBS Switchgrass S2-2 | ecosystem: Host-associated > Plants > Roots > Rhizosphere > Soil ...
CGAGTGGATCGACCCCACGAAAGAACTGGTTCTTGACGTCACCCCCGATGACGCATACAAGCGCCGCATGACCGATCTCATGGGGCGCCAGGAATCGGCCCATCTCGATCGTCTTGTCCTCGATCTGGCCCATGCTCGCGGTTGCACCCACAATGTTGGTCCCGAAGAGTTCCCGCTCGCCGTACTTCAGGTTCACAGTCTGTCCGACATTCGCGCCAACTTCCTCGCACCCGTTGCAGTTGGCTACCAACCACTCATAGTCGTCGAAGCGCAGCGTTTTATTGCGCTTCCAGGCGCGGTCCCACTGTTCCTCTGTCCACTCGCCCTGGTGGGCAAAGCGTGCAATCATGAAGTGGTTCACCCCGAGAATCTTTGAAACCGTTGAAACGATGTAGCTGTTGAACCCGCTGATGGAAGCTCCCACGACGACGACGGATGCCACGCCGACAATGATTCCGATCAGTGTGAGGAATGTCCGAAGCTTCTGCGCGAAGATCGATTGCAACGCAATCCGCGCCGCGTCGGCAAAGAAGTAGTAGACCTGCCTCATGTCTGTCCCATAACTATAACGGACGAAGGGTGAAAAAGTTTCATCCGCGGACTGAGGGCATCACTCTAGTGAAAACTGCGCTCTCGCACCCACCTTCAGGCCTCTCGAGGTGTCGGTCACAACAGTCTCTACTTCCTAGCTCCCCGCAGGAAACTCCGACAGGGGGAAGTTCTTTATTACTGTCAGTTCCGGAGCCGTTGTCAGGTCTTCCCGGACTCGTTTGATCTCTTGCCCGGACGTCGAAATCACCATTTCGTATGCCAATGAGGCGGAAGCAGGGTTATAGACCTGCTGGACCAGGTTGAGATCCTGGTCCCGTCGAAGTCTGCCTGTAAAATTTGGCCGTACCGTGACATCACCGAGACGAAAGGAAGAGAAATTGGAAGGGTTTCCCCTTTGGATCAGATCCGCCAGAACCAGTGAGCTCGCCGAGTGTATGGTCGAAGAGATTGCCGGAACTTCGAACCGGCGTTCCGTAAGACCTGTGCTCCCGGTCACCGAATCCGTAACCACAGCACGTAGCGAATAGGCGCCGGGTTCCAGCTGGAAGACCCTCTCCAGCGCGGCAAGCCCGGCGGGTGGTATAGCCGTTGAAGGGGGAAAGGATATCTGGAAAGGTTCCTCGGCCCTGCCTACGACACGCCCCGACAAACTGACGATCTGCATTTCATACCTGCCACTTGCCTGTAAAATTGCTCCGTTCTGAGAAAACGCTAGTCCGGAATAAGGAATGCCCAATGCGATGTGCAATTCGCTTGTGCGGGTCTCCTGGCCTTTGAAGAGGCTAACAATCATTTGGAATCTCGTACTCACGGGTTGTGACGGAGCTTGAGTGAGTTGTTTCGGAGGAAGCGCTTCGGCGGCAGGTTTTCTGGGTACCGAGGCCGGAATCACGGCTTCGGGCACTTCTCTCGGCGCAACTGGCAGCAGATGCGTTAGCCATTCCGATTGAATCGGTTCGAAACCCTCCGCTCTGGCCTGCCAGAAACCAAGCGTGATTAGAGGCGTGAGAAAAAGGATCGGAACGGCGGCCAGGGACAGGCGTGCTCTGCGAACGGGACGAAAGAGGAGTTCGATCCTGCGATCCAGTTGCGCTCTCGCGGCGAAATACACACCCGCGTGTCCGCTGATGGCTTGCCTGGCCACGAGTAACAGAGTGTCGGCATACAGGTCTGGGCTGGCTCCGGTTCTTAGAATCTCGGCGTCACAGACCAGCTCTCTTTCACAATCCAGTTGGGTGCACATCCACCGAAAAAGGGGATGAAAGAAGAGCACAATGACTGCCAGCGTTTCCAGGCTTGCAACCCAATGGTGCCCCTTCTCGTAGTGAATGCATTCGTGCCGAATGATTGCGGCCCGTTCTTCCGGCGTGCTCCATTCGTCGATATCGTGAGGCAGGAGGATCACCGGCCGAAGCAAACCATAAAGAACCGGATTCGAGACCTCGCGGGAAAGCGAGACCGGCCGGCAGCAGCTACTGGCTGTGGAATAGAGCTTCGAGCGTTCCACGATAGCCTGCATCCTTCGGTGCTCACGAACTTTTCTCGTGGCGGCGACCCCGATCCCGAGCATCCACAGGAGGCCCACGATTCTATAGACCACGGCCGACGAAGGCAGCGGGCTGGGCGGAATCTCTGTAGCGGAGTACTGAAGGGGCAACAGGCTAACGCTTGTCTCGCCTGTTTGTGGTTTGCCCTTGCCCGCATCAAAGGCACGTGTATCGATCCAGACTTCCCTGGCGCGGATCGTCCAGGAATAGGATGCGATGCCTTGTATCACCCACGGCAGCAAGAGGCTCATCATCAGCGCAACTGTCCAGAGGCCGTATCGAAATTCCGGTCGGTGACGACGATCCAGCCGAACAACCAGCCAGAGGAACCCGATGACGATCACAAGCTGCCAGGACCAAAACACGATTGTTCTTCCGAGCACCTCCATGAATTGCACAAGATCGCTCATTTGCTTCCCCCTCTCGCCTTTCTCAGCTTTCGGCGAATTTCATCCAGGTCCTCCAGCGAAAGATTCCCCGTTTCGACCATATTGAGCACCACAGATTCGGACGAGCCGCCGAAAACGCTGTCAATCAGGTGCGACAATGCGCGTGACCGTGACTTCTCAGGATGTGCCAGCGCCCGGTAAACGAATCCACGTCCCTCCTGCCGGTGACTCACATGCCCTTTACGCTCAAGCACGCGAATTATCGTCAGGACCGTGTTGTAATGACGTCCTGGGGGAAGGGCCTGTTGGATATCACGCACCGATGCCTCCTTCTTATCCCAGAGGATCTGCATGATTTCGAGCTCTCGCTCCGTAAATGTTCTGGATGGTCGTCGTGCCATGTTGCCTTTTCCACCGTATTCGTACGTTGATGGGTGCAATTAATAACGTACGAATACGTTGCTGTCAAGCAATGTTCGGTTCGTCATGCAAGGCTGCCGTTCCCCTTTGGTATACTCCTCGCCCATGACCTGGCTACCCGACGCTTTTGATCGAGCCGCCCAGGCGAATCGTTCGCGCACGGCTCTGGTTGAGGAAGATCGCAGCTGGACATTCGGCGAACTTGCGGACGAGTCCGATGCCATCGCGGCGATGTTGCGCGAGAGAGTTGCCGGAGACACGGTTGGAATCCTCCTGCTGAATTCAGAGAAGTACGTCACCACGCTGCTGGGTGTCTGGAAGGCCGGCAAGACTCCGGTTCCTTTGAACTACCTGCTGCCCCCGCAGGAGCTGGCGTACATCATCAAAGATTCGGGCATGTCGGCGTTGATCACATCGCAGTTCTTCTCTCAGGCGGTCGCTGCAGTTAGACCCCTGTTCGGTGACAAGGGCGTGATCCTGATGGCGGATGCGCCGGACTTTGCCCCGAAAGCCTCGAAAACGGCCGCGACGTTTCGGGATCCTGCACTGTATTTGTACACCTCGGGGACGACGGGCAAACCGAAGGGCGTCGTGCTCACGCACCGAAACCTTGCAACAAATGTGGACGGGTGCCAGCAGGCGGGTGGGTTTGATCATCGGGACAGCTTCCTTTGCCTGCTCCCGTTCTTCCACACTTATGCCATTACCGGCACGATTCTTCTGCCTCTGCTCAATGGCAGCAAGATGGTCCTGGTTGATCGATTCCAGCCAATGAAGGTCATGAAGCTCATCGAGGATCATGCAATCAGCGTATTCCTCGCGATTCCCTCGATGTACCGCGTCCTGGCCCACAGCGAAGGCGATTTCGATCTTAAGTCGGTTCGGTTTCCAATATCCGGTGGCGAGCCTCTGCCCATGGCTGTAGCGGAAGCCTTCGAAAAACGTTTCGGCGTCCCAATTTTCGAAGGTTACGGACAGACTGAAGCCTCTCCGGTGATTTCACTGAACGTTCCGGAGAAACGAAAGACGGGCACCGTCGGCCCGGCTCTGCCTGGAGTGGAAATCGCGATCTGGGATGACGAGAAGAACCCCGTCGAAACGGGCGTCATCGGTGAAATCATGGTGCGCGGGCCAGGTGTCATGCAGGGGTACTACAACCTCCCTGATGAGACTTCGAAAACGATTACAAGAGAGTGGCTGCACACGGGCGATCTGGGGAAGGTGGATGCCGAAGGATTCGTCACCATCACCGGCCGCAAGAAAGATCTGATCATTTCTGCAGGAGAGAACATCTACCCGCGGGAAATCGAAGAAGTGCTTGCGCAGCATCCGAAGGTGAAGGAAGTGGCCGTGATCGGCGTGAAGGACGAGGTCCGGGGGGAGGTCCCCAAGGCCTTCGTCATCGCCCGCGAGGGCATGACTGTGGATGAAAAGGAACTGCGGCAGTTTTGCAGGGAGAACATCGCGGGCTACAAGGTTCCGAAACACTTTGCCGTTGTTGGGGATCTTCCTCGAACGCCGACAGGAAAAGTTCTCAAGCGCATGCTGCCCACGGATTAAAGACCGGCAATTTTCTCGCTGACACCTTGATTTCATTGGGGTGGAATGTATAATCCTTTTTTCGATTTTTAAGCGGGACTAAATCTACAAGGAGCTTCTATGGCATACATCATTTGTGAGCCGTGTGTGAACACGAAGGACACCGCGTGCGTCGACGCTTGCCCGGTGGACTGCATTCATCCGAAAAAGGATGAGCCGGACTTTGAAGCAGCAACGATGCTGTACATCAATCCGGCGGAATGCATTGACTGCGGCGCCTGCGAACCAGCGTGTCCCGTCACGGCGATCTTCCCTGAAGACAATGTCCCGGAGCAGTGGGCACACTACATTCCGATGAATTACGAGCACTTTGGTCAGTCGAAGTAACCCGTTACGCATCGAAACCGAAAGGCCGCGACGCTTCGTTGCGGCCTTTCTTTTTGGGCCGGTGATTTCTCATGGAGCAACCAAAACCCAATATCGAATCTCTTCTTAAGGAACAGCGGGTCTTCAAACCCTCAGACTCGTTCTCAGGCCGGGCCCATATCCAGAGCCTGCAGGCTTACGAAGCGTTGTCGAAACGTGCTGCGGAAAACCCGGAAGCCTATTGGTCTGAAATCGCCTCCGACCTTCACTGGTTTGAAAAGTGGAACACGGTTCTGGAATGGGAGCTGCCCTTCTCCAAATGGTTTGTTGGCGGAAAAACCAACATGGCCTACAACTGCCTCGACCGGCACCTGACGACGTCGCGGAAAAACAAGGTCGCGATCCTGTGGGAAGGCGAACCCGGAGAGACACGCGCTCTCAGTTATCAGATGTTGCATCGCGAGGTCTGCCGCTTTGCCAACGTGCTCAAGTCGCTCGGGCTCAAAAAGGGAGATCGTGCAACGGTCTATATGGGTATGGTGCCGGAGCTGGCAATCGCCCTCCTCGCATGCTCGCGCATCGGCGTTGCCCACAATGTGGTCTTTGGAGGATTCAGCGCCGAAGCTCTTCGCGATCGCATCAACGATTCGAAATCGCGGGTTCTCATTACGCAGGATGGAAGCTATCGCCGCGGTGGAGTAGTTCCTCTGAAGAAGAATGCCGATGATGCTCTCAAAGAAGCCCCTACCGTAGAGAAGGCCGTGGTGTTCCAGCGAACTGGTCAGCCCGTCGAGATGATGCATGGCCGTGATGTTTGGTGGCATGAGCTCATGGACCTTGCTTCAGCCGTCTGCGAGGCAGAGCCGCTGGACTCCGAGCAGATGTTGTTCATGCTCTATACCAGCGGAACGACGGGCAAGCCCAAGGGTGTGGTTCACACTACAGGCGGCTACATGGTCAGCGCATATATCACCGCGAAGTGGGTGTTCGATCTAAAGGAGGAAGACACGTACTTCTGCACGGCGGACATTGGCTGGGTCACCGGTCACAGCTACATTGTCTATGGTCCACTGCTGAACGGAGCGACCTCGTTGATGTACGAAGGGGCGCCGAACTATCCCACGCCGGATCGCTTCTGGTCGATCGTCGAGAAGTACCGCGTGAGCATCTTCTACACCGCTCCGACGGCGATCCGCGCCTTCATCAAATGGGGAGATGAGTGGCCGGCTAAACATGATCTGTCGAGCCTGCGCCTGCTGGGAACCGTTGGCGAGCCCATCAATCCCGAAGCATGGATCTGGTATCGGAAAAACATCGGCGCGGACCGCTGTCCGATCGTGGACACGTGGTGGCAGACCGAAACCGGAACGATGATGATCACGCCCGTTCCCGGCGCAGTGCCGGCAAAGCCGGGATCTGCGACGCGGCCATTACCCGGCATCATTGCCGATGTTGTCGATCGAAGCGGAAAATCGGTCGGTCCCAACGAAGGTGGGTTTCTGGTTCTGAAGCGCCCCTGGCCTTCGATGATGCGAACGATCTATGGCGATCCGGAGCGCTTCAAGAAGCAGTACTGGAGCGATATCGAGGGTGTTTACTTTACCGGTGACGGCGCGCGCCGCGATGAAGACGGTTATTTCTGGATCATGGGCCGCATCGACGACGTGATCAATGTGTCCGGCCACCGCATCGGAACCATGGAGGTCGAAAGCGCGCTGGTGAGTCATCCCGCGGTGGCGGAGGCTGCAGTAGTCGGCCGGCCGGATGATCTAAAGGGTCAGGGGGTCGTGGCTTTCGTGACGCTGGCGGGTGGTCATTCTGCGGTGCCGGGATTGAAGGACGAACTGAAAGTCCATGTCGGCAAAGCGATCGGCAGCTTTGCCAAGCCCGATGAAATCCGGTTTACGGATACTTTGCCTAAGACACGCAGCGGCAAGATTATGCGCCGCCTTCTGCGGGATCTGGCGTCGGGGGCCACCGTGGGCGATACCACGACACTTGAAGATTTCTCCGTATTGGCCCGCCTGCGTGAAGAAGAGGAGTAATAACCGGCTCAGTCATGGGAAAGAGGAATCGGAAAGTGGAAAGTCCCGCAGTGGAGAATCCAAAAGTCGAAACCTCAAATTGGACGAGCCGTTTGCGCAATGACAGTCCAACTTGAGATTTCGACTTTTGGATTCTCCACTGCAGGACTTTCCACTTTCCGATTCCTCTCTCCCATCCTGAGTCAGAGATCGTGCCGCGAAGTGGCAGGCTTCTAAGTCCCCCGCCCCGGATTACCTATTTCCCTGCGCGTTCCTGAAGCATCTTGGCATACGACGAATACTGGTCCGCCGATTGGGCGTTCTGATCCAGCCACTGCTTCCACTCGGCGTCCGTCTGACCCGTCGGGGCCGGTTGGCTACGCATGCCTCCGAGAAGCGTTTTGGCTTTCTCCGCGTACTCGACGGCCTTTGCCAGGTTTGTCCGCTCGGCCGAGTAGTTCCGGCTTACGCGCAACAGCGCAGAGACGTTCTCCGGGTCCTTTGAAATGGCCTTGTCTCCGTATTCCGCAATCTTGGCCGTGATGTTCTTGTCGGAATAGATATCCATCGCCATCATGTAAACGGTGGCAAGGGTCCTGTTGTTGGTGCTCGGGAACTTCTTCTCGAACTCAAGCAGCAGGGCGAGCTTTGCGTCTACATCTTTTTCCGCCTGGATCTTTTGATATGCCTCGTCCTCTGGGCTGCCGGCTTTCAACTGTGCATTGGCGACCGAAACCAGCCCGAGCAGGAGGGCGGAAAGCATCAAAGCGACACGTATCTTCATGGGTTACTCCTTTGGTCGGGTGAGTCGCACTCTATAACACCGCGATTGGATACGCAAGACGCTCAAGAGTGCCAGCCCGGTAGTCAGGGAACTGGATCGGAAGTGCCAAACGGCACGGCCCTGGTGCACGAAAACAGTCGCTTTGCGGAGAGCACCAGGCCGCGTTGAATGCCGTATTTCTCAACAGCTTGTATGGAGTAAACGGAGCAGGTCGGCTTGTAGCGGCAGGCGACGAATCCTGATAGCAGCGACCTGCCGTAGTGCTGGTAGCTGCGAACGGCGGCCACATAGAGGCGCGCGGTGACCTGCCGGTCCGGACGCCGGAAAGTGTCTGCACCGGCGAGGACCAGCAGCATCACAAACAAGAACAGGAATGTTTCGGGCCGCTTTAAGCGTTGCCGCAATGAGGGCACTTTGCACTCACGTCAAGGCGCCTGGCTCCGCAGTGGGAGCAGGGGACGAGATTTCCTTTCGTTCGTGAGAACAAGTAGACGACGGCGGCGATAGGTCCAAACACAAGTACGATGATCAACCAGACAATCGCATTTTCCATGCCTCTGTTTTGTGCATCGCGGTACACCCAAACGAGCAGTGCAATATTCAGGGCGATAATGCCGAGCACGATGAAGATGAGAAACCCGCCGCAGGCAAGGCATCCGCCCCCTGCAGCAGCAGCGCCGGCAACATCGTCATTTGCCTGCGCCAGTAGAAGCGCAGGACTCAACGCCATGAGAGTGATCGACAGAAGCGCAAACATCCTGAACATTAGCCCTCCCGGAGGTCAATGGTGCGTGGTCTTACTTTGAACGCGCCGAAATAGTGGCTAAATGTATAGAAATGCGAGCCAGCCGTCCAAGACAAATCCAATTTCTGACATCCTCGATGCTGTGCCGGCTCCGGGATTGCTCCCCGCGCTGTCGTGATCTTTGTCCCTAAAGTGGACAACTCGTGTGCTAATAGAAACCGAATCGACTGCAGTGCGATCACAAGCCATGAAAGTCCAGATAGCGGTCAGTCATCTTTCCAAGTTTTATGAAGTGCATCAGAAGGAGCCGGGCTTCGTTGGGTCCCTCAGGGCATTCTTCGCGCGGAAATACGAGACTGTTCGCGCTGTCGAAGATGTGTCTTTTGAAATTGAACAGGGTGAGATCGTTGGATTCCTCGGCCCTAACGGCGCAGGCAAAACGACCACGCTGAAGGTTCTGTCAGGCCTGCTGTTTCCCACCGGCGGTGAGGTCAGCGTTTGCGGGTTCCGTTCCTTCGACCGCAAGCCCGAGTTCCTTCGCCAGATCACGCTTGTGATGGGCCAGAAGAACCAACTGATCTGGGATCTGCCCGCCAGCGAATCCTTTCTGGTAAACCGCGAGGTTTACGAAATCTCCCAGGGCGACTATCTGGAAGCGATGAAGGAACTTACGGATCTGCTGGATCTCGGGCCGGTCCTGAACAAGCAAGTGCGCAAACTATCCCTCGGAGAGAGGATGAAATGCGAACTGGCTGCAGCACTGCTGCATCGACCGCGTGTGCTGTTTCTGGATGAGCCGACGATCGGACTCGACGTCACCATGCAGGCGCGCGTGCGCGAATTCCTCATCGAGTACAACCGTCGTCACGGCGCAACCATTCTTTTGACCAGTCACTACATGGCCGATGTTGTCGCTCTCTGCAAGCGAGTATTCGTCATCGATCATGGGCGACTGGTTTATGACGGCGATCTTGAAGCGCTAGTTGAGCGGATTTCACCCGTGAAGTACATCCGGATCGTCACGCAGCAGCCTATCGGCGCTGAAGACCTTTCGCACTTCGGCGAAGTGAGATCCGTCGAAGCATTCAAGGCGACCCTGGCCGTTCCCCGCGAGAGAACCTCAGCTGTCGCGGCGCAGCTTTTTCAATTGCTGCCCATCGAGGACATCACAATCGAAGACCCCGAGGTCGAAGAGATCATCGGACGCATTTTCACGGAGAAGCTTCTCTCGAAATGAGAAAGTTTATTGCCGAGTTCCGCGCCTGCTGGAACCTTATTATTGAGTACAGGATCATGGTCGTGATCTGGATGCTAACCATCGTTCTGCCACTCATCATGCTCGCCGCCTGGCTGTCGATTGCGGAAAAAGGACCCGTCGGTAGCTACGACCGGATGACATTCATTTCGTATTACCTTGCGGCACTTGTCGTCCGGAACATGACCGGGATGTGGTTCATCTGGGAGATGGATAGTGAGATGCGCCTGGGTTCGCTGTCATTCCGGCTGCTCAAGCCGATGGATCCGCTCGTTCATTACTTTGCCTACGCGTGCTCGTCGAAGCCGTTTCGCGTTCTTATCCTCGGCCCGGCTTCGGTCATTGCGCTTCTTGTCTTTCCAGGATTGAAGTGGGCTGTAGATCCCTTGAACGTCCTCCTCTTCGTAACGTCCCTCGCGGGTGCGCTGCTCATCCTTTTTCTGATGCAATACACGATTGGTTTGACGGGATTCTGGATTACCCGCTCCCTTAGCATCAACGACGCCTGGTTCTTCACATACTCGCTGGCTTCCGGGTATCTGGTTCCCCTGGATCTCTTTCCACCCGTGGTTCGAGACATCCTGTGGTTTTTGCCTTTTCGATACACGATGTCGTTCCCCGTGGAACTGCTGATGGGTCGTCTGAAGGTGGCGGAAATTCTAATGGGGATCGTGATTCAGTGGGCCTGGGTTGCGGCCTTGTACGCATTGAACCGCTGGGTCTGGCACCGGGGCCTCCGGCGATACAGCGCCGTGGGAGCGTGACCCGCATGATGAGGCACCTGAGAGTTCTTGCGATCTACTATCGAGCAGCCTTCCTGTCGCAAATGGAGTATCGCGCGAACTTCGCTTCGAGCCTTGTCCTGAGTCTGCTGTGGCCACTCTGGGTCCTGAGTTTGTTGTGGGTTTTTTTCTATCACTCCCCGGACCTGGGAGGATGGTCGTTTTACGAGGCGATGCTCGTGGTCGGAATGTATGACATTTTCATCGGTCTGCAGGAAACGATTCTGGCTCCAAATATCGTGCAGGTGACCGAGCACATTCAGAAAGGGACGCTGGATTTCGTTCTCCTCAAGCCGGCCAACGGACAGGTGCTTGCCACAATTACCGCGTGTAATCTTATGCGGCTTACCGACGTCATTGTCGGCTTTGGGATGATCGCCTTTGGGTTGCATCGCATGGGACACATTCCGACACTGATGCAGATTGCGACCTTCGCGGTGATGATTCCTGCGGGAATGATCACGGTCTATTCCATATGGCTGATATTGACGACGCTCGCGTTCTGGTTTGTCCGCGTGGAGAATTTCGGTGAAGTATTTTATGCGTTCTACGAGACCGGACGCTTTCCCGTAACAATCTACAATCGATGGCTTCGCCTGGTCCTCACCTATATCGTGCCGGTCGCGTTCCTCACAACATTCCCCGCCGCGACACTTTTGGGAAAGCTGTCGTTGTATTTCGTTCTCGCGGCCGTCGTAATTGCTGGAGTTCTTTTCTACACCTCCTCGCGTTTCTGGAACTACGCCATCCGGTTTTACTCGAGCGCCAGCAGCTAACCCCTGAAAAAGAGCTTCAGGAGAACTGCGCGACTAGGAAATCCGGTCCCACCCGATTTTTCGGCCTCCAGTTGTTGTAAAATCTCAGGTTTTGAATTGGGGAGTTTATGACGACTAGTGTGATCGATATCGAGAAAATCAAGGCGGCGGACTACGCTCATCTGGTTCATCCGCTGTTTCACCCCGCGGATCAGAAAGATCCCTTTGTCTGGGTAAAAGGTGAAGGCGCTCTTCTGTTTGAGGCAGGCGGGGAGCAATACATTGACGGACTTTCCGGGCTCTGGAATGTCAGCCTGGGCCATGGCCGTAAGGATCTTGCCGCGGCGGCTTCAAACCAGATGCAGGAGCTGGCCTTCGTTTCCGGATACGTCGGCGCGACCAACGTGCCGGCCGTTCAGCTGGCGGAGAAAATGGCCGCACTCGCCTATCCAGCGATTAACCACTTTTTCTTTACGGCAGGCGGCGGCGAATCAATTGAGACCGCCATCAAGACGGCCCGCTTCTTCTGGATCACGCAGGGAAAACCGGAGAAGACCAAAATCATCAGCCGCGATTTTGCGTATCACGGCGTGACGATGGCGGCAATGAGCGCAACGGGACTTCCGATATTCTGGCCCATGTTCGGCGGTAAGCTGCCGGGCTTCCTTCATATTAAGTCGCCCTATCCTTACCGGTTCGTCTCCGAGGAGCCGGGAGTAAGTCCTGGAGTGGCGGCTGCGAACCTCCTGGAGAAGGCGATTCTTCAGGAAGGCCCGGAGACTGTGGCGGCGTTTATTGCAGAACCGATACAGGGTTCCGGCGGACTCATTGTTCCGCCCGATGACTACTTCCCCCGCATCCGGGAAATCTGCAACAAGTACAGCGTGCTCTTCATTGCTGACGAGATCATCACCGGCTTTGGCCGAACGGGCCGGTGGTTCGGCCTTGAACGCTACGGCGTCGAGCCCGATATCCTGGCGTTCGCGAAGGGTATTACCTCCGGATACATTCCGATGGGCGGCATCGGATTGTCCGACCGCGTATACAAGGTCATGTCGGATGCGCCACCGGCACAGCGATGGATGCATGCGTTCACGTATTCGGCACACCCCGTGGGTTGCGCGGTAGGCCTGGCGGCGATTCATGCTTACGAGAAGGAAAACCTTGTGTCGGCCGCCGCAGCCAAAGGAAAGAGACTGCTGGACGGCGTAAAGCAGCTGTTGTCACTGGACATCGTGGGTGATGTGCGTGGCATGGGTATGCTGGTCGGCCTCGAGCTCGTCGAGGACAAGGCGACAAAGAAAGCGTTCGATCCGGCGAAGAAGATGGGTGAGCGGCTCCATAAGGAATGTTGCAAACGCGGATTGTATAGCCGCATCCGTGGGGATATTTACTGTTTGGCCCCGCCGTTTGTCACGACTGATGCCCAGCTCGACCAGATCGTGAACATTGTGGGCGAGTCTGTGAAAGCTCTTCAGTAGAAATTTGAGATCGAACGATCCCTGCATTGGAGATTCGAGATTGGAGATCGCAGGCGCCTGGCCGATTTAGGTTTTCCAATCTCGAACCTCCAACGCAGGAATCTCCAATTGCAAATTCAACGACTCTTTGCAGCTAACCTCAGTTTTCTCTTGTCACCCGCACCTACTTACTACTAAGTTCTTAGTCACTCTGACGGAGGTAACCCCTTTGAAGCCACGAAAGGTCGGACTTACGGATCTCGAGCTCGAGATTATGAAGGTCATCTGGGAGCGCGAAAGCGCCACCGTTCGCGAAGTCTACGAGCAGCTCCTCGCGCACCGGAAGATTGCATACACGACGGTGCTGACGATGATGGGCGTCCTTGAGCAAAAAGGACGAGTGACAAGAGAAGCGGGCGAGCGCGCCTATATTTACCATCCTACCGAGCCCCGTTCGGAAGTCGTCGGAAGCATGGTGACGGATTTCATCAAACGAGTCTTCAATGGTTCAGCGAGGCCCCTGCTGGTGCATCTCGCCGAGAGTCGCGAGATTCGCCAGGAACATCTCGACGAAATCAGCAAACTTCTAAAAACCAGGCGAGGTAGAAAATGATTCCGGGATTTGTTCTCGACAATCTGACGCCGTGGTTGGTCCAGGTGCTGATCGTCGCAACTGTCGGTGCCCTGCTGCCATTGCTGTTTCGCATCCGCCATCCCCGATCTCAACTGGCGTATTACCACGTGGTGCTCGGACTCTGCCTGATTCTGCCCGTCATTCAAACGTGGCAGGACTCTCTTGCGATCGTGGCTGGTAATTCCTTTCAGCCTCATCGTGAGGTCGCGACTGTTTCGTGGAGAACGGTGGCCGTGTGCCTTCTGCTTGTGGGCGTCGTGGTCAAGCTTGCCTGGCTGGGTATAGGCCTGGTTCAGCTCCGGCGTTACAGAAAGCGCGCGGTTCTGCTTTCACCCTTGCCGGACTCCATCCGCGAAGCCAGGCAGCTCACCCGCGCGGATGCGCTGTTCGGCGTTTCGGCGGATATTTCCGGGCCTGCAACGCTGGGACATGTCGACCCCATTGTGCTGCTGCCGGTATCCTTCCGATCTCTCGATGCCGAGTCGCAGCGCAGCATTGCGTGCCACGAATTGCTTCATGTACAGCGGCGAGACTGGCTCGTCACGGTCATCGAAGAAGTCGTAGGTGCGCTTCTGTGGTTCAACCCTGGTGTTTGGTGGATGCTTGCGCAGGCCAGGCTGGCACGGGAGCAACTGGTCGATGCCGAGGTCGTGAGAGTTACAGAGCGGGAACCCTACATCGAGGCGCTGCTCTCAATGGCTGTCGTTTCAAAGAGGCGATGGGCGCTGCCCGCCGCATCGTTCTTCACCCAGGGACATCTCATTCACCGCATGCGGTTACTTGCGGCGAGTCCGAATCGATCGGCTCTGCGATTGTGGGTCACCTACACCTCTGCTGCTTTCCTGTTGTCCGCAACGATGCTGGGAGTGATGGTGTCTTTTCCCCTGGTTTCCGAATCTCTCGTCTTTCTTGCAGCTCAGCCGCAGTTCCAGCAGATTACGGTCCGGGCTACGGATCCTCCAGGTCGTGTGGTCCGAACGCTGAAGCTGCCAAAGGAGTTCAACATCGCTGTTCCGCCTCCGGCAAGCGGCGAGAGAAACATCATGTACTTCGTGCGTACCGACGGTGCCGTGTTGCCCGACGGCGCGCTATTTCTACCGCCTCCCCCTCTGCCACCCCCGCTGCCCCCTGGAGGCCCCGTGCAGTTGGGTTTCCTGGTGGCTCGTGGAATTCGAATGGTTCGCCCGGGAGAGGTCGCAACGCCCGAAGAGATACAGCAGCTGCGAGAAGCCTTCGGTGGCCGCGCGGAAATCAAAATCGATCAAGGCGAAGACGGCGTTGTCCGAAGCGTCAGTGTTCAGTCAAGGAGATTGTCCGATGAAGCAGATACTGTCCGTACTTTCATTGCTCCTCTTACAACAGAGCCCACAGCCTCCGGCCACCGCGTCGATTGAGGGGAGTGTTCTCAGGCTCGGAACGACAGACGCGATACCTCGAGCGAAGGTCACGATAACCCAGCCCGGAAGCTCTCAGGCCATCACCGCGGATGACAGCGGAAAGTTTGTGTTTCGCAATCTGGCTGCCGGGCAGTACCGCCTGAGCGCTACCCGCGATGGATATGTTGCTGCTGAGTATGGCCAGCGCGGACCTGGCGGCTCCGGAGTTCCCATCACGCTCGCCGCCCAACAACAAATGAAGGACGCGCGAATCGAGATGTCGTTGACGGGTGTGATCTCCGGTCGAGTTCTGAACAGGTTTGGAGAGCCTGTCGGGAACGCAAACGTTCAGGCGTTGCGCTACACGTATCAGGAAGGCCGGCGCACTCTCGCTCCTTCTCAATCGATTCGTACGAACGATCTCGGAGAGTATCGGCTGTTCTGGATGACGCCCGGCCAATACATCATCAGTGCGCAGCCTGTGGATACGCTTGCCGTCGATCCGGGCGGTACCGTGTTTGTTCAGGCGCAGCGAGGTGGAGGCGGTGGGCCGGCACTCGCAGGTGCTTTAGGAGCTCAGCTTGGCGTTGGGGGCGTAACGAGAATAACGGTCGGCGGCGCGCCGTCTCCGGATTTCATAGGCACTGCAGCGGTTCCACCCCCGCCTCCTCCACCTCCTCCGGGTGCAGTCCGCGATGATTCCAACCTCACACTGCCCGTCTACTATCCGGGCACAACGGATGTCACCACCGCGACTCCCGTAGATCTTCGCTCCGGCGCGACGGTGGGCGGAATCAACTTTACTGTTGTCGAGGCCCGTCCGGCTCGAATTCGGGGCCAGGTGATGAATGCCGGCCGGCCCGCGGCCGGCGCGCAGGTCTCTATATTTCAACGCGGAAATACCAGCGGCACTCTGACAGTTCGCAGTAATCCCGTCAGCGACACGGGAACGTTCGAGTTTCGCAACCTTGCGCCGGGGAGCTACGAAATCATTGCGACGCTCAATGCTCCGGGGCCGGGCGGGCTAATCGTAGGCACGCCTCTTGGAAATGCCGCAGGCCTTACGACCGCGAATGCTACGATCGGGCGCGGTGCAAGAAATCCCGGTGCGCCCGTCATGGCTGCTCGCACGCAGGTGGATGTGGTCAACAGTGACGTCGAGGGCGTTTCTCTCCTGCTGGAAAACGGTTTCAATGTGAACGGCAAACTCACTTCCGAAGGGCGATCGCCCAATGACGGGGCCTTAAGCGGTATTCGTATTCAGCTGCAATCGGAACCCAATCTTCCGCCGCTCGCTATACCTGCCGTGAATGCAGAAGCGGACGGAACGTTCTCCATTACTGGAGTAAGCCCGGGAAACTACCGCATATCGATAGGGGCCGTGCCGCGCAACATGTACGTCAAGTCGGCGCTGCTTGGTGGTGTGGACATCCTCAACACAGGTGGCATCGTCCTGGAAGGTGAACCTCGCGGCGCGCTCGACATCATCCTGGGTAACTCTCCTGGATCGCTGGATTCTGCGGTTGTGGACAATCGGCAGATGCCTGTCGCTGGAGCGACCGTCGTCCTTGTCCCGGATTCCGCGCGGCGAAAACGCTACGATCTGTTCCGGCAGGCCACCAGTGACTCGTCCGGGCGCATTCATCTCGATAATGTCGTGCCCGGCGATTACAAGGTGTTCGCATGGGAAGTCGTGGAGAGCAACGCGTGGACAGACCCCGACTTCCTTCGGAGCTATGAGAGTAACGGGGTTGCGGTGCGCGTCACTGAGGGCGGCCGCGGCGCGGCTGATGTTCAGGTGATTCCGTACAAGGCGAACTGAAGAACAGAATTTGAAATTGGAAAGTCCTGCAGTGGAAAATCCAAAA
>Ga0068859_100003275_pt1 | contig 16474 bp, 12 predicted proteins | sample KBSSwiS22_FD_66585 | JGI IMG/M metagenome (GOLD analysis project Ga0068859, IMG submission 66585) | Switchgrass rhizosphere microbial communities from Kellogg Biological Station, Michigan, USA - KBS Switchgrass S2-2 | ecosystem: Host-associated > Plants > Roots > Rhizosphere > Soil ...
GATTCGGCAAGACAGGTGCCGTCGGCCAGCTGCAGCGCGGGGATGCGGCCGTTGGGGTTCTTGGCGAGAAACCCGGGTGTGCGGGTCTCGTTGGCGAGGATGTCGAGCTCCACCCAGTTGTAGCGTTTCTCCAGTTGCGCCAGCAACAGCCGGATCTTGTAGCCATTGCCGGAGTCGAGGTAGTCGTACAGCGTATCCATAGGTGTAACTTTCCGAGTTGGTGCGGGGCGGGCACGCGCTGATTGGCGCGCCGCCATTATCAGTTCGGGGCGCCGCCTCGCCAACAGAGAGGTCCGCCGGCCAAGGGTAAGTTATTCTTGGCCATGGCTCGGCGACTCCCACCCCTGAATGCATTGCGCGCCTTCGAGGCAGCCGCCCGCCTCGGCAGTTTTTCGGCCGCTGCACAGGAATTGCGGGTAACGGACTCCGCGGTCAGCCAGCAGGTCCGCACCCTCGAGCGGTACCTGGGTACGCGCCTGTTCAAGCGGTTGCCGCGCGGGCTGCTGCTGACGGAGCTTGGAAGTACTTATCTGCCGGTTCTGACAGCGGGTTTCGACCGGCTTTCCGAGGCGACTCTGCGGCTTCGATCGAAAGGGGTCGGAGGTCTGCTGACGGTGGCCGCACTCCCGGCATTCGCCTCCGGATGGCTGCTGCCACGAATCGGGCGCTTCCAGGAGCGCCATCCTCGTGTGGATCTGCTATTGAAGACCAGCCGGGCGCTTGCGGATTTCCGCCGTGAGGATGTGGATGTGGCCATTCGTTTCGGCGCAGGAGACAGCACGGACACCAAATCGATTCTGCTGCTGCCGGAAGATGTCTTTCCCGTCGCAAGCCCTTCCCTGGTATCGACCTCTCTCATTCCGATGCAGGTGGCTGAGCTGCGTGCGTTGCCGTTGCTGCACGACGTCGACGCGCATCCCGGTCAACCTTGGCTGAGTTGGCAGGCCTGGTTTGAGCGCGCCGGCGTTGAATCGTCCACCGCGCTACGCGGCCTGCAATTCACAGACTCCATCATACTGGCCGACGCAGCGGTGGCCGGCCTGGGCGTGGCGCTCGGGCGCGGACCCAACATCGAAGGACAGCTGGCGCGCGGTCAGCTCGTGCGTCTCACCCGGGATTCGTGGCGAGCCGCCTGGTCGTACCGCCTGGTGGCGCCTCCGGTCAATTTCTCTCGTCCCAACGTCCGGGCGTTCGTCGATTGGATCGTCGCGGAGGCACGCGGGAACACGCCGCATACGCGGTCGTTACCTGTGGAGTAAAGTTACACCTTATGTACTCATCCTTTTATCGCCGAACTTTCGTCCTCGTCACCCTCGTGATTCTCGGTTGGGCGTTGAAGTCCATACTCGAGCCCCTCTGGACGGCGCTCGGCTGGGCCGCCGTGCTTGCCTTCCTGCTCAATCCTCTGCACGAGCGTGTCACCCTGCGGCTCAAGGGCAGGGCATCGGTGTCCGCGGGCATTCTGACTGCGCTGACCCCCTTCTTTGTAATGGCACCGGTTGCGTTTCTCGGAGTCGTGTTCGCCCGCCAGGTAGCCAACATTCTGTCCGCGATGTCGAAGTCCACCCTGACGTATCCAGATCTGCTGCAGCGTCTGAATACAGTTCCGCTTGTTGGGCGCGCGGTGCAGTGGATGCGCGAGAATGCCCCGATCAGTGCCGAACAGGTTCAGGGCTGGATCATCGATGGCACCCAGACCGTGTTGAAATCGGCGGCGTCCATGGGCGGCAGTATTGCGCTGGGTATCATGGGATCGCTGGTTGGTTTCGTGATGATGCTGTTTCTGCTTTTCTTCCTCATCCGTGACGGCCGCGTCATGCTCAGGCGCCTGATCGGTTTCATTCCGATGGAACCCCGGCCACGCAGCCAGCTGATCGCTTACCTGGGCGATGTTACGCGTGCCGTTGTTTTCGGGTCGGTGGCAACGGCCCTGATTCAAGGCACGTTCGTGGGTATCGGCTGGGCGTTGGTTGGCCTGCCCTCGCCCGTGGTATTTGGTGTGCTCGCGACCATTGCATCCTTTCTGCCAGTTGGCTCGGTGATCGTTGTGGCCCCAGCCGTGCTGTACCTGATGTTCAGCGGTCACTGGGGAGCGGCGATTTTCCTGGCCGCGTGGGGCTCGGGGGTGGGGGTCATGGACAACTTGTTGCGGCCCTACCTGACCTCGACACAGGCGGAGGTGTCCACCCTGGCCGTGTTCGTGGGCGCCATCGGCGGCGCCTCTGCTTTCGGAATTCTCGGCCTGGTGATCGGGCCGGTGCTGCTGGGCTTCATTGCAGCACTGCTGCAGTTTGCCGAAAAAGGCGTAGTCGGCGGCGAATAATCTGCTCATGCGCTGCGCGCAGGGTTCAAGGGGGATCGCTTCGCGACCCCCGAGGAGTAGCGGCGCGAAGCGCGCCGGGGAAGACGCGGTGCATGAGTATAATGCGCCCCCTTATGGATTTATCCCCAATCCTGAATCCCCTCAACGAGGCGCAGCGCGCAGCGGTCACCGCGCCGCTGGGGCCGGTGCTGGTGCTGGCCGGCGCCGGTAGCGGCAAGACACGAGTGCTGACCCACCGCATCGTCTGGGTCATCCAGGCCGAGGGCGCCTCGCCGCATGGCATCCTGGCCGTGACGTTCACGAACAAAGCCGCGGGCGAAATGCGCGGCCGCGTCGAGCAGCTGCTGGGTATCCCGGGGGGCGGCCTGTGGATCGGGACGTTCCATGGCATTGCGCATCGGCTCCTGCGCCTGCACTGGCGCGAGGCGAAACTTCCCCAGGGGTTCCAGATCCTCGATTCCGAGGACCAGCAACGGCTGATCAAGAAGCTGATCCGCGCGCAGAATCTCGACGAGGCCCGCTGGGTGCCCCGCGAGGTGCAGTGGTTCATCAACTCGAACAAGGACGAGGGACTCAGGCCGCAACAGTTGAAGGACGGCAACGATCCGACGCGACACCAGCTGATCAAGCTGTACGCCGAGTATGAGGAGGCGTGCGCAAGGGCCGGAGTGGTGGACTTTGCGGAGCTGTTGCTACGTGCGTTCGAGCTTTGGCGCGACAACCCCGAGTTGCTCGCGCACTATCGGCGGCGCTTCCGTCATGTGTTGGTGGATGAGTTTCAGGACACGAACGCCATTCAGTACGGGTGGATGAAGCTGCTGGTGGGCAGCGAGGGACATCCGTTCGCTGTTGGTGATGATGACCAGTCGATCTACCGATGGCGGGGCGCGCGCGTCGAGAACCTGCACCAGTTCCGCAGGGATTTCCCCACGGCCCAACTCTACAGGCTGGAGCAGAATTACCGTTCCACCGGAGCCATTCTCGGTGCCGCAAATGGACTGATCGCCAACAACTCCGGCCGCCTGGGGAAGAATCTGTGGACGAGCGGCGAGCGCGGCGATCCGATTCGCCTGTATGCGGCATTCAATGAGCGGGATGAGGCGGAGTTCGTCAGTCACAGGATCCGTGACTGGGTGGCTCATGGCGGTCAGCGGCGCGAAATCGCGATCCTATATCGCTCGAACGCGCAGTCACGTGTGTTTGAAGAAGCGTTCCTGTCGGGTCGGATTCCCTACAAGGTGTACGGCGGCCTGCGATTCTTCGAGCGCGCCGAAATCAAGGATGCGCTCGCCTATCTGCGTCTCGTATCAAATCGGCGCGACGATCAGTCTTTTGAGCGCGTGGTCAATCTGCCGACCCGGGGCATTGGCGCGAAGAGCCTGGATATCGTGCGGGAGTATGCGAAGGGTGCCGGCTGCTCCCTCTGGGAAGCGGCGGTCGCCTCTATCGGCGGCGCCGCGGCACTCGGAGCCAAGGCGGCGGTGGCGATGAATGGCTTTCTTGGCCTCATCGAGCGGCTGGCCCGGGAGGTCAACGGACTCGCTTTGCATGAGCAGGTCGATCACGTTCTGCAGGGCAGCGGCCTGATTGAGCATTACAAACGCGACAAGGCGGACAGGGGCGAAGCGCGTGTCGAGAACCTCGATGAGCTCGTCAGCGCCGCACGCGGATTTACGCCCGAAGGTATGGAAGGTGAATTGCCGCCGCTCGAGGCTTTCCTGGCGCATGCCGTGCTCGAGTCTGGAGAGGGACAGGCCGACGCGTGGGAGGACTGCGTGCAGATGATGACGCTGCACACGGCAAAGGGCCTGGAGTTCCCGATGGTTTTCCTGAGCGGAATGGAGGATGGTCTGTTTCCTCATCAACGCTCGCTCAACGACATCGATGGGCTCGAGGAAGAGCGGCGTCTGTGCTACGTCGGCATGACTCGGGCAATGAAGCAGTTGTTCCTGACTTATGCCGAGCAGCGCCGGCTGCACGGCGTGGACAGCTATGGAATGGCGTCTCGATTCATCAAGGAAGTACCGGAAGAATTCATTGAAGAGGTGCGGCCGCGTATCCAGGTTGCGCGTCCTGCTGCCATCACGCGGATGCGGTCCGAGGAGCCTCTCATGCCAGGCATGCGGTTGGGTGGCCGGGTGCGTCACGGGAAATTCGGTGAGGGCGTGATTCTCAACGTGGAGGGCAACGGGCCCACGGCGCGGGTGCAGGTGAATTTCGAGCACCAGGGCTCGAAGTGGATGATGGTCCAGTACCTGGAGCCGCTATGAAGATTGTCATCCTCGGCGCTGGCCAGGTAGGCCGCAGCGCAGCGAGCAGCCTGTCGCGCGAGGAAGCCAACGAAGTCACTGTGGTTGACTTGGATGAGGACATTCTGCGCAACCTGCAGGACAGGCTCGATATCCGCACGGTCGCTGGCAATGCCTCTTACCCGACGGTGCTCGAGGCTGCAGGGGCTCCGGAAGCTGACATCATTGTCGCTCTCACCAGCAGCGACGAAGTCAACATGATGGCGTGCGAGGTGGCCCACACGCTGTATCGTACACCGACGAAGATCGCCCGCATCCGCTCCGCGGAATACACGAGTCGGCCGGAACTGTTCAGCGACGATGCGCTGTCAGTGGACGTGTTCATCAGCCCGGAGCAGCTGGTGACCGAATACGTCGAGCGCCTCATCAAGCACCCGGGCGCGCTGCAGGTGTTGGACTTCGCGGACGGCAAGGTGCAGTTGGTCGGCGTTCGCGCACACGCCGGCGGACCGTTGGTTGGGCAGCGCCTGCGCGAGCTGCCTCAGCACCTGCCAAAGGCCGCAGCGCGGGTCGTAGCCATCTATCGGAATGGCCGTAGCGTACCGCCTGTAGGCGATACCGTGATTGAGGACGGCGACGAAGTGTTTTTCCTCGCCGCACGCGCCGATATTCGCCGTGTGATGAGCGAATTGCGCAAGCAGGATAATCCCGTGAAGCGGGTTGTGATTGCCGGTGGCGGCAATATCGGCTTCCGGCTCGCCCGAACGCTCGAGAAGAGCAACCAGGTGAAGCTGATAGAGCGCGACATCCGACGCGCACGCAAGGCATCCGAGGTGCTCGAGAACGCCATCGTACTGAACGGCGATGCGGCGGACGAAGAATTGCTGATTGAGGAGAATATCGACAGCGCCGACGTTTTCTGCGCTCTCACCAACTCCGAGGAAGCCAACATCCTGTCGGCAATGCTGGCCAAGCGGCTGGGAGCTCACAAGGTGATGGCGCTGATCAACAAGCCGTCCTACGCCGATCTGATCGAGAGCGGCAGCATCGACATTGCAATCTCACCGCAAACGATCACCATTGGCTCGCTCCTCGCTCACGTCCGCCGTGGCGATGTCGTTCGCGTGCATTCGCTCAGGCGCGGGGCCGCGGAGGCCCTGGAGGCTGTAGTGCATGGCGATGAGAGCAGCTCACGGGTCGTTGGCAAGACCGTGGAGCAGATCGAGCTCCCGGAGGGCTCCTCCATCGGCGCCATCGTGCGCGGTGATGATGTCTTGATGGCGCACCATGACACGGTAGTCCAGGAAGGCGACCATGTGATCCTGTTCCTTTCCGACCGCAGGCATCTCGAGGCGGTCGAGCGCCTGTTCCTGCGAACTTCGCGTTAGGATCGCTACGAGTGCTCGCTGTAGCGCACGTTCTCGGGCTGTTACTGGCGTTTTTCGGCGCAACCTACCTGCTCCCCATCGGCTGCTCGATCTTCTCGGGTGACGGCCTGGCTTTGTTCTTCGTCGTGGCGGCGGTGTGCAGCACCGGAGCCGGGCTGCTCGTGGTGGCTGCGACGATGGGCCGCCGCCGTGAGCTCAAGCCTCGGGATGGTTTCCTGCTGGTGACGCTGGGGTGGATCGCAACCTCAGCGCTCGCGACCATCCCGCTGCTGATGGCGCTGCCTGGACTTACGTTCACCCGTGCGTTCTTCGAGACCATGTCGGGACTGACTTCGACGGGTTCCACCGTGCTGGAGGGCCTCGATGAGCTGCAGCCCTCGCTCAATCTCTGGCGACACGAGCTCGAATGGATCGGCGGTCTCGGGATCATCGTGATGGCGCTCGCCGTATTGCCGCTCTTGGGGATAGGGGGAATGCAACTCTACAAGGGCGAAACTCCGGGGCCGGTGAAGGATGAGAAGCTCGCGCCGCGAATCGCTGAAACCGCCAAGTCCCTGTGGCTGGTGTACACGCTTATCACCGGGGTGGGGGTCATTGCGCTGCGGGTTTGCGGCATGTCCTGGTTCGATGCCATCTGCCACGCGTTCTCGGCTGTGGGGCTCGGTGGGTTTTCAACTCACGATGCCAGCATCGGCTATTTCAATTCGGTACCCATAGAGCTCGTGCTGATTGCGCTGATGCTGATCGCCGCATTGAATTTCGCCCGGCACTTTGTTGCGCTGCGCAGGTTGTCCCTGCAGCCTTACACCAACGATCCGGAGTTCAGGGCGATTTTCGCGGTCGTTGGCATGAGTGTGGTGGTGATCGCGGCGATACTCACCTGGCACGCCACCTACCCGAGCTTCTTCGCCTCCTTCCGCCATGCGCTCTTCAACGTGGTGTCGATGGCGACGACCACGGGACTCATCACTCAGAACGTGGATGCATGGCCCGTGTTCGCGCCGTTCTGGATGCTGTTTTTGTCTTGCATAATATGCAGCACCGGCTCGGCGGGTGGCGGTATCAAGATGTTTCGCGCGCTGTTGCTGGCAAAGCAGGCGGGGCATGAGCTCAAGTTGCTGGTACACCCGAGCGCAGTGGCACCTGTGCGAGTGGGCGGCCGCCCGATCCCGGAGCGGGTGGCGAGTGCGGTGCTCGGCTTCATCTTCCTGTACTTCATGACAGCCGCGTTACTGACGTTTGCACTTTTGTTGACGGGGTTGGATCTGCCGTCCTCGGTCGGCGCGATCGTGGCCTCCATCAACAACACGGCGCATGGTCTGCATGCCGACGGCCTCGTGCGCAACTATCACGCCCTGACAGCCATACAGACGTGGATCTGCACCGCAGCAATGTTGCTTGGGCGCCTCGAAATCTTCAGCGTTATTGTACTGTTCACGCCCGCGTTCTGGCGCAAGTGATCTTTAGCACCAACACGGTGCAGCAACGGCGTTCGGTTCGGCGCAGGTTGAACGGGCTTCTCACTGTTCAACGCGGCGGTCCGTCATCTTGACGCAGGTCAGTGCAACCAAAGCACAATTGCGGGCATCTTAGAGGGGAGGCTGTGGCCCGGATCCCTCCTGCAAACGGTTGGCCGACTGGGGACTATTTCTGCCAATCAACCTTCTGGGCCGCAGTCTCCTCGATCTCCCGGTTTTACGGGTGAGGGAGCCGTTCGACGGCGCGAGCCCGCGAGCGCGCTCCAGCATAAGCAAATAATCAATGATTATGAATGTATGTAGCTCTCGAGTTGCTCGATGGTCTGCTGCTGCTCTTCGATGACTGCCTTCACCAGGTCGCCGATCGACACCATGCCGATGACCTGGCCGTCTTCGACGACGGGCAGGTGGCGGACCCGGCGGTCGGTCATGAGCTTCATGCAGTCCTGCACCGTCTGATCAGGTGAGACGGTGATAACCGGGGAGGTCATGATTTGCCAGACGGGCGTCTCGGCAGAAGAGCGGCCGTGCAGGATGACTTTCCGGGCGTAGTCGCGCTCGGAGATGATGCCCTGGAGCTCGGTGCTCTTCATGACCAGGAGCGCGCCGACATGATGGTCGGCCATCAGGCGTATGGCCTCGAGAACCGGGTCTTCGGGCTCGACGCAATACAGGGTCCGACTCTTGCTTTCGATGAGCTGTCTCACCTTCATGCTGGCTCCCCTTTCCGGCGGTTCGCGCCGGTCTTCGGGGGTCGTGCCCTGCACGATCCCCCAAACAGTTGGCCGCAGGCCATGAGAAGACGACACTAGCTAACGCGAAGCGACCTCGACTGTCAATGCGACATTGGCAGTCACTACGAACGAGCCTGACTGTATCGAAGTCGGCGCAGGGCCCCCTGCATCGCGTGCGTCCATGATCGACATGTCCGGCGTCGCCGCCGAGGGCTCACCGGTTTCCTCCACTGTCAGGGTACGGGTGATCTTGAGGTTGAGGGCGGACGCCAGGGCGTCCGCGTTGGCTCTCGCTTTCAAAGCCGCCTCGCGCACTGCCTGTGAATGCAACACCTGTGGATCGCGCACCGTGAACCGGACGCTCTCGACATGGTTGGCACCCGCTTGGGCTGCGGTGTCGATGACGGAGCCAACTTTGTCCAGATCATCCACTGTGACTCGCACGACGTTCATCGCCGTGTACGAACTGACAGACGCCTTGCCGCCGATGGGGCGATATTGGTAATCGGGACTCAGCGAGTAGTTGATTGTTTTGATGTCGGCATCGGGACCCAGAAGCTTGTGCAACGCAGTCAGGACATTGTCGATCTGTTTCGCATTCTGCGTGGCCGCGTTTTGCGACTGTTTCTCTTGTGTCAGAACACCGACATCGATCTGCGCGCGGTCCGGCTTTGCGCTGACCGTTGCATCCCCCGTGACGCGAATCGACGACAACGGTGACGTAATTTGTTGACCATTGACCTGTGACACGACGCACGTCAGAAGCGCCGCGAGAAAGATTTTCATAATGTGCATGTCCCCTGGTACGACTTACTCTATTCTAGCAACGTGCTGCAGTTCATAGTTTGAGCACCCGGGAGCACACCCGCATGCGACGTGACGGTATACAACATCGGATGCCTATTCAGCGCGAAATAACCGTCGCACCCGACCGTTTTGAGGTCGCCGCGGACGATGCGATCCTCGTCACGGAGCTGCGTTCCGCTATCGCCGTTTGCGTGTACGACGCCGTTGAGGAGGCCGGGGCGTTGCTTCACCTGCGATGCATCGTCCGTTCCCCAAAGCCAGTGGATATGACAGATTCGACCCTGGCCACCGAGCTGCTCCTGCTCGACCGCTGTGTAGAGTCAATGCGTGAACTGGCTCCCAGTGCCCGCAACCTGCAGGCACGAGTGGTTGCCCATCTGTCCGACCATCCCCAGGCGCAAGAGACGTTCGACACGATTTTGACCATGGTCCAGCACTTCCTGGCCGATGCCGGTGTGAGGGTGCTGCCGCTGGACGTCGCCGCAGGCCAGGCACGGGCACTGCGTTTCCGCCCCAGCATGGGCTGGCTCCAGACCCGCTAGATTCCCCCCCAGCGCTTCTACTTGGCGCTTCTGCCCGGCGCGTCTTCGCGCCGCTACTCCTCGGGGGTCGCGCAGCGATCCCCCTTGAACCCTGCGCGCAGCGCATGAGAAGGAACCTGAAGCGGACGTGGGCGTTGTCTGCAGGGTGAAACGGCTGGTTTGTGTTTCCAATCGTATTTCGCTGCCTCGGCGCGGCGCTACGCCGGGAGGTCTCGCGGTGGGGGTCCTGGCCGCCCTTCGCCATACGGGCGGCGTTTGGTTCGGGTGGAGCGGCGAGACTTCGGAGGTCCCTGCCGAGCAACCTCAGGTCGTGACGCGCGGCAATATCAGGTTCGCCACCATCGACCTGCGGCCCGCAGAGTTCGACGCTTACTACAACGGCTACTGCAATGGCACGCTGTGGCCCTTGTTCCACTACTTCCCGGACCGGTTCACGCACGAACTGCTGCAGTACGAGGCTTACCAGGCGGTCAATGCGCAGTTTGCCCGCCAGTTGATGCAGGTACTGAGGCCCGGCGACGTGGTCTGGGTGCATGACTACCAGCTGATTTCGCTCGGTCGTTATCTGCGCCAGCAGGGTTTTGACGGGCCTATAGGCTTCTTCCTGCACATTCCCTTTCCGCAGCTGCAGATTCTCCGACTGCTACCGAACTACCTGGAGCTGGTACGTGATATGTGCCAGTACGACCTCGCCGGGTTTCAGACTACAGACGACGTGCGCTCCTTCCTCACTTGCCTGGAGGGGGGACCGTGCGAGCTCCCGGCGGATGGACGCATCGATGTTGCCGGGCGCAGTGTCCGTCTAGGCACGTATCCCATCGGGATAGATGTGGATGGTGTGATCAACGCGGCGGTGACTACGTATTCGCAGGAGACGGTGCGGCGGATGGCGGTCAGCCTGATGGGCCGGCAGTTGATCATCGGAGTCGATCGCCTCGACTACACCAAGGGGTTGACCGAGCGCTTCAACGCCTACGAGCAGTTCCTCGAACACTTCCCGGAGAACCAGGGCAGGGTGACTTTCCTTCAGATCGCCCCACCCAGCCGCTCAGACGTACTCGCATACGGTGAGATCCGTCGGGGACTGGAGCAATGTGCCGGACGGTTGAATGGCCGCTTTGCGGAAGCGGATTGGACACCGATCCGGTATCTGAACCGTGACTACACTCACGCAACGCTCATGGGCTTCCTGCGCGCGGCGAAGGTCGCCCTGGTTACGCCTGTGCGGGATGGCATGAATCTCGTGGCGAAGGAATTCGTGGCTGCGCAGGATCCTGAGGATCCTGGTGTGTTGATTCTGTCCCCGATGGCGGGAGCCGCACAGGAGCTTCGCAGTGCCTTGCAGGTAAATCCCTACGACAAACGTGGGATGGCGCTGGCGTTGCAGGAGGCATTGAACATGCCGCTGGATGAGAGACGGCAGCGGCACGCCGACCTGATGGCGGCGGTGCGCCAGCATGACATCCACAATTGGTATGGGACTTTCGTGCACGATCTCACCGGCGAGAACTTGCGTCGCGCGGCAGCGTGATTTGTCAGTGCTGTTGTTCGCGCAGCCCAAGATCCTTGCTGTACACGACGTTCATGACGTTGTCGTACCAACCAACCACCTCGGGTTTGACCAGGTGCTTGTTGACGTAAAAGTAGAGCGGCATGACTGGATGGTCGCGCAACAGGAGACGCTCGGCGTTCTGCAGCAGCTCGGCACGTTTACCCGCGTCGATCTCCACGGCCGCGGCGCCAACCAGTGAGTCGTATTCCGCGCTTCGGTAATGCGGCAGGTTGATACCGAAATTGCTCTTGAAGTACTGGGCGAAGGTATAGGCATCGTTGTAGTCGCCCAACCAACTCGAACGAAAGACCTCGACATCGCCGCGATCGATGTCCTGCAGCAGTGACTTGAACTCGACCGCCGTGAGGCGGACTTCGACGCCCAAGGCTTCCTTCCACATGGAGGCCACGGCGACGGCCACCTTGTTGTGCACCTCTCCGGCGTTATAACGCAACTCGAACGTCAAGGGCTTGGCGGCCGAGTAGCCGGCCTGGGTGTACAACTTGCGCGCCTCGGCTATCCGTTCGGCCATCGGCCGATCGCGGTAGTCAAAGGATTGCGGGGTGTACTGGCTGATGCCCGGCGGAATCCAACCATAGGCGGGCAGCTCGCCAACCCGCAACACGCTGTGAACCAGTTGGTCCCGGTCGATCACCAGCGAGAGCGCGCGCCTGAGGCCGGGGTGGTCCTTGAATGGTAATTTGTTGAGGTTGAAGCCATAGAAATAGGTATCCAGTTGGGGAGCGATGTGCAGCTGAGCGGCAAGATTCGCCTGGATCCAGTCGAATTGCCCGCGGGGGACCACGTAGGTCATATGCAGTCCACCGGCGCGATAGCGCGTGAGCTCCGCGTTCTCATCCGGGATGAGAAGGTATTTGACGGCATCCAGACGCGTGGCGGCGTCGTTCCAGTAGTGATGATTGCGGATTGCGAGGATGTGCGAGCCCTGTACCCACTCCTTCAACACGAAGGCGCCGTTCGAGATCATGGTGCCGGGTTTGGCCAGCTCAGCCGGATGTTGAGTCAATGTCGGGCGATGGACCGGACAAGTGCTCGTATGTGAGAGCAGACTCGGCAGGTAGGCCGCGGGCGTGGCGAGGTCGACGACCACGGTGCCGTCAGAGGGCGCGTGTACACCCAGAGACTCAGGCGGTTTCTTACCTGCAACAATGTCGCTGGCGTTCTCAACCACATCGATGACCTGGGCGTACGCCGAGGCCGTCGCGGGATCGGTGAGCCGGCGCAAGGCCGCTACAAAGTCGGCCGCGACGACCCGGTCGCCATTCGACCAATGTGCATCCGGGCGGAGGTTGAAAGTGTACTTCTTGCCGTCCGCGCTGACGGTCCAGTTGGTTGCCACTCCCGGGGCGACACCGGCGGTCTTATCGAGTGTGGTCAGGCCTTCGCACAGGTCACGCAGAATTCCCTGGGATTCGACCGACCGTGCCTTTTGCGGATCCAGGGAGTCCGGCTCGGCGCCGGAGCCTCGCAGCAGGGTTGTGTTGGGGGGACCGGCGGGTGTTGCGTTGGTCTGGGGGGAGCGCGAGCAGGCTGCTATTGAAAGAAGGGCCGCGCCTAAGGCGATGCGCTGCAGTGCTCGGGAAGTCATCCTGTGTCTTGACCGGCCGATACCGCGCCGCTCAGACCGCGGAGAGCCGGTTGTGCGCGTCAGCGTGCACGAGCAGAGCGGCTGGCGTTGATCTGTTGGCGCAGGGCTTGAGCCGCCGAGCGTGCGGCGTCGCTGAAGGGCCGCGCCCCATCCTCACCCTGGCAGCCCGCATACAGAATGCCGCGGGATGAGCTGATGATGAGTCCGGTGCCGTCGGCCGTTTGGCCGCTGCTCACCGCCGCAGCGACATCACCGCCCTGCGCGCCCACGCCGGGAACGAGGAACGGCATGGCCCCGACAATCTCGCGAACCTCTGCCAGTTCGCGCGGGTAGGTCGCGCCGACGACGAGCAGGCAGTTACCACGTGAATTCCACTCACGCGCGGCAAGATCCGCAACCACTTGATACAACTTGCGGCCGTTGACTTCGAGGTCCTGTAGATCCCGGCCACCCGGGTTGGATGTGCGGCACAGGATGATGACTCCCTTGTCCGCATGCTTCAGGAAGGGCTCGAGCGAGTCGCCGCCCAGGTAGGGGTTCACGGTGACTGCATCGGCACCGTAGCGCTCGAAGGCCTCGATGGCGTAGCGCTCGGCCGTGTTGCCCACATCCCCCCGCTTGGAATCGAGAATCACGGGAATGCCGGGATAACTTCGATGGATGTACTCGATCGTGCGCTCGAGCTGGTCTTCCGCTTCGTAGGCTGCGTAGTGTGCGAATTGCGGTTTGTATGCGCAGACCAGGTCGGCGGTCGCGTCGATGATCGCTTTGTTGAATTGGAAGATCGGCGAGGGTTGGGCGGCAATGTCTTGCGGGAAGCGCTCGATTTCCGGATCGAGGCCGATGCACACGAGCGAGTTGCTGCGTTCCCAGCTGCGCGCCAGCTTGTCGATGAAGGCGCTCATGCCACCCGAGCTCGGTCTTTCAGGCTGCGCTTCTTCAGGTGTACGAGCAGAATGGAAATAGCGGCCGGGGTCATGCCAGGCATTCGGCTCGCCTGTCCGACTGTCGCGGGGCGTGCGTCAGCCAGCTTCTGGCGTACTTCATGGGACAGGCCGGCGACCTGGAGGTAGTCGAGATCCTCGGGCAGACGGGTGTCCTCATTCCGCTGCTGGCGATCGATTTCGTCCTGCTGACGCTCTATGTAGCCGGCGTACTTGGCGCGCACTTCGATCTGCGCACGAACCTGGGACGGTACGCGGTCGTCAACATTGGACCAGTCGGGTGCTCCAATGAGTTCCAAAAGATCGTCGTAGCTCACTTCCGGACGCAGGAGCAGCTCAAATGCGGAGTAGTCGCGGCTCAGCGCTCCTCCGCCCAGTACGCGGGTTGTCCATTCCTGTGATGCGTCGGCCGGTTTCACCCGCGTGGTACTCAAGCGCTGGAACTCGACCTCGGACAGCCTTCGCTTGTCGTCGAACAGGCGCCAGCGTTCGTCGTCGACCAACCCAAGTTCACGACCGAACGGCGTTAGCCGCAGGTCGGCGTTGTCCTCGCGCAGCAGAAGCCTGTGCTCCGCGCGGCTTGTGAACATACGATACGGCTCGCTAGTGCCGCGGGTGACGAGATCGTCAATGAGCACGCCGACGTAGGCCTCGCTTCGCTTGGGCAGCCACGCCTCGCTGCCCTTGTACCTGAGAGTTGCGTTGATGCCAGCGACCAGGCCCTGCGCGGCGGCTTCTTCGTAGCCTGTCGTGCCGTTGATCTGGCCTGCGAAGAACAGGCCTTCAAGGGTTCTGGTCTCCAGAGACGGCTTCAGGTCTCTCGGATCGAAGAAGTCGTATTCGATCGCGTATCCGGGCCTGGTGAGGTGAGCGTTTTCGAAGCCGCGGATCGTCCGCACGAACTCGTATTGAACATCGAAGGGCAGGCTGGTCGAGATGCCGTTGGGGTACACCTCGTTGGTCGTGAGGCCTTCGGGCTCTACAAAAATCTGGTGCGACGCCTTGTCTGAGAAGCGCACGACCTTGTCCTCGACGGAGGGGCAGTAGCGCGGGCCTACCCCCTCGATGCGGCCAGTGAACATCGGGGAGCGATCGGTTGCGGCTCGAATAATCTCATGCGTTCGGTCATTTGTATTTGTAATGAAACAATTAACCTGCTGCGGGTGCTCAGTGTCGCGCCCAGCGAACGAGAAGACCGGAGTGGGGGTATCGCCTGGCTGGGCTGTCATGGCGGAAAAATCCAGGCTGCGCCCATCTATGCGCGGTGGCGTACCCGTCTTTAGGCGACCCACTCGCGGAGCCAGCTCCCGCAGACGAACTGCGAGGCGGTTTGACGGGGGATCTCCTGCCCTGCCGCCTTGGTAGTTATCCAAGCCTACGTGGATGCGACCACCGAGAAACGTACCGACGGTGAGTACGACCGACGGCGCTTCGAACGTAATACCAGTGACGGTAATGACACCGCGCACCGTCTGGCCCTCCACCAGAAGATCGCCGGCCTCTTGCTGAAACAGCGTGAGGTTTGGCTGGTTCTCGAGGACGGTTCGGACCGCCTGCTTATAGAGCTGGCGATCTGCCTGAGCGCGCGTGGCGCGTACAGCAGGTCCCTTACTGGCGTTGAGGGTTCGAAATTGAATTCCCGCTCGATCCGTGGCACGTGCCATGACGCCGCCGAGGGCGTCTATCTCTCTGACCAGGTGGCCCTTACCGATTCCACCGATGGCTGGATTGCAGCTCATCTGGCCGAGCGTTTCGATGCTCTGGGTCAGGAGGAGAGTGCGCACGCCCATGCGTGCAGCCGCCAATGCCGCTTCCGTACCGGCATGGCCACCGCCGATGACGATCACGTCAAAGGGTTGGGCGAAACGCATAGATCTCCAAAGTAGCCGGCTGCGCGCCGCGGGCCCCGCGCCCCGGCGATTTCAGCCAAAATAAAGGATAGCCGTCGCGTATTGTAGGGCGGGAAGCTGTACGAACAAGGCCATAGCCCGCGTCGCGTGAAGTATCCGACCGTTCCATTATTGCTCGCTCTCGGGCTTTGCGCTGCGGGACCCGCCTCGGGGCTGGCTCTCTCGGCCTGCCAGCTCGAGGACCCCGTAAAGGTGAGCGTCGTACCGGCCGAATGCGGCGACTTGAGCGTGCTCGAGAATCCGGCTGATTCGCATGGGCGGCGTATACGGCTCCACGTTGCTCGGGTGCCAGCCATCAACCGCCGCAAGCAACCAGACCCGTTATTCGTGCTGGCGGGCGGACCCGGTATGGCTGCGACGACTTTCTATGCGTCGGCTGCTTTCTCCTTTGATCGCATTCATCGCGACCGAGACATTGTGCTGGTGGATCAACGTGGCACGGGCCGGTCGAATCCACTGAACTGTGCACTCGATGATGAGGATCTGTACCGCGCATCGGACGCTGAGGTCGCCGCTGATGCGCGGCGTTGTCTCGCGGCATTGCAGACGACTACGGACGTTGCGTTCTATACGACAAGCGTTGCCGTACAGGATCTTGATTCGGTACGCGCTGCCCTTGGCTACCAGCGAATCAACCTCTACGGGGTCTCATACGGAACGCGTGTTGCTCAACATTATGTGCGCCGGTTTCCGGATCGGACCCGCGCGGTGGTTCTCGACGGGGTCGTGCCACCAGAACTTGCGCTTGGACCTGCAACCGCGCTCAACGCGGAGCAAGCGCTCATGCGCATTCTCGCTCGCTGCGCGAATGATGGTGAATGCAACAAGCACTTCGGTGACCCTGCGACTTCCTATCACTCACTTCGGAACTCTTTGCAGGCGCATCCAGTGCCAGTAAGCCTCGCGGACCCGACGAGCGGCGAGCTTTCGAAACTCGA
>Ga0068859_100003276_pt1 | contig 16470 bp, 13 predicted proteins | sample KBSSwiS22_FD_66585 | JGI IMG/M metagenome (GOLD analysis project Ga0068859, IMG submission 66585) | Switchgrass rhizosphere microbial communities from Kellogg Biological Station, Michigan, USA - KBS Switchgrass S2-2 | ecosystem: Host-associated > Plants > Roots > Rhizosphere > Soil ...
CTGCCGCCTCCCGCCGCGACCTCGAGGCATTGCCATCCCGGCGCCACGCCGACAGCCCGCAGGCAGCGAATCGTTTCGTCGTCGTACAGATCGGAGAGCGCGGGGAAGCGCTCGCGGGTCTCCCCGCGGGCGTTGTCGAAGACGTAGCGCATGTCGGGCATGGCGGGTTCCCAAACCTATTCGGCCTTGATATTCGAATCGCGGATGACCTGGCGCCACTTCGCATGCTCCGCGCGAATGAACGCTGCGAACGCCGCGGGCGTGCTTGCCACCGGCTCGCGGCCGTACGAGGCGAAGTACCTGCGGGCCTCATCGGTCAGCAGGATCGCCGCGATCTCGCGCTGCAGCCGTTCGATGATCGACTCCGGCGTGCCGGCCGGTGCGGCGATGCCGAGCCATCCGATGTACTCGAAACCAGGCAGGCCCGATTCGGCCACAGTCGGTATCTCGGGCAGCGCTTCGAGCCGCGCGGGGCTGGTCACCGCGAGCGCGCGGATGCTGCCGGCTTTGACCTGCGGCAGCTGGATGTTGACGGCGCCGAACGTGAAGCTGAGCCGACCCGCGATGAGGTCGAGCATCGCCGCGGACGGACCGCCGTACGGGACGTGCACGACCTTCAGGTTCGCGCTGCGGCTGAACAACTCGCCCGCCAGATGCGGCGGCGTGCCCGTGCCGGGGGAGCCCCAGTTCAAGCCACCCGGCTTGCTCTGGGCGAGCGCGATCAGATCCGCGACGGAATGCGCGGGCACCGCCGGGTTCACCGCGAGTAACAGGGCGCCGCGCTCGATCTGGGTGATGGGCGCGAAGTCTCCGATCGGGTTGTAGCCGGGGTTGGCGTACATGTGCGGATTGAGTGCGAAGGGGCCCTGGCCCGCGACCACCAGCGTGTAGCCGTCGGCTGCGCTGCGCGCCGTAGCCTGCATCGCCATGTTGCCGCCCGCACCCGGCCGGTTCTCGACCACGATGGCCGCTCCGAGTGCCGGGCCGAGGCGCTCGGCGAGCCAGCGGGCGAGGAGATCCGGGGGGCCGCCGGGGGTTCCCGTGACAATGATCCGGATCGGCTTCGATGGGTAGCTCTCGGCCGCCGCGACCGACCCGAAGACGGCGCAGAGCGCAAGGGCTGCAAGCCTGCTGATTGCCGCGGTCGACATATCGACTCCAAACGTGGTGCAGCCAGTTGAGCATCGCCACCACCCCGGGACAAGACGGCCCAAGCTTCTTGCGCATAACATTCGGTTATGCCGCTCAGTCTTGCCCAGCTGCGCCAGTTCGTCGCCCTCGCCGAGGCCGGCAGCGTCGGCGGGGCGGCGCGCTCGCTCGGCATTTCCCAGCCGGCCGCGACGAAGAGCCTGCGCGCGCTCGAAGCCGAGCTGGGCGTGTCACTCGTTCGTCGCACGGCCCGTGGCACCGAGCTGACAAAGCACGGACATACGTTCCTGCTGCGCGCGCGAAGTGCGTGCCGCGAGATCGAACGCGGGCAGGCTGAACTCGTCGACGCGGTGAGGCAGGCGAGCGGCCCGATCGTGCTTGGCGCCTCACCCGCCGCCGCGGCAGCGCTGTTGCCGGGGCCGCTCAAGCTGCTCCGGCGCGATTCTTCGGTGGATATCCGCATCATCGAGGGCATGCCGGCAGCGACACTGCCGCGCGTGCGCGACGAGTCTCTCGATTTCGCACTGGGCCCGTCATTGCGCGCGCCCTTGAGCAGCGATCTCGTCGCGACGCCGCTCTACCCGAACGAAATGGCGATCGTCGTGCGCCGCGGCCATCCCCTCGCGGCGAAGCGCTCGCTGGCAGACCTGATTGACTCCGAATGGATCACCGCTGGACTCGGCACTGCAAGCCTCGTCGTTGACGACATGTTCACCGCTGCCGGTCTGCCCACGCCGCGCTGGGCCATTCGCTGCGAGTCGATTCCAGGGTTGATCGCGATCACTGCCCAATCCAATCTCATCGCCACGGTTCCGAAATCGTTGCTTGCCCTCGGCATTGCCGACCGGCTGCTCGAGCCGATTCGCGTCCGCGAGAAGATGGCCTCGTCGACGATGAGCCTGTTCACCAAGCGAGATTCGCCGCTCAACGCCGCAGCGGGCAAGCTCGTCCGGCTGATTAAGGACGAGGCAAAGCGTCTGCGCGCCGCGCGTTAGAGCAACAACCTTGCGCAAGGCGAGCGACTAATGGTTCTTGTTGGCTGCCTGATGCTGAGGATCACCGAACCCGGATCGAGAGGAGTCGAAGCGCACATTCCGGGAGGAGGCGCTTTCACCCGTGTCTGCCCGTTCGGGTTGACCGTGAGGGAGCGACAACGCTCATCGTCCGCCTTTGCAGAGGGCTCGGACGACAGTCGTCTGTCCAGTTTCGACATTTCAGATGGGTCGAGCTAAGCTCAGAGCCGCGTAGGCGTAGATCACCGGCGCTCAGTCCGACATACTGGCCTCCTCAAGGAGACAGCCATGCCAACCCTCGACCGCACGCGACGGAATCTGATGCAGGCCGCCGTTGCCACTTCCGCCGTGATCGCGCTGCCTACTCTGGGCCAAGCCTCGCCGTTTCCCGCCCGACCTATCCGCCTGATCTGTCCGTGGCCGCCCGGTGGCGCGACTGACGCGGTGATGCGTGCAATGGCGGAGAGCGCCGGAAAGTCTTTGGGGGGCCAAGTCCTCATTGAAAACAAGGCCGGCTCCAGCGGCATGCTCGGACCGAACGAACTGGTGACGGCCAAGCCAGACGGCTACACGCTTTCGCAACTCACCATCGGTGTGGCACGACTACCGCACATGCAAAAGACCCAGTTCGATCCGTTGAAGGACTTCACATACATCGTCTGCCTGACGGGCTACACCTTCGGTCTGGTAGTGCGGGCAGACTCACCGATCAAGTCCATTCAGAACCTCGTCGACTACGCCAAGGCCAATCCGGAGAAGTTCAGCTATGGCTCGCCGGGCGTCGGGACGACGCTACACCTGGCGGTAGAGGAGTTCGCCAACAAGGCCGGCATCAAACTGCTGCATGTGCCCTTCAAGGGCTTTGCGGATGGCATGCAAGCGATGCTCGGCGGACACACGATGGCGCACAGCGACTCCACGGGTTGGGCGCCGCACGTGGACGCCGGTACCGCCCGCTTGCTGGCCACCTACGGCTCCAAGCGCGCCAAGCGCTGGCCCACCGTTCCGACACTACTGGAACTGGGCTACGAGACCGTATCGGACTCGCCGTACGGAATCGGTGGCCCCCGGGGGATGGAGCCAACAGTCACGAAGCGTCTGCACGACGCTTTCAAGAGGACCTTGGACGATCCCGCAGTGCTGGGCGCGTTCGAGAAGTACGACCAGTCGGTGATCTACATGAACACCGAGGACTACACACGTTACGTGCAAGAACAGTATGTGAAAGAGAAGGCGATCATCGAGCGGCTCGGCCTGGCGCTGAAGTCCTGATCAGCCATTGCCGCGAGTTGGTTCCGACAGCGCTCCATCCGGCAGGAGCGACCATCTCCCGCAACGTGAGAGTGCACAACGAAGAGGCTCGCAGCGGCAAACAGGGACCGCTAGGCGGTCATTCTCCAGCGTCCGCTGTTGGCCCGGCAGCCCGGTCTTCCGCGGCCGTGATCTGCATTCACAGTCTCGGTCTCGTTGCAGTCACCCTCCGGGAGAGCGGTCACTCCGGCGGTCGAGATGATGCGTAGTGCCCCGGGACTTGATCTGCCGGCCAGATCGCGGTAACACCATCATCCGGCCGGTGTCGTGGCGCGATCGGTGCCTCGCCGGCTGTGGTTCGAGGTGACGCCATGAGATTTCTCCGTAGACGACGACTTCTGCATCTGGCCGCGGGGGCTGCTGCGGTGCTTTCCATCTCCCGGTTTGCGCGTGGACAAGCCTATCCGACGCGGCCCATCCGGCTCGTGATTCCTTTCCCTCCGGGCGGCGCATTCGACGCCGTCGGGCGCCCATGGGCGGAAAAGATGAAGCCACTTCTTGGCACGCTGGTGATTGAAAACATCGGTGGCGGTGGCGCTTCCATCGGTGCTACCGCAGTCGCACGCGCGCAGCCTGACGGCTACACGCTCCTGCTCGGTGGGACGCTGCCGCACGTCAATGAGGCGCTGCTCAAGAAAAGGGCGCTCTATGATCCGGTCAAGGACCTGGATCCGATCGCCGGCATCGCCGCCAATGTTCTGTGTATCGCGGTGCATCCCTCGGTGCCGGTTCGGACCCTGGAGGAGCTGATCGCCTATGCGAAAGCCAATCCTGGCAAGCTGTCCTACGGGCACGCGGGCGTCGGCTCGATCCAGCATCTGACGGGCGAGCTGTTCAAGTCGCTCGCGGGCACACCCGGCATCGTCGACGTGCCGTATCGGGGTACCGGCCCCCTTGTCGCGGACCTGATCGGCGGTCAAGTCCCGATGGGTACGCCAGGCGTGACCGGACAGGTGCTCGAATTGCACAGGTCCGGCAAGCTGCGAATTCTCGCCGTGACGAGTCCGACGCGGCTCATCGCTGCGCCTGAGGTTCCGACGGCGGCCGAGCAGGGCTTCCCGGGCATGATCGTGAGAGGCTCCATCGGGGTGCTCGCACCAGCCGGGACGCCGATCGGGATCATCGATCAGATTGCGCAGGCGACGCGCACGGTGGTTGCCGAACCAGCCTTTCAGCGGATGTTGATCGACGCGGGCATCGAGCCCACAGCCGACTCGGACCCCGAAAAATTCCGTCGTTCCCTCGCAGCCGACGTTGCACTTTGGACGCCAATCGTCAAAGCGCTTGGGATAAAGACCGACTGAGCGACGACTCGGCGACGTCGACAACTAGCCTGAGCACTGTCGGCCATAAGGGATCATTCACGACGTCAGGTCCTGGACCTTCAACACGATCGCACGCCGCCCCGTCGGAGCGGCGGCCCTGCGGGTCGCCACCAGCATCACCCTGCGTCGAAGGTCACGCGCTCCTCCTTGGAGCGCGGACGCTTGAGGCGGCTTGCGCGAAATCGTCGCGGCGCTCAGCCCAGAGGAGCAGCGCGTCGAGCGCCGGACAGAGCATTTGCCCCCATTCGGTCAACCGGTAGTCGACCTTGGGCGGCACCTGGTGATGAACGGTTCGCATGACGATGCCGTCGGCCTCGAGCTGGCGCAACTGCTGCGCCAGCATCTTTTGCGAGATCCCGGTCACCAGCTTTTCGAGGTCGGAGAAGCGCTGCACCTTGCCGCCAAAGAGGTGAAACAGGATGACCAGTTTCCAGCGGCCCTCGAGGTGTCTGAGGATCGTTTCGACGTCGATGGCCGCCGTGGTCGGGAATAGCTCTTCCTGGTGCCCAAGGGGGTACTTACTTTTTGGTGCGTTCTTGCGATCGGGTAAGCATAGCTCCAGCATGGAAGCCCGTCTAAGCACTTCCAAGGAGCAGACATGAACCTGACGGTGCCACCGGCAGTGGCGGCCGATTTCAGCGCGGACGGCAGCGCCGATGCCGACCGCTTCGATCTTGCCGTCGGCAAGATCGCAAGCCTGGCGATCCTCTGATGCAAGCCGTACTCGAACTGCAAGGCCGTCGAGCACTGGTCACAGGCGGCACCAAGGGTATCGGCGAGGCCGTCGTTGCGCGACTGCTCGAATCGGGCGCCGACGTATTGACGACCGCACGGTCGCGTCCGAGCGACCTGGCCGCGGAGCGATTCGTCGCCGCGGACATCACCTCGGCGGAGGGCTGCAAGACCATCACCGACGCGGTTCTTCGGCGATGGAGCGGCATCGACATCATCGTGCACGTCGCCGGCGGGTCGTCGGCACCGGCAGGTGGTTTCCGGGTGCTGGACGACCGCGAGTGGCAGCGGGCTCTCGACTTCAACCTCCTCTCGGCTGTGCGCATCGATCGGGCGCTGCTGCCTTCGATGATCGAGCAGCGCCATGGGGTCATCGTCCATGTCACTTCGATCCAGAGCCGAATGCCGCTGCCAGAAGCGACCATCGCCTACGGGGCTGCCAAGGCCGCGCTGTCGAACTACAGCAAGGCACTCTCCAAAGAGGTGAGCCCCCGAGGCGTGCGCGTGGTCCGAGTCTCTCCGGGCTGGGTCGAGACCGACGGCGCCGTGCGCCTTGTCGCGGAGATTGCCAGGCGGAACCAGATCGACACGGAAGGCGCGAGGAAGATCATCATGGACTCACTCGGTGGAATTCCACTGGGCCGACCGAACAAGCCCCGCGAGGTCGCGGACCTCATCGAGTTCCTCGTCTCCCCGCGTGCAAGCGCCATCACCGGAACGGAGTACGTGATAGACGGCGGTACGGTTCCGGTTGCCTAGTCGGTTGATGTTCCAGTCCGCCCGCAGCTACAAGGAGCGCAGCGACGGATCGCGCACGAAACGAAGGTAGGAACGCACCTTTCTGTAGCCGCCCTGATCGGCAAACATTCGCTCGGCTGCCTCGTCCGAGATGAAGGGCAACACAACGGTGTCCTGGCCCGGCTGCCAGTTGGCCGGGGTGGCCACATGATATTTCGCAGAGAGCTGCAGCGCATCAAGAATGCGGAGGATCTCATCAAAGCTGCGGCCGACGTACGCCGGGTAGGCCAGGATCAGTTCGACGCGCTTTGCCGGAGAGATGATGAACACGTTGCGCACGGTCATCGTCTCGCCCACGTTCGAACCGTGTCGGAAAGTGGTTGGATCGAGCATGCCGAACAGCATCGACACCCGGCGGTCATTGTCGGCGACGATCGGAAAGTTGACCTCGGTGCGCTGCGTCTCATTGATGTCCTCGATCCAGCGCCTGTGATCTTCGACGCTGTCCACGCTCAGGCCGATGACTTTGGTGTTTCGCTTGCGCCACTCTTCCTGAAGCTTGGCAGTCATTCCGAACTCGGTGGTGCACACCGGCGTGAAGTCGGCCGGGTGAGAGAAGAAGACGCACCAAGAATCGGCGATGAACTCGTGGAAGTTGATCAACCCCATGCTGCTCTCGGCGCGGAAGTCAGGAACGCTATCGCCGATACGGATGTAGCCCTGGTTCTTGAGTTGCTCCTGCGTTCTTACCAGCGCGCCGTCCGGCCCCGAATACTTGTACTCCGCGCTGCGGTGCCCCACCTCGTCGATGTCGGGAAGCAGCGTCTCGTATTCATGATCGAACAACTTGACCGTGCGCCTCTTCACCGAGCCCGCGAAAGCAAAACTGCCATCGGGCCGCCGCATGAGGGGCAGGTCGAATCGAAACGAACTGTTCTCGAGGAAGTCGGATTCCGCGGGCGTGCTCGTTCGCCCGAGCATCTTGTTGCGGTGAGGAAACCGGCCGAACCGCTGGATCACCGCGACGTGCCTGTGGAAGATCTCGTGGAACACGTTGAGCGGATCGTCGGCCGCAAGGCCTTCCATCGCCCGACCCCATTCCTGCATGCACAGAAGCTGGTCGTCAAGGCTCTCGGAGTGCGTCAGAACGAGGCAAAGAAAGACCCTTTCAATCGGGCGCAGGCGCGCCCCGACGCCTACGCGCAGACCACGCTTCACGAGGGCTTGGCATTGCGCATCGTTCGCGTACATCTGTGGCGTATCGCGGTAGATGTGGCGAGTGAACTGGTCGAGCATGATCACCAGCGCCACCAACAAGCGCGGACGCTCCGCATTCAGCGCCCAGTGGTCATAGTGGCCCGTTGAGGCCAGGCTCACGTCCACCCCGAAGCGGGACAGGATGTCCTGGTCCGTCTGCTCGGACTTGCCGAACCAGAGGTTGAGGCAATCTTCGATGTTCGGCCGCAGCATATAGCCGAGAACGCGGTCGGCCTTTTCTATCTCTGCGGTCGCGATCTGCACCCGATCGATCTGCAGGAGGTTGCGCAGGTCACGGCTGAGGGCGGCCAGGTCGTTGCCCTCCACGATGTCGCGCCCCTCCAGCCCGGCGAGGATGACCTGCAGGCTTTGCTGGATGGCCTGCCCGTGTGCCTCGACAGGGGCCATCGAGATGAGGTTGTTGATGTCCCGAATCCGGCGGACCAGAGACTTCATGAACATCAGCGATCGCTCCGGATCGTTCTGCAAGGCGGGAAGGAATTCGTCGTACGACGTCACGATGCACTCGGTATCGGTGATCGCCGTGACGCTCGCCGAACGCGGCCCTGGTTCGATCAGGCACATTTCGCCGAACACCTCACCTGCGCCAAGCGTGCGCAGCGTGCGCGCCTGTTCGTCCTGCCCTGAATGCACCAGGACCGAGCCTGAGACGATGAGGTACCCGGTATGACCGTCCTCGCCCTGGTTGACGATGTTGGAACCGGCCCTGAACTCGACGCGTTTCATGGTCATCACCTTGCTGAAGCATGGCCCCGTGGGCGCCGATGGTCCGCAGCGGCGTCGCTGGGCGGCGCTAGGTTACCTGACGTCGCGGCGGGAGGAACACCGGCTGCGGCAGAGCGGAAAACGCCAGCGCGGAAGAGGGCGTTGAACCTGCCAGCTTACTGGCCTACTATCCTCAACGCGCCGAACCCGCGCGCTTCAAGATCCGCGTGCCAAACGTGTCAAAAGGGCGCCCATGTCCGGTGCCGACCTCAATCCGCTCGCCTCCTCGGTCATTGCCGTTGCGCTCGTCGTCGCCGGTGGCATAGCGTTGGCCGCGGACGCGCCCGCGAAGAAGAACCCGAGGCCCGCCAAGCCAGCGGCCGCCCCGCGCGAGGTGAAGCTGCCCGAGCCCACTCCCGATCAGGAGAAGGCCGCCGAGCTCGTCTATTACGGCCTCTATGAGTGCGAGTTCAACCAGAACGTGAACATCGTTGCGAGCGCAACGCACCTTTTCTACGTCGATGTGAAGCACGGCAAGACGACGTGGCTGATGAGACCGGTGCTCTCGACCACCGGGGCCGTGCTCCTCGAGGACGTGAAGGGCCAGACGCTGATGGTGCAGATCGCCAGCAAGTCGATGCTCCTCAACGTCAAGACCAGACACCGCATCGTCGACGCCTGCATCAGCCCGCGCCAGCGCGAGCTTCTCGAGGCCGCCAAGACCAGCAAGCCGGCCGACGTCACCGAAGCCGAGTCCACACTCCCCAGCGGCGGCACGAGCCCGCCCGACGCGGACGCCGCGTCGACGCCGACGGCCGCGTCCGGTGCATCCTCGGCGTCGAAGTAGCCGGGGGCCAGCGCTCACTCGATCGCCGAACCGAGCCGTCGCTTGGGTACGCTAGCGGATGGTCGCTTCCGGGCTGGTCGCCGTTGCCTCCGGCCCACTGGGTATCCACCTCATCGACCGACGCTTTGTAACGAATTCGAGAAACTCTCCGGGTGGCAACGCCGGCGCCCAGTACAGCCCTTGTCCTTCGTGGCAGCCCAGCTCAACCAACCGAGCCAACGCCGATTCGCTCTCGACACCTTCGGCGATCGTCACAAGCTGCAGGCTGGTGGTCATCTGGATGATCGCCCTCACGATGGCCTCGTCGTGCTTGTCATCGGTCAGCCTGCGGATGAAGGACTGGTCGATCTTCAGGCGTGAAACATCGAAACGCTTGAGATAGCCAAGGTTCGAATAGCCGACCCCGAAATCGTCGATTGAAAAACTGACGCCACGACTCCGAAGGCGGCGCAGCAGCGCAGAGATCTTGCTCGAGCCCTGAATCAGCAGCGACTCCGTCAGTTCCAACTCAAGCGCCGACGCCGGCAAGCCCGTGGCGTCGAGTGCATTGACGATGTCGGTCTCGATGACGTCGCGCTGAAATTGCAGCGGCGAGACGTTGACCGAGATCGTCAGATCGGCGAGACCCATGGAGTGCCAGAGCTGCATCTGTCGGCAGGCTTCATTGAGCACCCAGGCGCCGATCTGGATGATGAGCCCAGATTGCTCGGCGATGGCGATGAAGCGGCTCGGCGGCACGAGACCGAGCTCGGGATGGCGCCAGCGTAGTAACGCTTCGGCGCCGACGATGCGGCCGCTGGCGAGATGGATTTGCGGCTGGTAGTGGAGCATGAACTCGCCGCGGGCGAGCGCGGTGCGCATGCCGGAGAGCAGATGCACATCTTCCAGAACGCTCGAGTTCATGTCGTCGGTGAAGAAGCGAACGGCATTGCGCCCGGCGTCCTTGGCACCGTACATCGCAATGTCTGCCTTCTTCAGCAACTCGTCGAAATCGTCTCCGTCGTCGGGAAACATCGCGATTCCTATCGACCCCGAGGTCGAGACTTCCAATCCGTCCAGCAGGAACGGCGCGTCCAATTGCTCGAGCAGCTTCACACCGATCTCGGCTACGTCGCTGTTGTCGCGCACGTCGCCGAGCAGAATCAGGAACTCGTCGCCACCTTGACGGCAAACCGTGTCGCTGTTGCGCACGACCTTGCTCAGTCGGTCGCCGACCGTACGCAGCAACTCGTCGCCCCTTAGGTGACCAAGCGAATCATTGACGTTCTTGAAATTGTCGAGGTCGAGGAACACCAGCGCTGCCATGGTTCGATGGCGCCGAGCGAGCGCGATGGCATGGGCAAACCGATCGCGCGCGAGTATTCGGTTGGGCAGCCCCGTCAGGGAGTCGTGAGTCGCCAGGAATTCGATGCGCGCCTGGGATTGGCGCACTCGTTCGTTCTCAGCCCTGAGTTTTGCAAGGGCGGCCTGCAGGTCGCCGGCCATCAGCCAGATGAGAAACGCACTCAGCGACAGCACGACGATCACGTTTATCACGCTGCCCAGAGTGTGCGTGGGCACTGCATTGACGTGCCAGCCTTGCAGATTGGCGACACCGATGAACGCCACCACCAGCAGGATCATGGCCAGTAAGGCGAGGAACAACCGCCGGCCGCCCATCGTGCTTGCGAAGGCCAGGATAGCGGGGTAGGCGATCACCGCCGGATCGCGCAGGCCTGAGTTCTGCCAGACGAGCGCGCTGATCGAGACGGTGGCGGTGACGAGTAGCACGGTGTTCGCGAGCTCGAAGCGGGCTTTGCGCAGCGCCCAGAGCGCACCAAGCAACGCAAGCTGCGCCGGCACGTGAACGTCGAGGTTTGTCCAGTCCCCGTCGATGAGGTTGATCGCGCCGCTGATTGCCAGGCCGACCATCATGGCCACGATGAGCTGCAAGAGCCGGCGCGACTGGAAACGCGAAGCGAGGGAATCAACGTCCGCGTCCGCCTTGTGGCCCGGGTCCTTCATCGAAGGCGATTATCGGGCCCCGGGGCCCGGCGCTCGAAGCGTGGCGCCCTGACTTGCACCAAGGTGCGATTGCTCTTGCCGGACCGAACTTGCATCCTCGGACGCGGACAGTTTCTCCTGTCCGGCGGCGTGACTCACCCGGGAGCCCGTTGCGCGGCCTGCGCCCCGCGGTGCAAAGCTGTTCCTTGGTGGGCAGAATACCGGCGTGTCGCTTCGCCTTCACCCACCGGACATCGGCCGTCGAAGCTGCCTGCTTGCGGCGTTGCCTTGGCTGCACCTGCCTGCGCTGGCCACCGACGCGCCCCTGCGCGCGGCGATGCGCCGGGCAGAGGCCCTTCGAGACGAGGCGCTGCGCGCCGGCGATCAGCCCTTCGGCGCGGTGGTCTTGCGCGGCGAGATCATCGTGGGCGCCGCGCCCAGCCGCGTGGTCACCGCCAACGATCCCACTGCGCATGCGGAGATGGAAGCCATCCGCGACGCGGCGCGCCGACTGCGCACGCGCGACCTTTCCGGCTGCGTGCTGGTATCCACCTCGCGCCCCTGCGGCATGTGCGAGACGGACGCCGGCCGGGCCGGTATCTCGCGCATGGTCTACGGCGAGATGTTGGCCGAGGCCGAGGCTCCCCGGTGAGGCGCCGCACGCTGGTGGCCAGCGGCGTGGCATGGCCCATGAGGGTGCGCGCCGATGCTTCCTTGCTGGTACGCGTGGCCCAAGACGGCGACGTGGCGGCCCTGAGGCGGCTGCTCGATTCCGGCGTGCCGGTGGACGCGCGCGATGAACGCCGCCGGACCGCCCTGCTCGCGGCCACGCACGCAAACCGCATCGACGCGGCGCGTCTGCTGATCGAGCGCGGCGCCGACGTGAACGCCAAGGACGAGATCCAAGACTCGCCCTTTCTCTATGCGGGCGCAGAGGGGCGGCTTGAGATCCTGCGCATGACAATCGCCGCGGGTGCCGACCTCAACAGCACCAACCGATATGGCGGCACGGCATTGATCCCGGCGGCGCACCATGGCCATGTGGAGACAGTGCGCGAGCTGCTGACGACAACGATCGACGTCAACCACGTCAACCGCCTCGGCTGGACGGCGCTGCTCGAGGCCATCATCCTGGGAGACGGCGGCGCGGCGCACACCGAGATCGTTCGACTGCTGGTGGCGCACGGCGCCAAGCTGCAACTGGCCGATGCGCAAGGCGTGACACCGCTGACCCACGCCGAGCAGCGCGGGCAGCACGGGATTGCCCAGATCCTGCGTCTCGCAGGCGCACGGGGATGAAATCGTGACCGCCCGACGCAGGGGCGCCAGTTCGTCAGGCTGACCGCGGAACCCAGGGCTTCGAGGGACCCACCAACTCATCGGCTCAGGAGCCCTGCTGCAACGCCAATGCGGCCTGGATGGCGTCGTCGCGCGTGAGGGCGCGCCCGGCGTGAATGCACGATCGAACGCTGCCTCGGGATGCCTCGCACGTACGTTGGCGTGCCGGCCTTCGACCTGCGTGCGGTCGGATGGCAGCAGCGGGATGTTCGATCGCTCGCGCAATGCCGCCGCGGCGCCCAGCAACTGCGGCGCGACGGATTCGACCGCATGCGTCGCGGCGATCATCTCCAGCAGGTCCGGCAGCCCGGCGTCGCGAGTGGCCCGTTGTTGTTCGCCGAGCCCGTCGAACAAGGCCCGCCGCGCGGCGTCGCCGTCGCCCAGCGTAGCGTGGATGCACCCCACCGTGCACAGCGCGCGCGCCCGGTACAGAGGGAAGCCGAGCTCGCGATAGGTCTCGGCAGCGGACTCCGCGTGCGGCAGCGCTGCCGCCCCTTCGCCCATGGCTCTGAGCACGGTGGCATGGAGGACGGCTTCCCTTGCGCCGCACTTCGGATCGTGCAGCGAGCGAAAGGTGCGCAGGCTCTCGTAAGACAGTGCGCGCGCCTGGTCCAGTCGGTGTTCGTTCAGTGCCAGTTGTCCCAGCAGACCCAGCGTCACCGCCGCATCATGATGATTGCCGATGCGGCGATGCTGGACCAGGGCGTCGTCGAGCAAGCGTTGCGCGGACGCGAAGTCGAGCTGTTCCAGGGCGCATTGGCCGGCATGGTGAATCGCCGACGGCGTGTCGATCACGCACCCCGCATCGACGCCAACCTTCGCACTCTCCAGGAACAGGCTTTGCGCCTCGGCATGTTGACCCCGATCCAGCGCGGCTCGCCCGAGTTCCATGAGCGTGAGCGCTTCGAACCGGCGGTCGCCGGCGGTTCGTGCGAGAGGCAGCGCGCGTAGCAGCAGCGGCTCGAAGCCATCGGGACCCTGCGAGTGCATTCGGTCGCAGGCCAGCCACAGCAATGCTTCCGCTTCGCTACCGGCGCTGCCGAGTTGCTGTGCCAGCGTGATGGCCTCGCTGAGGAGGTCGTCGCTGCGTTGCGTATGCGCAAGCTTGTAGGCGCAAAGACCCGCCGCGATCAGCGCATCGAGGCGCAGCTGATCGGGCTTCGTGTGCAGGGTGAGCGCGCGCCCGAGCCGGTTCCAGGCTTCGGAGTAGTGGCCGCGGGTGTCCCAGAAATAGCACAACGCGGCGGAGAGTTGCGCGTAGCCCGCGGGATCGACGTTGCCGGACCAGTCGAGCGCGGCGCGCAGGTTGTCGTGTTCCGCTTCGAGCCGGTCTAGCCATTCGAGGGCCGTGGGCCCGGCCAGCGCCTTCGCGGCGGTCCCGGCGAGGCGGGCGAAGTAGGCGAAGTGACGCCGGCGCGTCGCGTCGCCCAATCCGGATTCGATGAGCTTCTCGCTCGCGTACTGCTTGATCGTTTCGAGCAGCCGGTAGCGCGTGTCCGCGCCGTCTCGCGCCTCGGCGATCAGCAGGGATTTCCCCACCAGGTGGTCGATCGCATCGAGCACGCCGTGGGCGCTTTCGGCCGCGTCGGCGGCGACCCGTTCCGCGCCCTCGAGCGAGAAGCTGCCAGCGAAGACCGCCAGCGCGTCGAGCACGCTGCGTTCCTCCGCGGTCAGGAGGTCGTAGCTCCAGTCCACCAGCGCCCGCAGCGTGCGCTGACGCGGCAATGCCGTGCGCAGGCCGCCCGTGAGCAGGCGAAAGCGGTCATCGATGCGCCGCGCGATCTCCTGCACCGACAGCGCCGTCAGCCGCGCCGCGGCGAGCTCCAGCGCCAGGGGAATGCCATCGAGCTGCCGGCACACCTGCGCGATGGCGGCGGCGTTGCGATCGGTCAGCGCAAAGCCGGACTGGACCGCGAGCGCCCGGTCGATGAAGAGCTGCGCGGCTTCGCTGGCGCTGACCTCTGCCAGTGTGGCTGAATCGGCGGGCCCGGGCAGCGTCAGTGAAGGCACGCGATAGAGCGTCTCGCCCTCGATGCCGAGCGCTTGGCGGCTGGTGGCCAGCAGCTGCAACCGAGGCAGCGCACGCAGCAGCGTGCGTGCGGCTTTCGCAGCTTCGTCGATCACGTGTTCGCAGTTGTCCAGCACCAGCATCACGCGCTGGTCGCGCAGCGTGCTCTCGATCAGCGTCATCGGCGGCGTGTCGCCCTCGGCGCGCGCGCCGAGCGCCGCGGCGATGGTGCCCGGCAGGAGCGTCGCATCGGTCAGCGGTGCGAACTCGACGAGCCAGACGCCGTCCGGAAAATCGCCCATGTGCTGGCTGGCGGCTTCCAGCGACAGCCGCGTCTTCCCGGTGCCGCCCGCACCGACCAGGGTCACCATGCGCGATCGGTGCAGCTGCTCGCGAATCTGCGCCAGGGCCTGCCGGCGGCCGATGAACAGCGTCAGCGACGGCGGCAGGTTGGTGCGCAGCGCCTCCTGCGTGCGGATGGGCTGGAACTCCGACCGCAGGCCGGGCACGCCGACCTGATAGAGCCGCTCCGGTCGCGCGAAGCCGCGCAGCGTGTGGTCGCCCAGGTCGCGCCATTCGGTGCCCGGGAGCGTGCTCCGATCGAGCAGCGCGACGGTCGCGGCAGTCACGAGGATCTGGCCGCCTTGCGCCGCCGCCACCACGCGTGCCGCGCGCGCTCGCGTCGGACCGCCGAGCTCCTCATCCTCACCCTCCGCGACGCTGCCGGAGTGCAGCCCCATGCGCACGGCGATGGCGGCATGATCCGCAGCGCACAGCGCGGTTTGTGCGTCGAGCGCGGCGCGCACGGCCGCGCTCGCGTCCGCGAAGGCGACGCAGAACGCGCCGTCGACGATGCGCAAGGTATTTCCGCCGTGGCGGGTGATCGCATCGCGCAACAGTGCATCGTGGTGCGCATCCTTGGGCGCCGCGCCGCCCCCGATGGCCGTCAGCAGGAAGGTCATCGTGCGCAAGGGTGAGGCGACCTGGCCGACGAAGCGATAGCCCCGCTTGGGCAGCGTCTCGATGAGTCCGTCGCCGAGGGCCTTGCGCAACATGGAAACGTGCGAGGCGAGCGTGCCCTCCTCGACGACCGTGCCCGACCACACCGTCTGCAGCAGCTCGTCCTTGGTGACCAGCCGGTCGTGCGCCGCCACCAGGGCGATCAGCACGTCGACCGCCTTGGGCGTCAGCGCGACGCGTCCGCCACCGCGATACAGCGCGCGTCCGCCGGCGTCGAGGCTGAAGGGTCCGAACTGGAAGCTGCGGCTTGGCGGCATGGGCTGTCGAGGAATCCACAAGAAAACCATCAGATCTTATGCAGGACTTGCGCCGGCCCGTTTCCTACGATGACTCCCACATCAACCCACCCCTGGAGAGCACCATGTCCCTGCGCATCAACGATACCGCCCCCGACTTCGAGGCCATGACCACGATGGGCCCGATCCGATTTCACGACTGGATCGGCGACAGCTGGGCCTGCCTGTTCTCGCACCCGAAGGATTTCACGCCAGTGTGCACCACCGAGCTGGGCTACATGGCCCGCATCGAGCCCGAGTTCACCCAGCGCAACTGCAAGCTCATGGGCTTGTCGATCGACCCGGTAGACATGCACGCCAAGTGGGCCGCGGACATCGAGGAGACCCAGGGCTACATGCCCAAGTACCCGATGATCGGCGACACCGACATGGCCGTGGCCAAGCTCTACAACATGCTGCCGGCGGACGAAGCCGGCACGTCCGAAGGCCGCACCGCCGCCACCAACGCCACGGTGCGCTCGGTCTTCATCGTCGGCCCGGACAAGAAGATCAAGCTGATGCTGACCTACCCGATGACGACCGGCCGCAACTTCGACGAGATCCTGCGCGTTCTCGATTCGATGCAACTGACCGCAAAGCACCGGGTCGCCACACCGGTGAACTGGAAAAACGGTGAAGATGTGATCATCGTTCCGGCCGTCAGCGACGAAGAAGCCAAAGGCCTGTTCAAGAGCGGATGGAAGGCGCTGAAGCCGTACCTGCGCCTGACCAAGCAGCCGAGCTGACG
>Ga0068859_100003277_pt1 | contig 16469 bp, 20 predicted proteins | sample KBSSwiS22_FD_66585 | JGI IMG/M metagenome (GOLD analysis project Ga0068859, IMG submission 66585) | Switchgrass rhizosphere microbial communities from Kellogg Biological Station, Michigan, USA - KBS Switchgrass S2-2 | ecosystem: Host-associated > Plants > Roots > Rhizosphere > Soil ...
GTCCCTTCCTTGTGCGGTGCGGGTGGTGGTGCTTCGGGCGATTACCAGTTCCAGTTGCTCACGGTGGTGTCCCTTCCTTGTGCGGTGCGGGTGGTGGTGGTGCTTCGGGCGATTACCAGTTCCAGTTGCTCATCTCGACCTCCCCTGGTCGTGTGATCTATGTCTCATTAGACGCCTCTCAAGTATCAAACCACGCTGTCGATCGTCGGATCAGGTGGACTGAACCGACGTTCCGTGGGGGTGTTTGTCGGGGTCTGTCCGGGTTCGTCGAGGCGCCCAACCAGATAAAGTTAGCGTTTGTCGCGGCGCTCCGGTACCGCCCGGGCCGTTTTTTCCCGTGCGCGCGACGCGCCTAACAGTTTTGCGATTGGTCTGGCTTGCGGGCCGCTGATCCCAGTACGCTCTGCGTTACCTTCATCCCAATCTCACTTGGTGCGAAATGACCGACCTGACGGCGGCACGACCGGCCTGGACGGGCGCCCGGCTCCGCGGGGCGCCGCGCGCCCTGCTGTTCGCGCTGCTCGGGGTCGAGACGCTCGCTGCCGGTCTCTCGGCTCTGGCCGTGGTCAACGCCGGTTCGACGGGCTCGTCGTGGCTGAGGCTGGGCCTGCTGTTGGCCCTGTGCGTCGGGTTCGAGGAGTTCTCGCTGCACGTCAGCAGGCTGCGCTTGATGGTCCGAGGGGTCCTCTTCGCGGACATGACGTCGGTATGGGTCTTCGCGGGGGTGCTCGTCCTACCGGGCGGATATGCCGTCACGCTCGCGGCACTGATCGGTTGCCACACCGCATTGCGCCGCGACCGCATCAATTCCAGTCCGCTCTATCGGCGCGCGTACACCACGAGCACGTGGATGTTGAGTTGTTTGGCGGCCGGTTACGTCCGAGAAGCCGTCGAGCGGCAATCGCTCGTAGTGCCTTCCTGGCTGCTCGGCTTGGCGGCCATCGTCGCCGCGGCACTCGCGTACACGCTCCTCAGTCGCAGCCTGATCATCTTGGCGGTGCGACTCTCCTCCTCGTCGGAGGTCCGACTTAGTCTCGGGATGCTGATCGGGACCTGGTCTGAGAACGGGATCGAGCTGTCGACACTCTGTCTCGGCGCAATGACCGGAGTGGTGGTGCTGCATCAGGCCGCTGTTGCAATCCTCGCGCTGCTGCCGATGGGCCTGTTGCAACGCGGCGCTCTCGTCAAAGAGCTCGAGACCGCCGCCTCCGTCGACGCCAAGACGGGCCTGCTCAACGCCGCCACCTGGCAGCACGCCGCGGAGCGCGAGGCCGCGAAGGCCGATCGCGAGGAGGTTCCCGCGGCCGTCCTGCTCATCGACCTGGACCACTTCAAGGCGGTGAACGACACCTACGGCCACCTGTCCGGCGACAACGCGCTGCGCCTTGTCGGCCTGCGACTGACGGCCGAGTTCCGCCAGTCCGACGTCGTCGGACGCTTCGGTGGCGAGGAGTTCGTCGCGTTCCTGCCACGCCTCGGGCTGGTCGAGGCGCAGGCGGTCGCCGAGCGCATCCGCCGCGCGGTCAACTCGATCACCCTGGACCAGTTCGTCGACAACCCCCCGCCAGAAGGGCTGAGCGGCCGCTCGCTGTCCGCCTCCATCGGGCTTGCGATGCGTCCCACGCACGGAAGTGAGGTCGACGAACTGCTCCGCGCGGCCGACAGCGCGCTGTACGCCGCAAAGCACGCCGGCCGAAACCGGGTGGTCGTCGCGGGTGCCGGTGGCAACAGCGACGAAACCATTCCGGCGACTGTCGGCTGAAACCGACCCGGTAGGCGCTAAGTTGCCTGTCGTGGGCACCGACGAAGATCTTGCACAGGACGACTGGCGTGTGCTCGTCCAGACCGTCGGCACCGTCCAGCAGCGGCTGCTCGCCGCAGTGGAGGCCGCCGGCGTCCCGGGCCAGTGGTACGCGGTGCTGCACCTGCTGCTGCGCGCGGACGGGCACCGGTTGCCGATGTCGCGCCTGGCCCGGGAGGTCTCCTTCACCTCGGGCGGGTTCTCCAAACTTGCCGACCGAATGGGTCGCGAAGGGCTGATCGACCGGCGCGGCTCCAGCGGCGACCGCCGGATCGTCTTCGCCACCCTGACCCCGAAAGGTGTCGAGGTCGCCGAATCGGCCGAGCGCGCGTACACAGCCGCCTTCGAGGAGTTCGTGCTGAACTCGATGGACGCCACGCGGGTGCGGGACGTCGCGGCCGCCGTCGAGGCGCTACAGCCCGCCGCCGTCCCGATGGAACCGGACGAGGCGGAGTCCGAGGACCTGGCTGCCGACCCCGTGCCCCGCGACCGGGAGTTTCTCGATCGCCGCGGCGCCAACCGCGCCGGGGAGCCCTCAGCGGGCTGAACTCAGCCCGTTCTGGATCGACCGGCGAGCTGGGTCTGGCGCACCGCGGCGCGCTCGGACGGGTCGCGAGCATTGACCGGCGCGGGCTTGGTGGTCGGCCTGTTGCCGGGCGTGGTGGTCGGCCGGCCGGGCGGCCTGGTCGCCGGGCCCGGGGGCGGACTGCCCCAGCCTGCGGGCGGCGTGACCGGCGGGCCCATCGCGGGCGGCGTGTGGGACGGTTCCGCGGCGCCCGACGGCGTCGGGACCGAACCGGCGGCGACGGACGGGGGCTGGCTGCCGGCACCGGGTGTCCGCGAGGTCCCCGCGGCGGGGACCACCTCCGTGACGCCGGGACCGGACGGGCTGCCGGAGACCGGCAGACCCGGTGCTCCCTCCACACCCTGCGAGGGGCCGGATACGCCCGGCGTGGGCGCGTCTCCGCCGGTGGCGACGCCCGGGATCGAGCTCGGTGACCCGCCGTGACCCGGCCGCGGTGAGGTGGACCCGCCGGGGTGGGGCGCGTGGGTCCTCGGGGCGTCCTCGCCGAAGATCCAGGTGTTCAGCGGGTGCAGCACGCTACCCCGATCGCTGCCGGCCGTGGCAGCGGCCGCCGCCGTCCCGACCACGGCCACTGCGGCGGCCGCGGCGATCGGCACGAACAGCCTGTGCCGCCGGCTCGCGGCCTGGCTGATCACCGCGGCGCCGACCGGGGCGGGACGAACGGAGCACGAATAGACGGTGGTCGCCCGAGCGGCAGGGACGCGAGGGTTGGCAGCGCGCACCGTGGCGGTAGGGACGGGGACGGCCTCGACACGGGCGACCAGGCGGGACAGGAACGCGGTGGCCGGGTCGTCTCCGGCCGTCGGAGCGCCACCGGCGGCAAGATGGTCCAGCAGGGCATCGTCGGCGGCGAGTTCGTCCACATTCTCATATTCGTCGTTCACCGGGCCTCACCTCCTGTGGCGACCGCGGGTGCCGTCGCCAGCCGCCCTCGCAGCGTCGCCAGGGCACGGTGCTGCAGCACGCGGACGTTGCCCGGTGTCAGATCCAGGGCCGCGGCGACCTCCTCGGCGGAGAGCCCCGAGACGACCCGCAGCAGCAGCACGTCCCGCTGTCGCTCGGGCAGCGCGTCCAGTTGGCCGAGCAGATCATGCAGCGAATCGTCCTGCTCGGCTAGTTCCGCCGGGCCCGGCGCCGGCTCGACCCGTTCGGGCAGGTCGGCCGTCGCATCCTCGACCCGGCGAGCCAGCGTGCGCCGCATCGTCAATACCTTGTTCGACGCAATGCCGAAGACGAACGCGGCGAACGGGACTCCCCGGTCCTCGTACGCCGGCAGGGCGGACACCAGGGCCATCGAGACCTCCTGGGTCATGTCCTCCGCCAGCTCTGCACTTCCGAGCCGGGACAGGCAGTAGCGGAAGATCCGCGGCCGGAAGTGGGCGATCAGTTCACCGACGGCCGTGGCATCGCCTGCCTGTGCCTGCTGGACGCATGCGCGAAGGTGCATGTCGCCCATCCCTCGTCTCGTCGCCGACTCGCCGCCGCCTGTTACAGGTCAGGATCGCAAGAAACAGTTCGTGACCAACCGTAACGCGCGCCTCATGCGCGGCAATACACCGAGCCCACGGCATCTCACCGCGGATCGGACCCGGCGAGGTCAGGGCTGGAAACCGCGGGACATCGCGGCGAGCGCCTCGTCCAGGTACTTCTGCAGGTCGGCGTCGGCCCGTCCCACCCACTGTTCGTAGGCCGCGCGGCAGACCGCCAGCGTGGCGCGTCCGATCGCGACGGGCAGCAGGGCATCCGTCGGCTGGCCCAGGCGCTGCGCGGCGAACTCGATGACCGCGCCCTCCCAGGCCCAGTAGTGCGTGGAGGCGCTCGCGGCCAGGGCGGGGACCGCGCTGATCAGGTTGATCCGGTCGCGCAGTTCGGCCACGTCCGCCGCGGTGTAGTGGTTCACGCCGACCACCGCGGTACGGATCGCGTCCATCAGCGGGACGTCGTCCGGCGTCGCCGTGAGCGCGGCGCGCAGGTTCGCGACCTCGTGGTCGAAGCCCTGCCAGAGCACGGCCGACTTCGTGTCGAAGTAGCGGAAGAACGTCCGGCGGCTGACGCTTGCCTCGGCGGCGATCTGCTCGACCGAGGTCTCCTCGAACCCCTGCTCGGTGAACAGGCGCAGCGCGATCAGTTCCAGCTCGCGTGCGCTAGTGCCCGGAGGTCGTCCCCGTAGAGGGGTTGTTTCTGACACAGGGTGACGATACCGTGCGGTGACATTCGGCACGCCGTGCCAAATACTCGGAGAGGAGCCACCCATGGCTGAGCCCACCACTGTCGTCCTGGACGTCGAGGAGACCGAGACCGTCGAGCTCGTCGAAGACGTGCTGGTCGAAGAGGTATCCATCGACGGCATGTGCGGCGTCTACTAAGTCGCGCTGAACATGGCTACCGAGCGACGCTTGCGGAGCGAGCGTTGAACAACTTCGACCTCGATGCCGGATGGCGCCTGCACCCGCAGGTGGCCGTCCGGCCCGAGCGCTTCGGCGCCCTGCTCTACCACTTCGGCACGCGCCGGCTCTCGTTCGTGAAGACCCCGACCCTGCTACGCGTGGTCGAGGGCCTGGCCGACGCGCGCTCGGCCCGCACCGCCTGCGTCGAAGCCGGCGTGGACGTGGCCCAGATGCCGTCCTACGCGAAGGCCCTGCAGACCCTGGCCGCGTCCCAGATGATCGCTCCGAAGGAGGCGGCATGACCGCCGTACTGCCACTCGTCGACGAGTTCGCCCTCGGGCTCGACGCCCCGATCTGCCTGACCTGGGAGCTCACTTACGCCTGCAACCTGTCCTGCGTGCACTGCCTGTCGTCCTCCGGTCGCCGCGACCCGCGCGAGCTGTCGACGGACGAGTGCAAAGCCGTCATCGACGAACTCGAGCGCATGCAGGTGTTCTACGTGAACATCGGCGGCGGCGAGCCGACCGTCCGCCCCGACTTCTGGGAGCTGGTGGACTACGCGACCGAGCATCACGTCGGAGTCAAGTTCTCGACCAACGGCATCAAGATCACCTCGTCGGTCGCGGAGCGGCTGGCCGCGTCCGACTACGTCGACGTGCAGATCTCGTTGGACGGCGCGACCGCCGAGGTGAACGACGCCGTGCGTGGGGTCGGGTCGTTCGCCACCGCGATCCGCGCGATGGAGAACCTGCACGCCGCCGGGATGAAGAACTTCAAGATCTCGGTCGTCTGCACCCGGCAGAACATCGGTCAACTGGACGAGTTCAAGGCGATCGCGGACAAGTACGGGGCGCAGCTGCGGCTGACCCGGCTGCGTCCGTCCGGCCGTGGCGCCGACACGTGGGACGAGCTGCACCCGCTCCCGGCGCAGCAGCGTCAGCTGTACGACTGGCTCGTCGCGCACGGTGAGGGCGTCCTGACCGGCGACTCGTTCTTCCACCTCGCCGCGTTCGGGTCGGCCCTGCCGGGCCTGAACCTCTGCGGTGCCGGCCGGGTGGTCTGCCTGATCGACCCGGTCGGGGATGTGTACGCGTGCCCGTTCGCGATCCACGACAACTTTCTCGCCGGCAACGTCCGCTCGGAGGGTGGCTTCCAGGGCGTCTGGCAGACCTCGTCGCTGTTCGCGTCGCTGCGGGAGCCGCAGACGGGCGGGGCCTGCTCGTCCTGCTCGGCGTTCGACGCGTGCCGGGGCGGCTGCATGGCGGCGAAGTTCTTCACCGGACTGCCGCTGGACGGTCCCGACCCGGAGTGCGTGAAGGGGTACGGCGAGTCCGCGCTGGACTCGGTCGAGGCCGGCTCGCAGCCCAAACCTTCGCTGGACCACTCGCACACCGGCAAGCGCACGCAGCTGACGCTGATCTCGGCACCGTCCCGTCCGGACCGTGCGTGTGATGAGAACCCGCTGGCCGGTCTGTCCCTCTGATGACTGATCTCGGCAGGCTCACCTCACCGGCGGCGGGGGCCTGCGCGGCCTCCGGCGCGGTGCTGGCGATCCCGCTCGGGGCGACGGAGCAGCACGGGGCGCACCTGCCGCTGTCGACCGACACCGACATCGCTTCGGCGTTGTGCGTACGCCTGGCGCAGGTGCGTGAGGTGGTGGTCGCACCGGCGATCCCGTACGGCTCGTCCGGTGAGCACGAGGGGTTTCCCGGCACGCTGTCGATCGGGCAGGCCGCGCTGGAGCAGGTGATCGTCGAGCTGTGCCGGTCGGCGACCGGCACGTTCTCGCGCGTGCTGCTGGTCTCGGGCCATGGCGGAAATGCCGAGCCGTTGGCACGGGCGGTGTCGCTGCTGCAGTTCGAGGGGCGGGAGGTGCTGGCGTGGGCACCGTCCTGGGTCGGAGAGCCGCACGCCGGCCGTCCCGAGACCGCAATGCAGTTGGCGCTGGACGTCGACCTCGACATGTCGCTGGCCGAGGCCGGGGACGGCCGGCCGCTGGCCGAGGTGCTGCCGTTGCTTCGGCTCGGCGGCGTGCGGGCGGTCTCGCCGAACGGGGTACTGGGCGATCCGCGCGGTGCTTCGCGGGCCGAGGGGCTCGCGCTGCTCGACCGCCTCACCGACGACTTGGTCAACTCCTTCGACCGCGAGTGGTCATATGGCGCGGCCAGTGGGCGGGATCTGGCGACCACCGGGGCTGACAAGTGACCACTCGCGTGGCGCTGGTGACCGGGGCGGCGCGCGGGATCGGCGCCGCCACCGTCCACGCGTTGGCCGCTGAGGGCTGGCACGTGCTGGCGGTGGACGTCTGTGCCGACGATCCCGCGCTGCCATATCCGCTGGCGACCAAGGACGAGCTGGAGCAGGTCGCCGCCGAGGCTGCCGGGGATGTGCGGACGTTCGTGGCGGATGTCCGCGACCTCGTCGGACTCGGGACGGCGGTCGCCAGTGCCGAGGCGGCGTGGGGCGGTCTGGACGCGGCGATCGCCTGCGCCGGCGTGATCGGCGGCGGCCGGGCCCAGCACGAGGTGGCCCTGGACGTCGAGCGCGCGATCGTGGACGTGAACCTGACCGGCGTACTGAACCTGGCCCGGGCCGCGGTGCCGGCGCTGCTGCGGCGCCCGGCCCCGCGCGCCGGGCGGTTTCTCGCGGTGGCGTCCAGCGCGGCCTCGCACGGCCTGCCGCAGCTTGCCGCCTACTGTGCCGCGAAGGCCGGCGTGGTCGGCCTGGTGCGCGCGCTGGCGGTCGAACTGGCGGGCACGGGCATCACGGCCAACACGGTCAGCCCCGGCTCCACCCGCACGAGGATCCTGACCGAATCGGCCAGGCTGTACGGGTTGCCGACCGCGCACGAGTTCGCCGCGCAGCAGGCGATCGGCCGGCTGATCGAGCCGTCGGAGATCGCGGCCCAGGTCGTCCACCTCTGCTCCGCGGCCGGCTCCGCGATCACCGGGACGGACGTGCACGTCGACGGCGGATTCGCCCTATGACCGCGGTGAACAGTCCTGCGGACAGTGCATCCGGGCGCAACCTGCGCAGGACGGTTCCCGGATTGCCGGTCGGGTTCTCGATCGTGCTGGACGCCGCGACGAAACGGCTGGCGCCGGACGTGCTGTTCGGCGGCATCCCCGCGCGGGTGATGCGCCTGTCGCCGGCGGGGATGTCGGCGCTGGCCGAGCTGGAGCGTGGGCCGGCGGTGTCCGCTGCTTCGTCGCAGCTGGCTCGGCGTCTCACCGACGCCGGTCTCGCCCACCCCGTCCCCCCTGGTCCGACGGTGCCGCCCGATGTGACGGTGTTGATCCCGGTGCACAACCGGGCCGCCGAGCTGGATCGTTGCCTCGTGGCGCTGGGTGATTGCCATCCGGTGGTGGTCGTGGACGACGCCTCCACCGATGCCGATGCGGTCGCCAAGGTCTGCGCGGATCACGGCGCCCGACTCGTCCGGCGGGACGTCAACGGCGGACCCGCCGCCGCCCGCAACTCCGGCCTCGCGGTGATCGACACCGAGCTCGTCGCCATGGTCGACAGTGATTGCCTTCCGTCCGAGGGCTGGATCGAAGCCCTCGCCGCCCATCTGGCGGATCCCCTCGTCAGCGTCGCCGCCCCCCGCATCACCGCCGTCTCCGGTCGAGGCTGGGCGGGCAGGTATGCGAATGCGCGGGGGATCCTGGACCAGGGTGGCGGCCCCGCGCTCGTCCGGCCGCTCAGCCGGGTCGCGTTCGTCCCGTCCGCCGCCCTCGTCGCCCGGCGGGAGGCCGTTGGCGCGGGATTCGACGAAGGCATGCGCACCGGCGAGGACGTGGACCTGATCTGGCGCCTGGTCGAGGCAGGGCACCGGGTCCGCTACGACCCGGCCGTCACCGTCACCCATCACGAACCCGAGCAGTGGCGCGTCCTGCTCGAACGGCGCTTCCGGTACGGCACGTCCGCGGGTCCGCTCGCAGCCAAGCACCCGGACAACATGCCGCCGATGATCGTGAACCCGTGGCCCACCGCCGCAGTCGCGGGTGCGCTCACCCGCCACCCGCTGATCGCGGCAGCGGGGGCGATCGGAAGCATCGTCCAGACCCGCAAGGCTCTCGAGCAGGCCAAGGTCCCCGCCGAGCAGGCGCCGAGGATGGCCGGCGGCGGCATCGTCCAGACCTGGCTGGCCGCCGGCCGCTACACGACCCAGCTCGCGACCCCGCTGCTGCTGGCCGGCCTGGCCCGCAAGCGCACCCGCGCGGGCGCCGCGTCACTGCTGCTCGGCGCCGCCGTCGCCAACTGGGCACGCGGCACGCGAGACCTCGACCCCGTCAGCTTCGTCGCCGGACACGTTGTCGACGACGTCGTCTACGGCGCCGGCGTCTGGCGCGGCGCGATCGCCGAACGCACCGCCGTCCCCCTCATTCCCGTCACCACAAGATCCCTGAGAGGCAAGCAGTGAACCCCTGGTTCGAGACCGTCGCCGAGGCCCAGCGCCGCGCAAAGAAGCGCCTGCCCAAGTCGGTGTACGCGGCCCTGCTCGCGGGAAGCGAGCGCGGCACCACGATCGAGGACAACCTCGCCGCGTTCGCAGAACTCGGCTTCGCGCCGCGCGTCGCCGGCATGCAGGCCGACCGTCAGCTGTCCACGACCGTGCTGGGCCGCGAGATCAGCCTGCCGGTGATCATCAGCCCCACCGGCGTGCAGGCCGTCCACCCCGACGGCGAGGTCGCGGTCGCCCGAGCCGCTGCCGCCCGCGGCACGATCATGGGCCTGAGCTCCTTCGCCTCCAAGCCGGTCGAGGAGGTCACGGCCGTCAACGACAACGTGTTCTTCCAGGTGTACTGGTCCGGCAGCAAGGAGCAGATCGCCGCCCGTGTCGAGCGCGCCAAGAAGGCCGGCGCCGTCGGCCTGATCGCCACGCTGGACTGGTCGTTCTCCATGGGCCGGGACTGGGGCAGCCCGCACATCCCCGAGAAGATCACCTTCAAGGAGGCCGTGCGCTTCGCGCCCGAGGCGCTGGCCCGGCCGCGCTGGCTCAAGCAGTGGGCCAAGACCGGCATCCCCGACCTGACCGTCCCGAACATGGGCGTGCCGGGCCAGCAGGCGCCGGGCTTCTTCGGAGTCTACGGCGAGTGGATGCAGACCCCGCCGCCGTCCTGGGAGGACGTGGCCTGGCTGCGCGACCTGTGGCCGGACGCGCCGTTCCTGCTCAAGGGCGTCTCCCGACTGGACGACGCCAAGCGAGCCGCCGACCTGGGCATCACCGCCATCTCGGTCTCCAACCACGGCGGCAACAACCTGGACGGGACGCCGGCCACGATCCGGCTGCTCCCGGCGATCGCCGAGGCGGTCGGTGACCGCGTCGAGGTGCTGTTGGACGGCGGCGTGCGCCGCGGCGGGGACGTCGCCAAGGCACTCGCGCTCGGCGCGCGGGCAGTGCTGATCGGACGCGCCTACCTGTGGGGTCTCTCGGCCAACGGCCAGGCCGGCGTCGAGAACGTCCTGGACCTGATGCGTAGCGGCCTCGATTCGGCCGTGCTCGGCCTGGGTCACAAGTCGATCAGTGAGCTCAGCCCGTCCGACCTGGTCATCCCGGACGGCTTCACCCGGGTGCTAGGCGCGTAGCGCGCGCACGAAGTCGATCACTGCGGCGGCGAAGGCCTCGTTGTCGTCGCCCGCCGCGGTGTGCGCGGCGTTCTCCAGCGTGACGAGTTGCGTCTGCGGGACGATCTTGCAGAACCGTTCGACGCCCTCCTCCGAGACGACATCGGAGAGCCTGCCGCGGATCAGCAGCACCGGGACGGTGATCCGGGCGGCCGCCTCCTCGAGTTCGGCGAGGCGGCCGCTCGGATCGCGGAGCGGTTTCTGCTGCATGAAGGCCGGGTCCCAGTGCCAGTACCAGCGGCCGTCGTCGCCGAGCCGCAGGTTGCGCTTGAGGCCCTCGTGGGAGCGGGCCTTGGGGCGGTGCGGCAGGTAGCCGGCGATGGCCTCGGCCGCCTCGTCCAGGGTGGCGAAGCCGTGCAGCCCGCTCTGCATGAAGTTGCGGATGCGGGCGCTACCGTCCTTCTCGTACGCGGGGACGACGTCGACGAGCACGAGCGCGGTGACCTTGGCCGGCCCCGCTGCGGGGGTGGCCAGCAGGCCGGTCAGCCCGCCCATGCTGGCGCCGACCACGATGGTCGGGCGGGCCAGTTGATCGATGACCGACAGCATGTCGCCTGCGAGCGCCGACAGTTCGTAGTCGCCGTCGGGGGAGCGGTCGCTCTCGCCGTGTCCGCGGGTGTCCATCGACGTGATCCGGAAACCGAGTTTCGACAGTTCGCTACCGACAGACTTCCACGAGTGTCGGGTCTGGCCGCCGCCGGGGAACATCAGCACGTCCGGCAGGGACTCCCATGCGTCGCCCGTCCAGCGATCGCCGCGCAGGGTGAGGTCGTCGGCGACGGTGAACGAGACAGGCTCAGGTGCAGTCATGATCCTTCGGACGATACTCAGTCGTCCCCGTAGTCATGATCGGGGTGGTTGGCCTCGCCGATCCGCCAGTAGCCGCGCGTGGTGACCGACTGCCCGTCGATGCCGGAGTCGAGGAGCAGGCGGCGGATGCGCCGGACGGCGCCGGCCTCGGTGGCGATCCAGTAGTGGGTACCGCTGCGACCGGCCGCGGGAACCACCGCATCCACAAGTACATCGCCGAAGCCTCCCGTCCTGTGGTGCCAGGTGATCGTGGCCTCGGCCGGGGTGGGCAGAGGCAGTTCGTCGGAGGCGTTGGTGACCTCGGCGTGCACCTCGGTCGGGGCGGCGGACGGCGGCGGGCCGGGTTTGCAGGACCTGTTATCGAGGCGATCTCCTACTGCTCGGCGAGGATCTTGTAGAGCGCCTTGCGGGCGGTACGGACCGCCTCGGTCGCAGGGGTGATGACCTCCGGGTCCGCGGTGATCGCGATCTGCTTGACCGCGCCGGCCAGCTGCTTCAGCTCAACCATCAGCTGCCGGATGTCGTTCCCGGCACCGTCCGCGGTGAACTGCTCGAACACGGCGGGATCGGCCTGCTCGCGACCGGCCTCGGTGAGCTCGTAGACCTTGCGGCCGTCGGCCTCGGCCTGGGTGGCCAGGCCCTCGTCCTCGAGTTGCTGGAGGACGGGGTAAACCGACCCGGCGCTCGGACGCCAGCGCCCGCCCGTCCGCTCCTCGAGGCGCTGCATGAGCTCGTAGCCGTGGGCCGGCCCGTCGAGCAGCCCGGCGAGCAGGAGCCCGCGCAGGTCGCCGCGGCGCACGCGGCCGGAAAATGGGCCGCCGAACGGCCCGCCGTGACCGCCGCCGTGCGGACCGTGGTCGTGTCCGCGGTGGCCGCGTCCGCGACCCCGGCCGCCGAACTCGCGGCCGATGAAGTCGGGTCCACCCGCGCGGCGCCGGCGTTCGCCGGGGGCGGGGTGGTGGTGATCGTTCCAAGGGTTCTTGGTGAAATCCATGATCTTCTCTCTTTCCATCGCTGTTTGCGACACGCTCACGATATATCGCGATACAAGCGATAGTCAAGGGTGATCCGGACCACCACATGACAACGGTCCTGCGCCGGACGCGCGGGGGCGCGCCGGATGCAGGACCGTTGGTGGGACGAGCAGGGGTTACTTCACGGCGGCCTTCACCTTCTTCTCCGCCTTCGTGGCGGCCTTCTCGGTCGCCTTCCTGATCTCGCTCGCCTTCTTCTCGGCCTTCACGGCTGCGGCGTGCGTGGCCTCCTGCGCCCTGACCTCGGTCCGCGCTGCCGCCCTGCGGACTCGCCGCGACACCTTCGTCGCGATCGCGTCGGTGTCCTTGCGGGCGGACTTGCGCACGCTCCTGGCGGTGGCCTTCGCCTTCTTGCGGGCCTTCCTCTCGGCCTTGCGGGCGCGCTTCTGCATGCGGCGCGAGACGCGCTCGGCCCGCTCGGCGACGTCGTGCGCCCGCACCTGCGCCTTCTCTTTCAACTCGGCGTCGGCGGCTGCCTGCTTCACCTGGTCGGCGAACTGGCCGACCTTCTCCGCTGTGTACGTCGCGGCGACGTTGGCCTTCTCGGCTGCGTAGGCCGCGGCGGCGTTCGCCTTCTCGCGGATCTCCGCGTCGCCGGCAGCCTTCTTGATCTTCGTCCGGAGCATGGTCTTCTCCTTCGTGGGCTCGGGTACGGGCCTGACGCGCGGACGCCCCATCCGGCGCAGCACGCCGGTGGTCACGGCGCCGTAGGCGAGGTGGGGGACGGCATCGGCAGCCCAGTCCTTGGCGGACCAAGCGGCGGGGTCGGTGACCTTGAGCCGTTTGAGCGGCACGGTGGTGGCCGCGGTGGCACCGGCTCCGATGAGCAGGGCGCTGACCTTCCATGGCAGGCGGTTCAGAACGGGCCCGAGCAGGCCGGCGGCGATGCCGACCCCGACACCCGTCCCGATGCCGGCGAGCGAGCCGAGGCCCGCGACGCGGTTGGGGCGTTGCCAGTCCTCGCCCGGCACCGCGCGGCCGCTCCGGGCGGCGACGGCCTCGACGGCCTGCTGCGGCACCGTGCTGGCCGGACGACCGCGCAGCGCCATGTCGGCGTACGTGGTGGCGTTCAGGGCGGTGGCGCCGGCCGCACCGGCGGCGGCACCCTTGACTACTGCAGCGACGATCATGTCCCGCGCCTACCCTCGTTGGCAGGCGCCGAAACAGTCAGCCCACCGGCGGCGGGTCGTTCGCGCCGGACTTCGCCTCGTCCGTGAAGAACGAGATGCGCCCGTTGGTCTCCAGCACGGCCGCTTTGATCTCGCCGAACGTCGCGATGCCCTCGTTGCGCGCCGCGACCATGAAGTCGTCCAGCGAGACGCTCTCGGCGCGCAGGTTGTCCATGAGTGGTTCGCCGTCCTTGAAGATCAGGACGGCCCGTCCGTGCGTGAGCGGCCGCAGTTTGCTGGACCGCGCGTTCACCCAGGACAGGAAGATCGTGATCAGCGCGAACGTCCCGACCGCCAGGACTGCCGAGGTGACCGAGTAGTCCTGCTGCGTCACGGCCTGCTGGACGAGGTCGCCCATCGTGACGTACACGAGCAGTTGGAACGTGCTGAGCTCACCGAGGGTGGCGCGGCCGGTAACCCGCGTGATCAACCATAGGAACGCGAAGACGAACAGCGAGCGGTAGACGATCTCCATTACGGCACCAGCCAGGTTCGGATCTCGGTCTGCGCGACCGTCTCATCGTTCACGATCAGCTGCACGTGCGCCTTGTGCCCGATCTGGCTGGACGGCTGGACGTAGGTGTCGGCGTCCAGCACGAACGTGTCCGAGTCGGATTCGGTCTCGAAGGTGAAGTACAGCCACTTGTCGTCGCGGGTCATCGAATCCGGTTCGGGATAGAACGCCTGCGACTCGAACATCCCGAAGTAGGAGGCCGTGACGGCGATCGTCAGCTGGGGCGGCAACTGGTCGGCCTGGTGCACGGTCACGCGCCACGGGACGTCCAGCCCGGACCGCGCGGTCTGCGGATAGGTGACCTCCAGCGTGTAGCCGTCCGTGCCCGTGGTGGTTGTCGTCCGGGAATGGACGCCGAAGACGCCGAAGGCTCCGGCAATCACGATGGCGAGCAGGATGACTATGGCGATGCGTCGTTCCCAGAGGGGTCCTGGTCGAGGCGATTGCTCGGCGACGTCGTCCATGGTGCTTCGGGCCGGCATGACGTCCGCATACCCGTTTCAGCCGGTCCCGTCGCCGGCGGCCGTCCTGACCTGGCGCCAGGCTGGGCGGCCGCCGGCACGTCCCCGGTGGGGGAGGGGACGGGTACGCAGTCTGCCGGCGGGGGAGCGGCAGCCGCATCGCCCGTGACCCGGGTGAAGTGCCGTCTGAGAGTTGTCTGTATCAGTCGAACACGGTTATCCGGTTTGGGGTACTCCAAGCCGATCTGCGCTTAGCGTTCCTTCAGTTTTGCGGGTCCTGCTGGACACTCCTACCAGACCCTGGTCCCCAACCCCCGCGACTGCATCGCTTGAGGTCTGCCGCAAAGGTGACGGCAGATCTCAAGTGGACGGGACGAGGCAGACGCAGTCCCGTGGCGGTCGCCAGCCCCGGAACCGCACCCTGGCAGCATGAATACACGTGGCACGACGAGGCGAGAAGCAACGCGACATCTTCCGGACCAGCCGGCGAACCGGCATCGTCCTCGGCGCGATCATCGTCGGCTGGAACCTCTACCTCGCCTGGCACCAGGACAGCGGCCAGGTTCTGATCACGGCAGCGGTCTTCGGCGTCCTCGGCGCGGCACTGCTCGGCGCCAGCCTCGGACGCACCAAGCAGCAGCGCTACCGGCTCATGGCCGTGATCATCGCCGCCACGGTGGCGGCCGGCGCAGCTCTGGCCCTCACCAACTGACCGACGTGGGCCGCCATGCGCGGCGGAGAGGACCTGGGTCAGGTTATGCCCGACTCGGCGGATGACGACTCGTCCACCGTCGCGACGAGTTGTCCACATGTGGAGAACCTGCGAAGGTTGCCCGATTGATCGTCGCCTCGGTGGTGATCCCGACATAGGCTTCCGCTATGCGTAGGCACGGGGAGCGCGTGGCCTCGAACGCACCCGAGACGGGGCGTTCGGTGGTGCGGCCTCGTCCCGCCTCCGATCCCCGACTGCTGGTCCTGCAGCGCACGGCGGGCAACCGCGCCGTGGTGGTCTCCCTGCAGCGGCACATGCAGCCGACCATGCCGGAGGACGTGGGGCTGTCACAGGGCGCTCCGGGTGGTCCCGCTGCACCGCAGCCCGCGACCGAGGAGGTCGTGAACCCCGACGGCGGGACGGCTGCACCGGCGAAGAAGCCCCCGGCCGAGTTCGACGTGCTGGCCGACCAGATCCGCGAAGCGGTGGACGGGCCGGGCACCGACGAGGACGCGGTCTACGCGGCGCTGCGCAAGGTCGGCTCCGAACCGGGACGGGTGGCGGCGTTCCGGCTGGCCTACATCCAGCGCACCGGACACTCCCTCGACGCCGACATCCGCGGCGACATGGAGGGCGAGGAACTCGCCCGCGCCAAGGCCCTGATCGGCGGGACGCGCGAGGAGCGGATCCGCACGGAGATGGCCCGCACCGAGGACGGCCGGTGGGCCCTCGACGTGCTGAACAAGTACAAGGTCGAGGTCGACTGGGAGTACAAGGGCACCGGGTCGTTCCAGCAGGGCGGCAAGATCTTCCTCAACTACCGCACGCCCGCCAAGCAGGCGGCGCCGACGATGGTGCACGAGGCCCAGCACGCGTCGACCTACAAGTCCGGAAAGGACGCCGACGCGGAGAAACTGGACATGGCGACGTTCGTGAAGCGGTCGATCGCCGACGAGTGTGAAGCGGTCGTGCGTGCCAACTTCGCCAAGCTGCACATGACCGTTCAGGGTGACGCAGAAGGCGACGTCGGCGCGAATTGGATGACGAAACAGATCTACGACGCCTACCGTGCCGAGTGGGACAAGCTCACCGCCGCCGGCGTCCCGGTCGAGGAGCGCAAGCAGAAGGCCAAGGATGCCGTCCGTGACACGCTGGTGCTCGGCTGGTTCAACGACGGCACGTTCAAGACGTCCACGTCCGGCGGATCACTGACCTATCCGCAGCACTATGAGGGCGAGTGGAAGAGAATCAACGGGGTCAAGTAGCGGTGCCGCCTGACTTCGTCCAGGAGGTGGCCGACCTGCTTGGCGCACCCTGGCCAGAACTCGCCGCCACGGGCGATGTGCTGGCACAGTCGCGTCCGTTCG
>Ga0068859_100003280_pt1 | contig 16463 bp, 12 predicted proteins | sample KBSSwiS22_FD_66585 | JGI IMG/M metagenome (GOLD analysis project Ga0068859, IMG submission 66585) | Switchgrass rhizosphere microbial communities from Kellogg Biological Station, Michigan, USA - KBS Switchgrass S2-2 | ecosystem: Host-associated > Plants > Roots > Rhizosphere > Soil ...
GTGGATGCCGAGTACCAGTTTCAAGTCAAGATTCCCGACGAAGTTCTGTCGGAGATTCGCACCGTGGACGATACGGTGAGAGTCGTCCAGCAACACCTCGAGCTGGCGGTGGCTTGATGAAACAGCGTCGTGTGGTCGTTACAGGTATCGGTGTAGTCACTCCGATCGGTACCGGTCGCGAGCGCTTCTGGACCAATCTGCTCGAAGGTCGATCCGGAATTGGACCAGTGAGGTCTTTCGACACGAGTGCTTACAGCGTTCATCGTGGCGCTGAAGTGCATGGCTTTGAAGTAGAGAACTACCTTTCGAATCTCGACGCGGCTCACCTGGGACGCGCATCGCAATTTGCAATTGCCGCCGCCCGTTTAGCACTGGCGGATGCCAATGTGGAAATTGCCTCCCTTGATCTCGAGCGGGCTGGAGTTTCAATGGGGACGACCTCAGGTGAGCCACGCGAGGTAGAACGTTTTGACGATTTGTTCATTGGCAAAATGTTGGAGCGCGTTGGGCCGGAATTTCTGGGACTCTACCCGAGTCACGTTATTGCCGCCCACATCGCGCGCGAACTGCGATTCGCCGGCACAAACATCATGATTCCAACCGCCTGTGCAGCAGGAAACTATGCGATCGCGCACGCCTTCGACGTGTTGCGAGCAGGTCGTGCTGACTTGATGCTGGCCGGTGGCTCCGATTCTTTTTCCCGCATTACCTACACCGGCTTCGCCCAACTGGGAGCCATCGCGCCTGAAGTTTGCCAGCCGTTTGATCGTTACCGAAAGGGGATGATTCCCGGTGAGGGCGCAGGCGTGATCGTGCTCGAGCCACTATCGTCCGCAAAGCATCGTGGCGCGCGCATCTACGCGGAGATTTGTGGTTACGGCTTGTCGTGCGATGCCCATCACATGACGGCCGCACACCCCAACGGCGAGGGTGCTGTGCGCGCCATGAAACAGGCACTGCAGCAGAGCGGAACGAATCTCGAAGAAGTCAGCTACATCAGTGCGCATGGCACTGGCACGGCGACAAACGATCGCCTGGAAACGATCGCTGTCAAACAACTCTTTGGCGACGCTGCATATCGCATTCCGGTGAGTTCAATCAAGTCAATGCTTGGTCACACGATGGGCGCTGCGTCGGCGATTGAAGCTGCGGCTTGTGCCCTCGCGGTCTATCACGATCGCATTCCCCCGACGATCAATTTGAGAGAGCCGGATCCGGAGTGTGATTTGGATTACGTTCCCAATTGCGCGCGCGAGCACGTGGTTCAAGTTGCCATGAACAACGCTTACGCGTTCGGCGGCAATAACGCCTCGCTGATTCTCAGAAAGTGCCACCAAGAAGCACAAAAGACACAAACGAGTTAGTCCGCTCATTTGTGTTTTTTGTGCCTTTTTGTGGCTGATGAAGTCAATGAGAAACAGAGTTGTCATCACTGGGACGGGTGTTATTTCTTCGCTGGGCGATTCCTCCAGCAGCTTACAGCTCTCGCTTTGCTCCGGCCGCCGTGCAGTCAAACCCGTCGAGCTTTTCAGCACGGCGGGTCTTGGCTGTCCACTCGGCGGTGAAATCCCTTCCTTCGATGCGAAGAAGTATCTCGGCCGCAGAAATCTGCGCCCGTTGGACCGCACCTCACGACTCGTTGCTTCCGCGGCGCAGATGGCCCTGGACGATAGCGGCTGGTCCGAGTCGATGAGGAAGCAACAGGAAGTCGGGTTAGTGCTCGGGACGATGTTTTGCAGTGTGCACACGATCTCGGAGTTTGATCGGCGCGCAGTTGAAGTTGGACCAGGTTATGCCAGTCCGATGGACTTCTCCAACACGGTGATCAATGCAGCCGCCGGACAAACAGCCATCCTCCACAACCTGCGCGGTATTAATTCAACCATCTCTACCGGCATAACTTCGGGACTGCAAGCGATCGCTTATGCGACTGAAATCATTCGCAGTGGTCGTGCTCGCGCCATTCTGGCCGGCGGTGCCGATGAAATGTGTTTTGAGTCGTTCTATGGCTTCGATCGCGCCGGATTGTTGTGCCGGTCAGATGAAAGCGCCGGTGATTTTCCGATTCCATTCGACAAAAGACGCAACGGCTTTGCGCTTGGCGAAGGCGCCGCATTGTTGATGATCGAGGACGCTCACTTCGCACGTGAGAGAGGCGCGCGGATACTCGCAGAGATAACAGGTCACGGCTGCGCTTATGACTGTTCGCACGCTGAAGACGACGAGTCGGCTGTAAATGCAATCGCGCTGTCCGTTCGACGCGCGCTCAACGACGCCTTCACTGGTCCTCATGAGATTGACTGCCTCAGCGCGTCTGCTAACGGCAGTTACACCGGCGATCGTCACGAAGCTAAAGGAATCTGCGCCGGTCTCAACGGCCAAACTCGCAAACTTCCCGTAACAGCCATCAAGTCAATGCTCGGAGAAACACTTGGGGCTTCTGGTCCAATGCAGGTCATTGCCCTGTTGGAAACGATGCGCGACGGAGTGCTCCCCGGAATTAATGGTCTGGAACAAGTTGAGGACGATCTCGCGTTCGACATGATTAGTGCCGATAACAGTGAAATCGATCTCGACGAGGCGCTGATTAACTCAGTCGGCTTTGATGGTCACTGCTGCTCGCTTGTGCTGGCAAGGGTGCAATGAGAACTGAACCAAACATAACCTCCGCTCCGCTCCACCTGGTGCCAAGAATGAAGCAGCAGGGCTACGCGCAGCCTTACGTCCAACGGCGGCGTCAGTGGTTGGAACAGAAAACGGGCTGCCGGCTGACTCATATCGGAGCGTACTCGATACCGAGTGATGAGATGCGCGGCAATATCGAGAACCCTGTCGGCGCAGCCCAGATGCCTTTGGGCGTGGCAGGTCCATTGTTGATCAAAGGGACGAATGCGCAAGGCGTTTTTTACGTTCCCCTCGCGACGACTGAAGGCGCCCTGGTTCGTTCGTACGAGCGCGGCATGGTCGCGCTGACTCGCGCAGGCGGTGTCACTACACGCGTTTACACAGATGAGAATCGCGTTTCGCCTGTGTTCCTTTTCGAGAGCATTGAGCGTGCGCACGAGTTTGCCATCACTCTCCCGGGCCAGTTTGAAGCGATTCGTGCCGAAGCCGAGTCAACCACTCGTCACGGCAAACTACAACGGATCGAGTGTCACGCCGTGGGACGAGAAGTGATCGTCAACTTCTGCTACTTCACCGGCGATGCCCACGGAATGAACATGATCGTTAAAGCCACTGACCACGCGTGCAAGTGGATCATGGACCATTGCGACGCGCTTCACTACTACGTCTTCAGCGGCTTCAGTTCCGAAAAGCGAGCGAGCGGATCGCTGCTGGCCGGCGGTAAGGGGAAGAAGGTCGCGGCGGGCGCGCTGCTGCCGAGAGAGATCGTTAAGTCGTACTTACACGTCACGCCTGAGGACCTCTTAAAGATGCGACAGCACACGATGCTGGGCCACTTGCAGGCCAACGCGATCGGATACAACGGTCAGTTTGCTAACAGTCTGGCGGCCATCTTCATCGCGTGCGGACAGGACGTCGCCAATATCGTGAATTCAGCGGTCGGCATAACAAATTTTGAGTTGGACCAGGATGGAGATCTTTATGCAAGTGTCACGTTGCCGTCGCTGACAGTGGCGACTGTTGGTGGTGGCACTGCGTTGGGCACCAGCCGTGAGTGCCTGGAAATTCTCGGCTGTGCTGGTAGCGGCAAGGCCGGCAAGTTCGCGGAGATCATTTGCGCCGCGTTGCTCGCCGGAGAGCTCTCGATGGGTGCGGCCATCGCGAGTGGCGAGTTTGTCGCTGCCCATGAAACGTATGGGCGGAACAGACCGAAGTTGAGTGCGTTATGAAAAGGCTTTTCAGAGGATTGCGCGGCAAGCCGCCTGAAAAATCTTACGATGCGGTGATTATCGGCGCCGGCATCGGGGGCCTGATCTGCGCAAACCTTTTGGCACGTGAACAACTGCGCGTGTTGCTCGTGGAGCAGCACTACATGGTCGGTGGTTATTGCAGCACCTTCCGGCGCAAGGGTTTTACGTTTGACGCCGCCACTCACTTTTACCCGTTACTCGGTAACCCGGCGACGATTACGGGCAAGTTACTGCGTGAGCTTGGGGTGACCAACGGGTGGGTGAAGATGGATCCGGTCGATCATTTTCATTTTCCCGATGGTTCCACTTTCGCGGTGCCTGCCGACTTCGATACTTACCTCAGCAAACTGAAACGAGAGTTCCCGCACGAAGCCGAAAGCATTGATCGGTTTTTTGCTGTCGTCCACGAACTCTATTTGTCAGGACTGCTCACGTACTTCCGCTGGCGCGAAACAGATCGGCTCGCTCACTACTCCGGGATGACGGTCCGCCAGGCGTTGGACCAGTATTTTCGCGATGCGAAACTCAAACTCCTGCTCGCCGCTGATTGCGGCCACTGGGGATCGCCACCGTCTCGAACGTCGTTCGTCTTCGATTCCATGCTCAGGCTCTCCTACTTTCTGGGCAACTATTATCCGCGCGGCGGCTCGCAGGCTTTCGCCGATGAGTTGGCGCTGCGCTTCGAAGAACTCGGCGGCCACATTCTTACAAGCGCAAACGTGCGGCGGATAGTCGTCAAAAACAAGAAAGCCTGCGGTGTGGAGATCGCTCAGTCGTCGCAGACGCATCACGTCGATGCCGGCGTAGTCGTTTCGAATGCCGACCTGCTGCTGACACTCGAGCGGTTGATTGAGCCGAACCATATCGATCGCGATCGCGTCACGTCCATTCGTAAGCTCCGCCCCACACACCCGTGTTTTCTGGTCCATGTCGGCCTGAAAGACATGCCGCTGGAAGTGTTGCGCGCCGCGCATGGTTATCACTGGGACTCGTGGGATTCAGATCATGTTGCAACCAATTCCTTCAAGATCTTCGTGCCGACATTGTACGAACCGGCGATGGCTCCGCCCGGTGGGCAGATCGTTATCGTGCAGAAATTGACGGCCATTGATTACGACGCAATCGATGATTGGGCCACACACAAAGCAAGTGTTGAAGACTACATCATGAAGAACCTCGAGCGCGTGATGCCGGGTTTTACGGAGAAAGTTGTGGTCAAGCTGAGTGCCTCAGCTCTGACTTCGCACCGGTACACGCTGAATCACAAAGGCGCGATGCTCGGCTGGGAGATGTCGCCCGATCAACTCGGCGAGCACCGTCCGGCGCTGAACGGGATGTTGAAGAACCTGTATTTCGTGGGCCATTGGACCCAACCCGGCGGTGGCATCACGCCCGTAATCGTCTCAGCCATGCAGGTCGCGAAGAAGATCACCGGCCAGCAGTCAGAGTTCGCCAATGCCTTCAGTGTTAATCCGTGGCTGAAATCCGCGAATATCCGCGGCGTATTTTCGGAGTTGTAAATGAACGGCACGAGCAAAAAGAGACTTCTCAAAACGCTGGCGAAGCTAACGATCGTTTTGCTCGTCATCGTCGGGTCCGTCATTGCGGCGATGCTCTACGTCATGGCGCGGCGTGACAAAGAGCACGCGAAATTTTTCAACACCGGGAAATCAGTCAACGTTTTTCTCGGCAACTATACTCGCGCGCTCCGTGAGAGCTTCGAAAAGAAAGATCCGGCGGCGGTCGTGAGTCTTTATTCAGATCGTTTCTCGTCTCCCGGACGAGGCCGTTGGGAAATGAAACCCGTGAGTGAAGAAAGCGATGTGTCGATTTCCCGAGTAGTAATCGATGGCCGGCAGGATTTCGATAAGCAACAGCTTCGCGGCGAAGTCGCGAATTACCTCGCCAGCATAAACTCGATTTCGAACATCTGGACCAAGATCGACATGATCGAGAGTATCGATCTCGAAAAGAGTGTGGTGCTGCGCGTCAAGTTTATTCTCGACGGAACTGATCCGCATGGCATTGTCTTTCAGGACCGCTATTTCTATCGCTGGCATCTCATCAACGAAGGCACACCTACCGCGTTCGACTGGAAGATTGTCAAAGATGAGCTGGTCCAAAACGCCGGCCAACTCGAAGGACTGCGGGTAGCAGGCGACGGCGCCGGCTTCAAGGAAGTGGATCTCAAGAGCGCCGGGATCGATTTCAAACACTCGCGCGATCCGAAACTCGACGCCGAAAAATATTCGGCAAAGATGAAGTTTGACATCATCGAACACGGTTCCGGCGGGGCCAGTGCCGTCGACTACGACGGTGATGGTCGTCAGGACATCTTCTTTCCGGACGGCGTGCGTTCGCGTCTTTACCGAAACGTCACCGACGGTTCCGGCGAGGTCAAATTTGTCGATGTCACAACTGAAGTCGGCCTTGATGGAATCGACCAGGCAAACGCCGGATTGTTTGCCGACATCGACAACGATGGCGACAACGACCTCTTCGTTGCTCGTTATCTCGCGCCCAACAAATTCTTCCGCAACGACGGCGGCAAGTTCACAGATCAATCAAAGGAAATGGGTCTTGATTTCAGCTCGACCAGCGTCACGGCCTGTTTCTTTGATTACGATCGCGATGGCTACGTAGATCTTTACATCGGTCTCTACGGCAATGCTTTTACAGACATTCCACGCCTTCCTTTCTTCGCGCAAAACGCACCGCCTAATCGCCTTTATCACAATGAACGTGGACAACGTTTCCGCGACGTAACTGCTTCGAGCGGCGCCGGAGATACAGGCTGGGGGCTGGCGGTTGCTTCCGCTGACTACGACGGCGACGGCTATCCGGATCTTGCTGTGGCAAACGACTTCGGACGCAAGTGTCTCTTTCACAATAACGGCGACGGAACATTCACTGACGTAGCACAGCAAGCAGGCGTACTCGATTTCAGCGGCGGAATGGGCCTGACCTTCGGCGACTTCGACGGTGATGGTCTAATCGATCTCTACACCTCCAACATCAACTCGAACCAGCGTTGGTTTGGTGAAGACATGACCGTCAGCCAGTACATGCGCAATGTCGCGCGCACGCGTTGGATCGTTCTCGATCTGCTCGAATACAGAAAATTCTACAACCTTGTGGGCTCTGACTGGATGTCGATCGGCACCACGATCGGGGAAGGAAACTCGCTTTTCAAGAACAACGGTGACGGCACGTTTCGCGAGTTGAAAGACAGCCACACCGCTCGTGCGGGTTGGGGCTGGAGTGTTGCTTTTTTTGACGCCGACAACGACACCGATCTCGATATCTATGCGGCGAACGGATGGATCACAAACAAGAACAAGGAAGATCTTTGACTGCCGTTTACATCGGGCGCGGTCGCGCACATTGACAAGTACAAACAGGGGTTCTTCTTCAGCCACGAATTTGTCGGTGAAAACTCGTGGAACGGTTACGAGCACAAATGTCTTTTTGCGAATGTTGGCGACGGGCAGTTCATCGACATTGCAAGACCGACCGGCTCTGACAGCGCGAAGGATGGGCGTGGTGTTGCGGTGGCTGATTTTAACAACGACGGCCGGTTGGACCTGGTGATGAATGCCAACAATGAGACCCCCGTGCTCTATATGAACAACCTGAAGAAGACAGGGAATTCCGTTGAGCTGAAGTTGGTTGGGACCGTGAGTAACCGCGACGCAATCGGCGCCTGCGTGTGGCTCACGGCCGGAGGAAAAACAATGATGCGGCAAGTCGAGGCCGGCTCCGGTTATGCGTCGGAGATGATGCTGCCGCTTCACTTCGGACTCGGAAAAGCAGAGCAAGTGAACCGGATTGAAATTCGCTGGCCCAGCGGGCGTGTGCAGCATCTCGACGGGGAGAAGATTGCAGACCTGATGAAGGGTACCCGCCAGATTCGCATAGAAGAAGGGAGCGATCCGTATCCACAGATTACACAGAAGTGAATCTGTGTAATCTGCGGAATCTGTGGATAGGTTCTATGTCGCGACGTCAAAAACGAGTGGTGTTTTACAGCTCACCGCTGATCGTGTTGCTGGTGATCGTCCTGATCGTCAAGCTGAAGCTCGATCAGATTGAGGCCAACGCGCAGCAACTTGCACAGATGGGCCAGACAGCGCAGAAGCTCCTCGGCGAGTTTCGCACCGGAGTGGAGAAGTTTGACGTCGAAACAGTTCTCTCATGCTACGACGAGAATTATGCAGGTGAGCGTGAAGGATTTTCCGCGGAGCAACTTCAGTCTGAGCGTGATGGCGTGCGTGTCTATAAATGGCAGCCGGCTCTCGAGAAAGTCACGTTGAAGCACGATATAGCGAGTGAGGTTGAGCAATACCTCAAGACGATGAAAACGGTTGACGACGCAAAGCTCAAGCTCGACTCAGTCGAACATATCGAGGGTGATCGAGACGCGGTGATCCGCTCGTTGCTTTGGTTGCGTGGAACACGCAACACGAGTGACGGAAAGAGCACGGAAGCATTCGAAACGCAGGCACTTTTCCGCATGTGGCTGCACGCCGAAGGCAACGCCTGGAAGATTCACCGGCAGGAGCTGATCCGCGGGACCACTGTTACAGGTGATCGCCGCGGGTTCACGGATCTCTGGGGACGATCGAACTTCTACGCCACGGAACCGGACGGCGCCCACTCGAGCGCCGGCATCGATTTCGCTTCGCGCTTCAATCCAAACTTCTTTACACCCGCATGGAAGCCGACGACGTTTGAGATCATTAAGTATGGACCGGCGGGAGTGTCGGCAGTCGATTACGACAACGATGGCTGGTACGACGTGTTTTTCGGGGATGGCGCAGGACCACGTCTCTATCGCAACCGTGGCGACGGCACCTTCGTCGATGCGACTGTCGAGGCGGGCCTGCCGGAAAACATGGCCGGCACCAACGTCGGTATCTTCGCAGACTTCGACAACGACGGTTACAAAGATGCTTACTTTGGCTGCTTCACCGATCGTAGCCGCGTCTTCAAAAACGTACCCATCGACCCACAGCAGCCGTCACGCCGCAAGTTCGTCGAGGTGACTGATTCCTCGGGAATAGTCAAACACGGTGACGGGGATTTCGTGGTAGTTGCCTCCGTGGCTGACTACGACAACGACGGTGATCTGGACATCTACACCGGTCGTTACCTCGATCCGCGCAAGCATCTTCCCACCACACTCTTCTACACCCGCAACGGTGAAGGAAACCGTCTGTTTCGCAACGACGGAAACTTTCATTTCACTGACGTGACCAAGGAAGCCGGGATCAATGAAACAGGTCTCACGCTCGGCGTTGCGTGGGGTGACTACGACAACGACAACGATCTCGACATTTATATCGCCAACGACTTCGGGCGTGACGCGCTCCTGAGGAACAACGGTGATGGCACCTTCACCGATGTCTCGAAGGAAACAAATGCCTTCGACCCGGGCTATGGCATGAGCTCGACCTGGGGCGATATCGATAACGATGGCGATCTGGACATTTACGTTTCCGATGTTCACTCGGGCCAGCGTTGGTATGGCCAGGCCGCGACGCTCCACAAGTATCTCGTGACGAGCATACGCCAAAGAACGATCCTCGAAGATTTTCCTGTCTACAAGGAGATCTACGAACACGTTGGCGCTGACTGGAGCACTTATGGAGACAGAACAGTAAAAGGGAACGCGCTTTATTTGAATGACGGCAAAGGTAAGTTCACGGATGTTTCGGAGGCGTCGAACACGAATCCGTTTGGCTGGTACTGGGGTTCGACGATGTTCGATTACGACAACGATGGTTATCAGGATCTCTATGCCTCGAACGGCTGGATAACCTCGAAAACCACACAGGATCTTTGACTGCCCTATATCTTGAGCGCGGTCGCGCACATTAACGACTACAAGACGGGCAAGTTTTATCGGGACGAATTTCGCGGCGACATTTCCTGGAACGGTTATGAGCACAACGTGCTGCTGCGCAATGAAGGACCGGCTCCGGATGGCACGCTGCAATTCACCGATGTCGCGATGGCCACCGGCGCTGATGACATACGCGATGCGCGCGGAACAGCCACCGCCGATTTCGACAATGATGGCGATCTCGACGTCGTCATCAACAACAATCCCGGTGACTCCGGCCGCGCCGAACTCTCGCGAGCGACGTTGCTGCGCAACAACGTAGGTGAACGTCGCAACTGGCTCGCTATCGAGTTACGCGGGACCGAAAGCAATCGTGACGCGGTCGGAGCCACCGTGACAGTCGAAGCTGGGGGCCAGAGATTCACGCGACTTGTTTCCGCGGGCTCCGGGTTCGCCTCGCAACAGAGTGCGCGTCTCTATTTTGGACTTGGTGACAAGACGCAAGTTGATGCGGTGACAGTTCATTGGCCCAGGGGACGGGTTGAAACGTTCACAAAGGAGCAGGAGCGAGGGATCGCAGCACGGCAACTGGTTCGCATCACGGAAGGGAAAGATTTTCAAATGCTGGAACTCCCCCGTCCCGATTTATCTAAAAAATCACTAGTGGTACTTGGACACAGTCAGTACCGCCCGCGGTAGCGGGTGGGTGAGTGATGAGCATGGGCATGGATACAGCTATTGATTGACCCACCCGCTACCGCGGGCGGTACTGACTGTGTCCAAGTGCGAATAGTCAAGGCGTAAGGAGCATTGAGGTGGCCAGAGTCATCGTCATTGACGATCGAGAAACCGTGGCAGAGTTGATCGTGAAGAACCTTTGCGACAGTGCCTCGGTCAAGTGCTGTGTGCGAGCGCCGCAGAAGGAGGATGGCTTTGGTGGTCACTTGAGTGGCGACCTCGCAACGATGCTCAAGGACCACGAGATTGACACTGTTGTTTACGCTCCACCACTGGGCCGCAATCATAGGTGGAGCATCGATCTGGAAGATGCAGAGTCAGTTTTTCAGCAGTGCGCCCGCGCGGGGATTAAAAAATTCGTTCTTTTGTCGAGCGCGATGATCTATGGAGCCAGTCCTCACAATCCGGGTTTCATTGCTGAGACGCACGTTATCCCACGCAGCGACAAGAAACTAATAAGCAAAGACTGGCTCGATCTCGAAGCGCTCGCCGCTGCTTACATGGGCGAACTTTCGGGCACGAACATTGAGCTGAATATCCTGCGCTCATGCGCAGTGCCGGCGCCGGGCAGTGATGACTATTTCAGCGAACTCTTCAGAAGCACAGTTGCCTTTGTGTTGCCGGGCCACGATCCGACGATTCAGTTGCTCAGTCCAATCGACCTTGCCGGCGCCGTAAGCGCTGTAGTCGCGAATCGAGGCGGAGGGGTTTTCAATGTGGCCCCTGACGGCGTGATTACTCTGCGCGCGGCGTTGCGACTGAGCGAAGCAAGACGGTTGCCGATCGCGCGCACGGTCCAGCGAATGGTGCGTCGTTTGGGACTGGCGCATCCGATCGAGCAACTGGATTACATACGTTATTCATGGACCATCTCAAATCGCAAAGCCAAACGTGAGCTGAAATGGGAACCTTGTCGCTCCAGTGTTGAAGCGCTGCGCGACTTTCGTGTCGCGGAAGCTGGTCATGTTACATCGCATCGATTGCCGTCGCTCGAGTTTGATGATTACGGGATGGACAAGCGGTATATCGAGCTCTACGGCCGGAGGATGTTCAAGTTTCTGCACGACTATTACTGGCGTGTCGAAGTCAAGGATGTTCATTACGTGCCGCGCTCAGGGCGCGCGGTGCTGGTGGGTGTGCATCGTGGTTTCATGCCGTGGGATGCGGTGATGGCGCTTCATCTCATTGTGCGTGATGTGGGGCGTTATGTGAGGTTCCTCATTCATCCGGGTCTGATCAAGTTTCCGTGTCTGTTTAATTTTCACACCAAGCTCGGCGGCATCATCGCATGCCAGGAGAATGCAGACTTTGTGCTCAAGCGCGACGAGATCGTGGGCATCTTTCCGGAAGGCATCAAAGGTGCGTTCCTGCATTATCGCGACGCCTACAAGCTGACGAAGTTTGGTCGTGATGAGTTCGTCAAGATCGCGCTACGGCATCGTGCGCCGATCGTTCCGTTTGTGACGGTCGGCAGCGCGGAGATCTTTCCGATAATCAAGAAAGTTAACTGGGCCTGGTGGAAGCGCAACACTGAGTGGCCCACGTTTCCGATCACGCCAACGTGGCCCTTCGTGGGGGCGATTCCGTTGCCTTCAAAGTGGCACACGCAATTCCTCGAGCCGTTGCACATCGAAGATCGTTATCCACCCGAGGCCGCGGATGACGTCGAAGTCGTGAGCGCTATTAGTCAGGAAGTGAGACGTCGAATGGAACAAGCGATCAGCGAGATGTTGCGCCGCCGGCAATCGATCTTTTTCGGATCGATCTTCGAGGAAGAACATGCGGTGCGACGACCCGTGTTTCAGGACAACATTGGTTACAAGGAGAAGTTGAGCTGATGACGTTCTGGTTGAGCCTGCGCCGGCTTGCATACATCACGTTTGTGATCACAAAACACGTGCTTGCGCACGTTGGCGGTGTGTTGCTGGTGTGGCTCTCGTTGCGATCGTCTGTCTCTCTTTCTGGACCAGCGCGACTGCGTGTAGCACTCGAAGAACTGGGCGGCTCATTCATCAAGTTTGGCCAGATGCTTGCACTCCAGCCCGACATCCTCTCGCTCGAGTATTGCAACGGGTTGTTTGACCTGCTCGATCGGATAACGCCTTTTGACTACCCGGAGGTCGAGCAGATTTTTCTGGCGGAAATCGGGAAACGTCCCGTGGAGATCTTTGATTCCTTCGAAACCGAGCCGGTCGCCACCGCCTCCATCGGCCAGGTCCACGTGGCATATCTCAACGGCCGCAAAGTCGCGGTAAAAGTGCAACGACCTAATGTTGAGACAGACTTTGCAGGCGATATCCGCTTGATGGCTGCCACGATGACGGTAATCAAACGTCTGCGGATAAGTGCGCTCTATTGGCTGATTGAGCCACTGAGTGAATTTGTAACGTGGACCAGAGAAGAACTCGACTACCGTCGTGAAGCCCGGTACATGGAACAGTTGCATCGTAATGCTCGCGATAATTTTAACGAGCGGATCCCGGAAGTGTTCTGGCAATACACGTCGCGTCGCACTCTAGTCTGTGAGTTCCTCGAGGGCGTGACAGTCCTCGAGTACCTGCGTGCCCTGGAGGCCGGCGACGAGTTACTACCACGGCGGCTCGAGGCATTGGGCTTCGATCCCCCCACCTTCGCGCAGAACATCATCGACAATTTTGTCAGTGATGCGTTCCGTCACGGAATGTTTCATGCAGACCTCCATCCGGCGAATCTGATGATCCTGCCGGGAAACTGTATAGGTTACGTTGACTTCGGAATCACCGCAGTTCTGAGTCGTTACTCCCGGCAGAATTTGATAGCGATGACGTACGCGCTGGTGCGGGCTGATACGAAAGGAATGTGTGCTCCGTTCTTTAACGTTTCAGTAATGGACGCAGCCTCCGATGTTGATGCGTTTCGTGAGGGACTGAAACGGTTGGAAAGCGAATGGTACGTGCCGGACGGGCGAGGACGCAAACTCCAGGTCAACATCACGACGGTTATGCTCGACATGATCAAGCTCTCGCGCCAAACAGGCATTTGGCCCGAGCGAGACGTGGTTAAGTACATTCGTTCCGCAGTGGCGGCGGACGGCCTCATTAACCGTTTCGCGGCTGGTTTTAACCTGGGCCAGCATCTCGCGACAATTTGTAATCAGCAGCTTAACAAGCAAGCGCGCGCGTCGCTCATGACCTATCACTCGTTCGTTAACTGGACCACTTCCACCGGCCACATGATGGAAGACGGCATGCTCAGGATGAATAGGTTTCTGAACAGAGTTGCAGCTGGTGAACTACTCGTAACCGATCGTGCCAGTCCAACTCGACCACAATCGCGCCGAACAGGCGTGCACGTTGCGGCCGCATCATTCGTGGTGTCTCTGCTCGTCGTCGTGACGGGTGAGAACGCACATCTGGGCATCAACATGTTTACGGCTGCGACCCTTTTTGTCGCTGTTTCGGCACTAATGCTTTTTCGAACGATGGGCAAGCTGGCATGAGAACTTTTAAGGAGGTACAGCATGCGTGAATTCACAAAATCGGTGCTGAGCTACACCTGGGCCACTTCGGCATTTGGTGTACAGCAAATGATCAATCTGGTAACGCCTCAAGGATCTCGCCCGCAACATCCGGCGACCGCCGCTTTCAACAACGCGACCAAGTGCAGTGCGGATGAATTAGGCGACGCAATGCGTGCGACGTACCGCCTGGGAGATAACCTGCAACGCGGCATGGTTGATGCCATGTTTGGCATCGCCACACTCGGAATATTCAATCGCGGAGATAACTGCGGCAGGGGAAGTGGAGGTTCAGTCGGCGAACAGACCACCGGCGCCTTTCGGCAGGGGGTGAGCGCGATGGGCCAGGCGGCGGATGTTGTTGGTCAAGCCCTCGGCGGTATTACGTCGAGCTGGAGTACTTGCGGACGAGGAGCGTCACAGTCTGAACAGACTGGCTGGGGCCCGGTACCACCGGCCCGATAGTTTGAGGTTTAGCTTGTGAGGCTTTGCCTCGAAGTCAGGCGTTGCACCTGGAGGAAATCAGTACCGGGAGCGGTAGCGACCGGATCGTTGAAAGCAAGGAGGCGCACGATGAAATCTGTACCCTGGAAAGTGTGTGTTTGTCTGTTAGCTCTTTTCTTTTTGAGCTGTAGCGATACAGCCGATCCGGAAAGCGTTATTGTCGGAAGCCCCTCGCCGGCGTTCGCGCTCACCTCGCTCGAAGGCGCGAAGGTCACAAGCACTTCGCTTAAAGGCGAGATCGTTGTTTTGAATTTCTGGGCTACCTACTGCCAGCCATGCCGCGCTGAAATCCCTGAGTTGAACCGTTTTGCCGCGAGTTCCGGCGCCAAAGTTATCGGAATAACTCTCGATCCCGAAGGTATACCCGCCGTCAGGCAGTACGAACAGGAGCAGAACTTGAAATTGAACTACACCGTGCTGCTGGGTAACGAAGAAATCTTCACCCGCTTCAATGGTGTGGGCATCCCTTACACGCTCGTGCTCGACCGCGCGCAGCGCATTGTAAGCATTTATCGTCACCCGGTTGACAGGGAAACGCTCGAGCGGGATTTGCGAAAGATCAATCAAGGTGGAGCGGGCACAGTTAGCTTGTCCCAGGACGGCCACGATCGCAAAGCTGAGTGAAATGAGAGTCGAGCGAAGAACAGAACGAATCAATCGCGCTTCTTTGAGAGTGCGGCGAGACGAAGTCGAGCGACTACTCGTGGCGCGAGGTCTGGCGCGTGGACCACGCCGGCTGCTGCCACATATTTCGTCTGCTTATTCCGAGGAAGGTCATGTCAGAAGATTGCGCGAAACGCTGGAAAGTTTGGGACCTGTCTTTTCCTCTTTTGGTCTTTATCTCGCCTCGCGCGTGGACCTTTTATCCGCGTCTGATTGTCTCGAGTTTGCAGAGATCCAGGACAGTGCTGAGCCGTCATCACCAGATGCCATCAGCGCGCTGATTCGGCGTGAGATAGGCCGTCCGCTGGATGAGGTTTTTTTATCTTTCGAGGAGTTGCCGTTCGAATCGAGTCTACTTTTCCAAAAACATTATGCGCGGCTGAAAGGCGGGCGGAAGGTCGCGATTAAACTTGTGCGCGGTGAGACAGAAGAACAACTGATCCAGGACGTAGAGTTATTGCCGCTTTTGAAGTTTGCCCTTGGCTTTATTAGGAATTATTCGGCTATTGACAGTGCGATAGATGATTTCCGTTTCATGCTGCTGAGAAAGATCGATCTGACTCATGAGGCTAACGGACTAGCTTCGCTTGGGCGAAACGCTGAAACCTTTGGGCTCCTCAGTCCGGCATCTGTTGAGCAAACGCTCTGTACTCCGAGAATGCTTACTGTCGAATGCTTGCCCGGCACAACTCTAAGCGAACTGTTGTCGCACTCTTCTGAAAACCAGACAGACGATCTCGCGCGCCGCTTGTGTGTGTTGTGGCTGCGACAAGCTCTTCATGGCAGCGTCTTCCCAGTTGAAATCTCGCCGGACGATCTCGTGGTTCTCCCAGGCAGGCAAATCGGTTTGGCGGGCGGAGTTTTTGCGGGTCTCACGGAAGAGTCCCGTAGCAACTTATGGAACTACCTGGTAGCGACTGCAAGCGACTCCCCAAACCAGGCATGTGCGTTTTTGATTAAGGAGCTGACGAGAAGTGAGTCGCTCGATAGCGATGGCGAGCTACAACAGAGATTCCGACAGGTAGTGGCGTTTCGGGATACGGATTGGGGTGGCAACTTTTTTGCCGATCACTTGTTTGTGCAGTGGCGACTGGCTAATGAGCATGGATACGTCGCGCACCAGAACCTGCCTTCTTTTTTCCGAGGGCTTTATACGGTGGCCCAACTTGCTCGACAGTTGTCTTCTCAACGTGATGCCTTCGCGCAAGCATTGGAAGACGTCCGGCTGATAACTCGAATGGAGTGGTTCAAAGACATGCTCGGTCCCGACCAGTTTGGTATGCAGATGAATCAGTACGCCGCGCTGATGTTGGAATTGCCGCAGCGACTCGATGAGGCGCTG
>Ga0068859_100003282_pt1 | contig 16458 bp, 15 predicted proteins | sample KBSSwiS22_FD_66585 | JGI IMG/M metagenome (GOLD analysis project Ga0068859, IMG submission 66585) | Switchgrass rhizosphere microbial communities from Kellogg Biological Station, Michigan, USA - KBS Switchgrass S2-2 | ecosystem: Host-associated > Plants > Roots > Rhizosphere > Soil ...
ATCAGGACCAGGTCCCAGGGCGAGTCGGTAAAGGCGGAGATGGCGTCTTCGCCGTTCTCCACCACGTGCAGGTCGACGCCGAGCTGCTCCAGCAGCGTCCGCAGCACCAGCTGGTTGGTGAGGTTGTCCTCGGCGGCCAGGATGCGCACGCGCACGGGGCCGTCCTCGTCGGATCTGGCGGCGGCCAGGTCGAGGCGCCGCGGCGCAGCCTTGAGCGGCAGGGCCAGGCGGGCCGTGAAGGTCGAGCCTTCGCCAAGCTGCGAGCGGACCGAAAGCTCGCCGTCCATCAGGCGGGCCAGGCCGCGCGTGATCGCCAGCCCGATCCCCGGGCCGCCATGCCGGCGGCTGGCCGAGCCGTCGGATTGGGTGAACCGCTCGAAGACGGCGGGCAGCCGGTCGGGAGCGATGCCGGCGCCGGTATCGGCGACCTCCAGCGTCAGCGCCTCAGGGGAGCCGGAGATCATCACGCTGACCGAGCCCTGGTCGGTGAACTTCACCGCATTGCCGACCAGGTTGTGCAGCACTTGGCGCACGCGATCGGGATCCCCCTGCCGAACCACGCCGGCCTCCGGCGCCAGCTGCACGGTGAAGCTCAGGCCCTTCGCCCGGGCGCGCGGCAGGAACAGCGCTTCGGTCTGGGCCGCCAGCTGGGGCAAGTCGATCAGGCCGTCGGACAGCTCCAGGGTCTCGTCTTCCAGCCGCGCGATGTCCAGGAGGTCGTTGACCAGCACCAGCAAGGCGTCGCCGGACTGCTTGATGACGCCCAGGCGTTCGCGCTGAGGGCTGGTGAGCTCGTCGCCGTCCATGATCTGCGCCATGCCCAGCACGCCGTTCAGCGGCGTGCGCAGCTCGTGGCTGACGGCGGAAAGGAATTCGCCCTTGGCGGCGTCGGCGGCCTCCGCCCGCGCCTGGGCGCGGCGCGCCTCGGTGAGGGCGCGGCTGACGGCTCCCGCCGCGGCGACGCCCCGGTGGCCAGCCATCGCCAGGTACAGGGTGAACACCAGCGCGCAGAGGCTGACCAGCGCCATCACGTCGCGTTCGGCCCCGCCGACCCTGGCGAATTCCAGCAGGGGCAGGCCCGGCATCACCAGGAAGAAGGGCGCCTGCGAGACCCAAAGCTGACGCGGCGAAGCCTTGGCGGTGAGGGCGACGTTGATGGCCCCGCCCGCCAGCACGACGAAGCTGCACAACCGCCCGACATGTCCGCCTGCAAACCACAGGAGGGCGCCGATCAAGGTGTAGATGGAGGCGCTCAACGTCAGGCTGGTGTAGAACAGAAGCTCACGCCTGCGGCCGAACCGGAACCCCGCGTCCTGCCGCGCGGGCTCAAGCACGGCCCCGATGACGAACTGGGCGGCGATCGAAGCGGCCAGCCAGGCCAACGGCCACACGCCGCCGATGAGGTGCAGGGCGAACATGGCGATCAGCAGGCAAACGCTGAGCCGGAGCTTGAAATCCCGCGCACGGCCAACGGCGGTGGCGTGCCAAGTCTGAACGGTCGGTGTGACGGTCGTCATTACCCGTCATGGTGGAGTGGAGGTGTTAATGACGTCTAAGTTCCACCTCTGGACGCAACGCGGATCAGGCGGGGCGCAAGGTCTCGGCGAGGAGCTTGCCTTCCAGCTCGCGGTTCGAGCCGGCCCGCCAGGCGACGACGATCTCGCGGCTGGGGTCCTTCGCCTCGATGGGACGCACCGCCACCGGCGCGTCCCGGGTCAGGCCAGCCTGCACGGCCATGGCCGGCAGGAAGGTGACGCCGAGGCCCGATCCCACCATCTGCACCAGCGTCGGCAACGAGGTGGCGGCGAAGCTTTCTTCGCTGGCGCGCGGCGGCTTGAGCCCGCACGCGGCGAGCGCGTGCTCGCGGAGGCAGTGGCCGTCCTCCAGCAAGATCATGCCTTCCCGCTCCAGCGCCTCGGGGCTCGCCGAGCGGGCGGCGGCGAGGGGATGGTCGGCGGGCACCGCGGCCAGCAGTTCGTCGTCGGAGACATGCGCCCAGGCGAGGCCGGCCATGTCATAGGGGAGTGCGATCAGGGCGGCGTCGAGCTGGCCCCCTTTCAACGACGCGATCAACCGATGGGTCAGGTCCTCGCGCAGGAACAGCCGCAGCTTGGGGAATTTCTGGCGCAGCAGCGGTAGGGCGCGGGGCAGCAGGAAAGGCGCGATCGTCGGGATGACGCCCAGCCGGAAGCGGCCGGTCAGCGGCTGGCCGCCATTCTTCGCCGCCTCCACCAGCTCTTCGGCCTCGTTGAGGATGACCGTGGCGCGTCGCAACGCCTCCTCGCCGACGGGGGTCAGGATGATCCCGGTGCGGGCGCGATCGACCACCGGCGCCCCCAGGGTGCGCTCCAGTTCCTGGATGCCGGCCGACAAGGTGGGCTGGGTCACATGGGCCGCTTCGGCGGCGCGTCCGAAGCCCCCGTGCTCCGCCAGGAGCTTGAGATATTGGAGCTGTCGAAGGGTCGGGAGCATCGGCAGCCAATATAGAGAGCCTCTATCCCATCCGCAAAAACTATCGATTTGATGCCCGCCCCCCGGGAGCCTATCTCCCCGGGGCGAGGCCGCCCTCCCCTTTTCGCAGCGGCCTCACATCAGATCAGGAGAACTCGCATGTTGGGTGTTGGTGAGACGCTGCCGGACTTCAGGATCATCGGTGTGAAGCCGCGGTTCATGCGTCACGAGGAGAACGGCGCAAGCGCCTTCGAGGCGATCACGAAGGACAGCTTCCCGGGCAAGTGGAAGGTCATCTTCTTCTATCCCAAGGACTTCACCTTCGTCTGTCCGACCGAGATCGCCGAATTCGCCAGGCTGAATCCGCAGTTCGAGGAGCGGGACGCCGTCGTGCTCGGCGGCTCGACCGACAACGAGCATTCCAAGCTCGGCTGGCGGCGCGAACACCCGGACCTCAACAACCTGGCCATCTGGAATTTCGCCGACAACTCGGGGAAGTTCGCCCGGGCGCTCGGCGTCCTCAACGAGGAAGAGGGCGTGGCGCTGCGCGCGACCTTCGTCGTCGATCCGCACAACGTGATCCAGCACGTCTACGTCAACAACCTCAATGTCGGCCGCAATCCGCAGGACACGCTTCGCGTCCTCGATGCGCTGCAGACCGACGAGCTCTGCCCCTGCAACCGCGCGGTGGGCGGCGACACGCTGAAGGCCGCCTAAGGCCGCTTGAGACGCCGGGAGGCGCATGACGACGCCTCCCGGTCCTCCTTCCAAGATCGGAGCTTCCCATGTCCCTGGACGCGCTGCGTGAGACCCTGCCCGCCTACGCCAAGGACCTCAGCCTCAATCTCTCCAGCCTGGCCAATGAGACCGTCCTGTCGGACCAGCAGAAATGGGGCTGCTTCGTCGCCTCGGCGCACGCCGTAGGCCAGCGCGCTGTAGTGGCCGCAGCCGAGGCCGCCGCCCGCGACGCCGGGCTTTCGCCCGAAGCCGCTGACGCGGCCAAGGCGGCGGCGGCGATCATGGGCATGAACAACGTCTACTATCGGGCCCTGCACCTGCTTTCGAACCCGGAGTACCGCACCCTGCCGGCCCGCCTGCGAATGAACATCCTGGGCACGCCTGGCGCCCCCAAGGCCGACTTCGAACTCTGGTGCACGGCGGTCTCGGCCATCAACGGCTGCGGCATGTGCCTGGACAGCCACGAGGCCGAGCTGAAGAAGCAGGGCGTTTCGGCCGTCCAGGTCCACGCCGCCCTGCGCATCGCCGCCGTGGTCAACGCCGTCAGCCGCGTGCTCCAGGCCGAAGCGGCGGCGGAAGACTAAAGGAAGCACGAGAGACACGAAGGATTGGTTTTTTGTGTCTTCCGTGGTTCCTACGCCGCTTCGAAGGTCAGCGGTCCGCCCCAGAAGGTCTCGACCAGGCTGTGCTGGGCGCCGGGCTTGCCGGTGGTGAGGAAGCGGCGGGAGCCGACGGCGCCGGCGTCGATCTCCGGGTGCCGCTCCAAGTAGCGGGACAGCGCCTCGGCCGTGGCCTGCGGCTGATGGATGAGGGGGACGCCGCTCGGAAGCGCCGTTCGGAACAGGTCTCCGACGATCTCGTAATGGGTGCAGCCCAAGATCGCGCGGTCGGGGGCGCGGCCGATGCGCTTGGCGAGCGCGGCCACATGGCCCTCCACCACCGCCTTCAGCGCCTCCCGCGGGGCGCCCGCCTCGATCATGCGCGCGAGCTCCGGGCAAGGCTCGGAGAAGACGGCGACGTCCTGCCGGCGCTTGTCGACCTCGATCTCGTAGACCCTCGACCCGCTGGTCGCAGGCGTGGAGAAGACCCCCAGCACCTCGACCTTCTCGATCTTGTCGCCGAGCGCGTCGGCCTCGTGGGTCCAGGGAAGGCCGGTGGCCGCCTCGATGGTCGGCACGACGATCCCCAGCACGTTCACCGCCCGGCCAAGCCCCCGCCGGTAGTCGGGAAGCCAGGTCTGCTGCAGACGACGCAGCGCCACCGAGGCGGCGGTGTTGCAGGCGAGCACCACGAGGTTGCAGCCGGCCTCGAACAGCCGCTCGCAGCCGGCGCGGGTGAGATCGACGATCTCCTCGCCGGGCCGCCCGCCGTAGGGGGCGTTCGCCTGGTCGGCCAGATAGACGAAATCGGCCTTCGGGAAGCGCTCGACCAGCCGGTGATGCACCGTCAGCCCGCCCACCCCCGAATCGAACACGCCGATGGCCATGGACGAGGTGTTAGCGGCGGCGAGCCGGATCGCCTAGAGCGCCATAGAGCGCAGATTGATCGCCCCGTCCCGCTCGTCCCGGCGAAAGCCGGATGAGCGGGTCAACTGCTCACAGCCCCAGCCGCTTGGCGCGCGCGGCGATGGTCAGGGCGAGGCGCTCGGCGATCAGGTGGTCGGGCGAGCCCGCGGTCTTGCAGGCGCGGTCGGCGGCGAGCACCTCGGGCTGGATGCGGTCGAGCTCGTCCAGGCTCCAGTTTCTGGCTTGGCGCAGGAACTCGCGCTCCTGCTTCCAGAAGACGCCGGCGGCCTTGGCGGCCTCCTGCGCGCCCGCCCCGCTTTTCACCAGGGTCAGCGTCCGGCGCAGCCGCCCCAGGTGCTGGCCGAGCGCGCGCACCGCGGCGGGACCGGCCTCGCCCTCCTGACGCGCGCGGCGAAGTCCGGCCTGGGCCTCGGCCAGCCGGCCGCCGAAGGCGTCGGCCGCAGCGTCGGCCAACGAAGCCTCCGGCTCGACGCCCAGGAAGGCCTCCAGGTCGGCCGGCGTGGCGACGGCGCCGCCGCCCGGCCCCAGATAAAGCGCCAGCCGCTCGATCTCCTGGCGCGCCACGCCGCGCTCCTTGGGCATGCGGGCGACGAACAGGGCCAGCGCGTCGGTGTTGAGCGAGAGCCCGTCCCGGGCCAGGGTCTCTCGGACCAGGCGCGCGACGTCGCCCGGCTCGTCCTCATAGCAGGGGATCACGGCCGCCCCCGCGGCCTTCTCGGCGGCCTTGCGCAGCGCCGAGTCGCGGCCGAGCGCAGCGGCCTCGACGAGGAAGAAGGCGTCCGGGTTCAGCTCGCCCGCCGCATGGCGTGTCAGCGCCTCGGCCGCCAGCTTGTCGATGCTGGCCTTCTCACCGGCGAGGCGCAGCCGAACGAGCCGGCGCCCGCCCATCAGCGATTGCGAGGCGAGCTCGCCCTCCAGCCGGGCCGGGTCTTCGGCGAGATCGCCGTCGGTCAGCTGGGCCACGTCGAAGGGGTCGTCGGGCCGCTCGACCACCTTGCCGGCGAGCTGTTCTGCGCGGTCGCGCACCACGCCCAGGTCGCGGCCATAGATCAGGACGGCGCGGACCTGCGGGTCCGGCTTCGCCAGGAAACGCTCGATGTCGGGCCGTTTGGAGAGGATCACGGCCGGTCGCGCTCGTTCAGGAGCGTCCCTGAGCGGCGAGCCAGGTGGCGAGCTCAAGCTGGATGCGCCGCGCCGCCTCCTGAGCCGCCCGGTCCTGGGCGTCCTGCTGGGCCGAGACGGCGGCGTAGGGCTGATCTGAGGAGTCGTAGGTCAGCTCGACCCTCACCCGGCCGCGCTTGGCGACCTCGCCGGACGAGGCGCTGGTCAGGGTGTAGGCCGCGGTCAGCACATATTCGTAGCGGGTGGCCACGTTGTCGACGCGGGTGCCGCGAGGATAGCGCGCCTCGCTGAGGCTCAGGTTCATCTTGTAGAGCGCGGCGGTGCTGCGATTGCGCGCCAGCGCATCGTCGAGATGCTCGCGGATCAGGAAGCCCGCGCGCCCCTCGGGCGCCACCACGTCCACCGCCGCCAGGTTCGAGACGACGCCGGACTGGGCGTAGAGCGGCCGGAAGCCGCAACCGGACAGCGCCGTAGCGCCCACCAAGGCCAGGGCGACCGCCAAGGATTGGATCAAACGCTGCGTCACCTCGCCCCGCCTCCGTTCACGCCGCCACGATGTTGACGATGCGGTCCTTGACCACGATCACCTTGCGGATCGTCAGACCCTCAAGGCGCCGCGCGATCTCGGGATCGTCAAGCACGATTTTTTCGACGTCGGCCGGCTCCGCGCCCGCCGGCGCCGTCACTTCGCCCCGCCGCTTGCCGTTGACCTGCACCGGCAGGACCTTGAGGGCGTCCTCGGTCAGGGCCGGGTCGAACTCCGGCCAGGGCGCGTCCACCACCATGCCTTCGCGGCCAAGCCGCGCCCAGCACGCCTCCGCCAGATGCGGCGTGAAGGGCGCGATCAGGCGGGAGAACACGCCCAACGCCTCGTGCCTGGCGGCCGCAAGCGCAGGCGATGCGCCGGCCGCGGGAGACGCTTTCAACAGGTTGAGGAATTCGTAGAGCCGGGCGATGCCCGAATTGAAGCGGAAGGTCTCGATGGCCTCGGTGACCTGCTTGACCAACTTGTGCGTCGCGCGGCGCAGGGCTTGCGCCGCGGGATCGTCGCCGCCCGCCGCGGCGGGCGCGGGCTCGGAGTCGAACTCGTCCCAGACCCGGTTGACGAAGCGCCAGGCGCCCTGGACGCCGCCGCTGGTCCACTGAACGTCCCGCTCCGGCGGGCTGTCGGAGAGCACGAACAGGCGGGCGGCGTCGACGCCATAGACCTCGAAGATCTCGCCGGGCGTGACGGTGTTCTTCTTGGACTTCGACATCTTCTCGACGTCGCCGATCACCAGCGGCTCGCCGGTCTCGGCCAGCACCGCACGGCGCGTCTTGCCCTCGACGGTCAGCTCGACCAGCCCAGGCTCCACCCACTCGCCGTTCTGACGGCGGTAGGTCTCGTGCGTGACCATGCCCTGGGTGAACAGGCCGGCGAACGGCTCGCGCGCCGAGACCCGGCCGGCGTCGGCCAGGGCCTTGGTGATGAAGCGGGCGTAGAGCAGGTGCAGGACCGCGTGCTCGATCCCGCCGATGTACTGGTCCACCGGCATCCAGTAGTCGGCGGCGGCCTTGTCGATGGGTTCGTCAGCATGCGGATTGGCGAAGCGGGCGAAGTACCAGCTCGAATCCACGAAGGTGTCGAGGGTGTCGGTCTCGCGCTCGGCGCCGCCGCCGCAGATCGGGCAGGTCGTGTGCCTCCAGGTCGGATGGCGGGCCAACGCGTTGCCCGGCTTGCCGAACTCCAGGTCGTCGGGCAGCGCCACCGGAAGGGCGCTTGCCGGCAGCGGCACGACCCCGTCCTTGGCGCAATGCACCACCGGGATCGGGCAGCCCCATCCCCGCTGGCGCGCCACGCCCCAGTCGCGCAGGCGAAACACCTTCGCGCCCTGGCCGTCGCCCTGCGCCTCGATGCGATCGATGGCGGCGGCCTTGGCGGCTTCGACCTCCAGCCCGTCGAGAAAATCCGAGTTGAACAGGGTCCCTGGGCCCACATAGGCCTCGTCGACGACTTCGAAAGCGGCGGGGTCCTCGCCCGGCGGCAGCACCACGGGCTTTACCGGCAGGCCATACTTGCGGGCGAAGTCGAGGTCGCGCTGGTCGTGCGCCGGACAGCCGAAGATGGCGCCGGTTCCGTAGTCCATGAGGATGAAGTTGGCGATCCAGACCGGCAGCTCCCGGCCGGGAACGAAGGGATGCGCGACCTTCAGGCCGGTGTCGTAGCCGACCTTCTCGGCGGTCTCGATCTCGGCCTCGGAGGCCCCGCCACGACGGCATTCGGCGATGAAGGCCGCGGCCTTGGGATCGCTGCCCGCGATTTGCTCCGCCAATGGATGATCCGGCGCGACGCCTACGAAACTGGCGCCGAACAGGGTGTCGGGGCGGGTGGTGTAGACCTCGACGCCCTCATGGCCCTGGGGCGCGCTTCCGGCGAAGCGGAAGGTGAGCCGCGCGCCCCTGGAGCGCCCGATCCAGTTCTCCTGCATGACCCGGACCTTCTCGGGCCAACGGTCCAGCAGAGCCAGGTCATCGGCCAGCTGGTCGCCATAGTCGGTGATGCGCAGGAACCACTGGGCCAGCTTGCGCTTCTCCACCACCGCGCCGGAGCGCCAGCCGCGGCCGTCGACCACCTGCTCGTTGGCCAGCACCGTCTGGTCCACGGGGTCCCAGTTCACAGTCGCCTCGCGGCGGTAGACCAGGCCGCGCTTGAACAGCTCCAGGAACCAGGCCTGCTGCTGGCCGTAGTAGGCGACGTCGCAGGTGGCGAACTCCCGCGACCAGTCGATGGAGAGGCCGAGCTCCTTTAGCTCCTCCCGCATGCGGGCGATGTTGTCGTAGGTCCAGGCCTTGGGATCGACGCCGCGCTCCATGGCCGCGTTCTCCGCCGGCAGGCCGAAGGCGTCCCAGCCCATGGGATGCAGCACCGAGAAGCCCCGGGCGCGCTTGAAGCGGGCTATGACGTCGCCGAGCGCATAGTTGCGCACATGTCCCATGTGCAGCCGTCCCGACGGGTACGGGAACATCTCCAGCACGTAGTACTTGGGCTTGGCGGAATCCTCCCGGGCGCGGAAGGAATCGGCGCGCGACCATGCCTCGCGCCACTGGGGTTCGGTCTCTTTGGGATTGTAGCGAGCCATCTCCGGCCCGCATTGGCAGGGTCAGGGCCGCCCGGTCAACGGGCAGATGCGCCGGCGCAGCCCCGCCCTCTCCGTCAGGAGGAGAGAGGGATCAGCCGCGGACGTTGGCGAGACGCAGTTGCCGCGCCTTGGTGAGAATGGCGTTCTCGATGTCCGTCTCGGTCTGGGCCGTGGCGGCCGCGTCGACCCAATTGCCGGCGGCGTCGCGCGTCTGTTTGAACACCGCCACCTTCAACCCGTCCGCCCGCAGGCGCGAATCCAGGATGTAGACGGTGCACTTGAAGCGCTCGTCCGGCTTCTCGGGATTGGCGTACCAGTCGGTGATGATGGTGCCGCCGTACGGGTCCGCCGAAGCCAGCGGCATGAAGGACAGCGTGTCGAGGGTCGCCCGCCACAGATAGCCGTTGACGCCGATGCCGGCGGCGCTGGCCGCAGCCGGCGCGGGCGTCTTGGAACGGCCCACCAGCGGCACGTGCGAGCAGGCGGCGAGCGCCGCCAGTCCAACGACCGCAGCCGCCGCAGATACGCGCCGCATCGGAATTCCGCGCACAAACGGCATGGCCATTCGTCTCCTCATGATATTTCGCCCGTGGAGCGCCGCTTGCGCACGGCGCCGCCCCCGCGCGGCGCCCTCTATATCAACGCGTCTTGGCTCGCCAAACAGGAATCGCGTGGCCTTGTCGCCACAGGTGGAAGGAACTCGTCGCCGCCTGGGTCATTTGCGCGGGGATTCGGTTGACCGCGCCTACGGGAGATTTCTAATCGAACCTCGACCATTCGCATTCTCGTCACACGACCATGCGAACCGGGGCTGCAGGGGTTATATGTTGCTTATGTCGGTACGTGGGATCGCATGGCTGGGAGCGGCGGCGCTGTTGAGCGCGGCCAGCCTTGCGCATGCCGCCGACAAGCCCGCGCCGCTGGACTTCACCGTCCGCAGCGAAACCTCCCAGGTCGCCAATTCCGCCCTGAAGTCCCTGAAGTGGGACGCCAGCAAGGGCCGCTGGGGCCTGACCTTCAACATGGACCAGTCGGACGTGCGGCCCTCCAGCCGCAACGACGTCCAGGCCGGCGCCTACTACCGCATAACGCCCTCGCTGCGCGTCGGCGGCGCGGTGGCGTTCGGCGACGAGCAGCTCAAGCCGAACCCCGGCAAGATCGGCTCCGAAGAGGCCCGGCCCCGCGTGCGGCTGGAATCCTCCTTCAAGTTCTGATCCCCTCCACTGCCGCAAGTCCCGCCAGGCGCAGCGTCCGCAGGCGCCCCGCCGTGCGGTCGTTCACACCGCCCAGGGCATAGACCGGCGTCCCCGCGATCCGGGCGAGCCCCGCCAGGCGCACGGGCCCCATGGGCCGTCCCGACGAGCTGCTGCGGCTTTCGAACACCGTCGAGACCACCGCCGCGTCGGCGCCCGCAGCTCCGGCCCGACGCGCCGCGCGGGTGGAATGCGCCGCGGCGGTGACGATCCAGCCCGGCTGTCGGCGTTTCAGCGCGCGGGCGCAATGCGCCAGGCGTTCGGGCAAGTGGACGCCGTCGGCCCTGGCCTGCGCCGCCAGCTGCGCGTCCGCCCCGATCAGCAATCGCGCCCCGCGCTTGTGCAGGAGCTGGCGCAAGACCGCCGCGGTCGTCGCGGCGTCCGGCGCGCCGAAGGGGCGATAAACCAGGGCCGCTCCCGCGGGCGTCGCCCGGGCGAGGGCGGCGAGGTCGAGGGTCCGCTTCGGGTCGGTGAAGACCAGCAGAGAGGGCAGGCCCTTCCGCGCGCCGCCGGGCGGCTTTATGAGCGCAGCCGTTCGCCGCAAGGTCCAGAAACGCCCGGAAATGGCCGCGCCTCCCGAAGATACCGCCCACGCCTACCATGAGGTGAGAGCCAGGATCGCACACGCTGCGCAAGCCGCTGGGCGCGATCCGGCGACAGTGACCCTGGTCGCGGTGTCCAAGCAGCAGCCCTGGGAGGCGATCGCTCCGGTGCTGGCCGCCGGTCAGACGGTGTTCGGCGAGAATCGGGTGCAGGAGGCGATGCAGCGCTGGGGGGGCCTGGTCGAAGGGCTGAGCCTCCGCCTGATCGGCCCCTTGCAGACCAACAAGGCGCGCGAGGCCGTGGCCTTCTTCGACGTGATCGAGACCCTGGACCGGGAGAAGCTCGCCCGCGCGCTGGCGGAGGAGATGGCCAGGCAAGGCCGCCGTCCGCGCCTCTATGTCCAGGTCAACACCGGCGAGGAGCCGCAGAAGGCCGGCGTGGCGCCCGCGGACGCCGACGCCTTAATTGACCTTTGCCGCGAAACCTACGGCCTCTCGCCCGAAGGCCTCATGTGCATCCCTCCGGCGGGCGAACCGGTGGGGCCGCACTTCGCCCTGCTGGGACGGATCGCCGCGCGCAACGGCCTTTCCGGGCTTTCCATGGGCATGAGCGGCGACTTCGAGACCGCCATCCGCTTCGGCGCCACCAGCGTCCGCGTCGGCTCGGCCGTGTTCGGCGCGCGCGCGGCCTAACCCCTGATCTCCAGCGTGTCGCCGGGCCTGGCCTTGGCGAGCAGCGCCTCCAGATCCGCCCGCGCCAGCGCCACGCATCCGTGGGTCGGGGCGTAGTCGGGCTTGGCCAGGTGCAGGAAGATGGCCGAGCCCAGGCCCCGGACCGGCGGATCGTCGTTGTGCCCCAGGATGACGACGAGATCGTAGAGATGGTCGTCGCGCCACATCCGCTCGGCGCTGGCCGGATAGGGAAGCTTGACCGGGCGATTGTAGGCGGCGTCGTCCGGCGCGTCACACCAGCCGTCGTCTGGCGCGATGGCGCGCGACGGCAGCGCCGTGCGGGGCGGATCTCCGCGGTCGGGCCGGTACAGCACCGCCCGGATGGGCCACACGCCCGCCGGCGAGGCGCCGTCTCCCTCGCGTTTGTCGGCGGCGGGCATGACCCCGGCCGGCCCCAGCGCGCAGCGCGCCCGGCGCTCGCCCAGATCCAGCCAGCCGTCCGCGGCGGCGATGAAGTTCAAGGCCCCTCCGGGGAATCTTTTTGCGCTTTGCACGTCCGCCAGTGCATGTTCGCCATCATGGCTCAACGCAAGACCCTCCTCATCGTCGATGATGACGCGGACCTGCGAAGCGCGGTCGCCGAACAGCTCCAGGCCGAAGGCTTCAACACCCTCGAATCGGCGGTGGCCTCGGAGGGCGTCGCCATGGCCGAGCAGGAAAGGCCCGACCTGATCCTGCTGGACGTCGACCTGCCCGACATGGACGGGCGCGAGGCCTGCCGCGAGATGCGGCGGCGCGGCCTGGCCTGCCCGATCATCATGCTGACCGCCGCGGCGGCGGACGACGACGCGGTCCAGGGCCTGGACGCGGGCGCCAACGACTATGTGGTCAAGCCCTATCGCCTGGCCGTGCTGCTGGCCCGCATCCGCGCCCAGCTGCGCAGCCACGAGCACTCGGAAGGCGCGGTCTTCCGCCTCGGCCCCTATGAGTTCAGGCCCTCCAACAAGCTGCTGGTCGACGCCCAGCAGCGGAAGATCCGGCTGACCGAGAAAGAGACCAACATCCTGAAGTACCTCTACCGGGCCGGCGAGAAGCCGGTGGGGCGCGAGGAGCTTCTGGCCGAGGTCTGGGGCTATAATGCGGGCGTCACCACCCACACGCTGGAGACCCACGTCTACCGGCTGCGCCAGAAGATCGAGTCCGACCCCGCCAACGCGCGCCTGCTGATCACAGAGGCGGGCGGGTACCGCCTGGCCCCCTAGACCTTAGAGTCTCTCTTAGTAAGGCGGCGCGCCGGCGTCCTGCGGCGTGGCGTGGGGCGGCTCAGGCAGGTGCGACGGATCCGGCGGCGCCTGGCCCTGGAGAAGTTCGCCGATGGCGTCGAGGCCTTCGGTGGGCGGCGGCGGCAGCTCGCTTCCCGGAATGGGCGTGGTCTGCAACCGCGGCAGGGTGCGGGCCATGTAGTCGCGCCAGATGGCGGCCGGGGCGGCGCCTCCGGTGACCCGCTTCATCGGCGTGTTGTCGTCGCGACCGACCCAGACGGCGGTGACGAAGCCGCCGGTGTAACCGATGAACCAGGCGTCCCGGTAATCGCTGGTGGTGCCGGTTTTCCCGGCCAGATCGTAGCCCGCGACGTTGGCCCGGGCGCCGGTGCCGTCCACGAGCACGCGGCGCATCATCTGGTTCATGTAGGCGAGCGCCGGCTGGCCGACCACAGGGCGGCGGTCGCCGGCGCCGACGGCCCGGTCATAGAGCACACGTCCGGACGCGGTGCGGATGCGCTCGATGCCGTAGGCCTTGGCGTAGAAGCCGCCGTTGGAGAGGGGGGCGTATGCCTGGGCCATCTCGAGCGGGCTCACCTCCACCGCGCCCAGCGCCATGGAGGGGTCGAGCTGGATCGGCGAGGCGATGCCCAGCCGCCGGGCGGTGGAGGCCACGTTAGCGGTGCCGACCTCGTTGGCCAGTCGGGCGGCCACGGTGTTGACCGATTCCTTGAGAGCGGTGGCGAGGTCGATGGGGCCCAGGTACTTGCCCGTGTAGTTGCGCGGCTGCCACTTGCCGATGGTGATCGGCTCGTCCACCACCGCGGTCTCGGGCGTGCGGCCGGCCTCCATGGCGGTGAGATAGACGAAGGGCTTGAACGACGAGCCCGCCTGGCGTTTGGCCATGGTCACCCGGTCAAACTGGCTCTGCAGGTAGCTGACGCCCCCGACATAGGCGCGCACGCGCCCCTCGCCGTCCACCGAGACCAGCGCGCCCTGCTGCACGCCCTGCGCCTTGGCGGCCGCCACCCCGCCCTGCAACGACTGCTCGGCGAGCGCCTCGAGGGGAAGGTCCAGGGTGGTCTCCACCACCAGGTCCTCGACGGGCTCGCCCACCAAGGCCCGCACCTGGCCGTCCACCCAGTCCACGAAATATTGCGCCCTCTGGGTGGCGAGGATGGGATTCACCGTCACCGGCGTGCGCAGGGCCTCGTCCCGCTGCTCGGGCGTGATGGCGTGTATAGCCACCATCTCGTCCAGCACCTCGGTCGCGCGTCGGCTGGAGCGGTCGGTGGCGGCCACGGGCGAATAGCGCGACGGCCCCTTCATCAGGCCGGCGAGGATGGCCGATTCACCGATGGTGAGCTGCGAGGCGGGCTTGTTGAAATAGCGCTGGGAAGCCGCCTCGATGCCATAGGCGCCGGCCCCGAAATAGACCCTGTTCAAATAGAGTTCGAGGATCTGCTTCTTGGAGAAGCGCGCCTCCAGCCACACCGCCAGGATCAGCTCCTGGGCCTTGCGCCGGTAGGTCTGGCTGGGCGTCAGGAAGAGATTTCGGGCGAGCTGCTGGGTGATGGTCGAGCCCCCGCGCAGCGGCCCGCCCTTGTGCGTCAAGTTATAGACCGCGCTCCGCGCCATCCCCCAGGGGTTGAAGCCGAAGTGGTAGTAGAACCAGCGGTCCTCGATGGCGATGAAGGCCTTGGGCACATAGGGGGGCAGGCGGTCCAGGTCGACGGGGGGCGCATACTGGCTGCCGCGCACGCCGATCGAGGCGCCGGAGCGGTCGAGGTAGGTGACCGAGGGCTGGCGCTTCACGTCATAAAGCTTGGAGGTGTCGGGCAGGTCGACCGAGAAGACAGCGAAGAAGGCGACCACGAAGATCAGCGCCCAAACGCCCATCACCGCCGCCCAGTAGAGCGCCGTCCGCCATGGCGAACGCCCGCCGCCGTGCGGCTTGCGACCGCCCGGTCCTTCGGACTGCGCGTCAGCCATCTGTCGTCCTACCGAAACCGCCCGCCTCTGGGCGGGTCCTTAGCACCCGCGGCTTAGCGTCAACAACATGGACGAGCGGTGAATGTGAGGCGGTCCGGCCACGGCGCCCAGGCTGCGGCCAAACCACGCCTCGGCCTTGGTTGCGATGCCGAAATCTGCGTGCTATCAGGCGCGCGGCTTAGGGCCAGGGGCTTTCGAGCTCCTCGGTTCGACATGCTTTTTCCAAGCGTTTTCAGGCCATTAGGCTGTGGCGAATAAAGCTTTCGTCACCGCTTTGATGCGCACCGGGCGGACATATCTAAGTGGCGGACAATTCCCAGACTTCGAACGTGGCCGGCCGTTATGCTCAGGCCTTGTTCGATCTTGCGAAAGACCAGGGCTCGACCAAGCCGGTCGAGGCCGACGTGAAGTCTCTGAAGTCGGCCCTGGCCGACAGCCGCGACCTTAGAATCCTCATCGAAAGCCCCGCCTTCTCTTCCGAGGACAAGGGCAAGGGGATGGCTGCGATCGCCGCCAAGGCCGCCTTCCACGAGACCACCCGAAAGTTCCTTGGCCTGCTGGCCGCCAACGGGCGCGCCTCGGCGCTGCCGGCGGTGATCCAGGCCTTCGAAAAACTGGCCGCCGACGCCCGTGGCGAGGTGCAGGCCCAGGTCGTCACCGCTCTGCCGCTCACCTCGGCCCAGGCCGAGGGCGTCGCCCAGGCGCTCCGCCAGGCGCTGGGCAAGGCCCCCCAGATCGAAACCCGCGTCGATCCCGCCATCCTGGGCGGAATCAAGGTGCGGGTCGGCTCCCGACTGTTCGACGCTTCGCTTCGCTCGAAGCTCGATTCCCTGAAGTTCGCCCTCAAGAGAGCGTAAGAATATGGACATCCGCGCCGCCGAGATCTCGGCCATCCTGAAGTCGCAAATCGCCAACTTCGGCGAGGAAGCCGACGTCTCCGACGTGGGCTCGGTGCTGTCGGTCGGCGACGGCATCGCCCGGGTCTACGGGCTGGACAACGTCCAGGCCGGCGAAATGGTGGAGTTCCCCTCCGCCGGGGTGAAGGGCATGGCCCTGAACCTCGAGCGCGACAACGTCGGTGTCGTGATCTTCGGCGAGGACCGCGCCATCGGCGAGGGCGACGAGGTCCGCCGCCTGGGCGAGATCGTGGACGTGCCGGTGGGCAAGGGCCTGCTGGGACGCGTCGTCAACCCGCTGGGCGAGCCGATCGACGGCAAGGGCCCGATCCAGAACGTGGCCGAGCGCCGCCGGGTGGACGTGAAGGCCCCGGGCATCATCCCGCGCAAGTCGGTGCACGAGCCGGTGCAGACCGGCCTCAAGGCCATCGACACCCTGATCCCGATCGGCCGCGGCCAGCGCGAGCTGATCATCGGCGACCGCCAGACCGGCAAGACCGCCGTGGCGATCGACACCATCCTGAATCAGAAGACGGTCAACGCGGCGGGGGACGAGGGCGCCAAGCTCTATTGCATCTACGTCGCCATCGGCCAGAAGCGCTCGACCGTGGCCCAGATCGTCAAGACGCTCGAGGAGCGCGGCGCGCTGGACTACACCATCGTCGTCTCGGCCACGGCTTCCGAGCCCGCGCCGCTGCAGTTCCTGGCGCCCTTCGCCGGCTGCGCCATGGGCGAATGGTTCCGCGACAACGGCATGCACGCCGTCATCATCTATGACGACCTGTCCAAGCAGGCCGTGGCCTATCGCCAGATGTCTCTGCTGCTGCGCCGCCCGCCGGGCCGCGAAGCCTATCCGGGCGACGTCTTCTATCTGCACTCCCGCCT
>Ga0068859_100003283_pt1 | contig 16448 bp, 11 predicted proteins | sample KBSSwiS22_FD_66585 | JGI IMG/M metagenome (GOLD analysis project Ga0068859, IMG submission 66585) | Switchgrass rhizosphere microbial communities from Kellogg Biological Station, Michigan, USA - KBS Switchgrass S2-2 | ecosystem: Host-associated > Plants > Roots > Rhizosphere > Soil ...
CATACAATACACCAAAAATACCTGTTTGGCATTCCAGTCCTCAAACCAAACGCCATACAAGGGAACCAGATTAACGACTATTAAAAAGAAATCAGGTATTGTTAATGTACGTTTAAACATTGGCTTAAAATTGTAGAAGTTTTATGGCAGTAAATTAAATACTTTTGAGCGTATAACTAATACCCACCAACACGTATGCAAAAGCTATCGATTGCAATTCACGGCGGCGCCGGAACTATCTTAAAGGAAGATATGACCCCCGAACTGGAAGCCGCCTATTTAAAAGGTCTTAATGACGCATTGAATGCTGGTTATGCAGTATTGGAAGAAGGCGGTACTGCAATAAACGCAGTAAAAGCTGCTATTGTGTTACTGGAAGATAATTTGATGTTCAACGCAGGCCGCGGCTCTGTGTTTACAAAGAAAGGTGTGCAGGAAATGGATGCAGCTATCATGAATGGAAAAGATCTTTCAGCAGGCGCAGTAGCTGCTGTGCGTAATGTACGCAACCCGATAGAGCTTGCTGCAGAAGTAATGCTGAACAGCAACCATGTTTTTTTAAGTGGAAAGGGCGCTAATGATTTTGCTATTAAACAAGGTATAAAACTGGAGCCGGATGAATTCTTCTTTTCACAATTTCGTTACGACCAGTGGAAAGCAATAAGGGACAGCGATAATTATTCTTTGGATCATACTCACCAGGGACTGGAAGAGTTATTTAAAGATAAAAAATTTGGAACCGTTGGTGCTGTTGCCTGCGACGTTGATGGCAATATTGCTGCAGCAACAAGTACAGGCGGCATGACCAATAAAAAATATGGCCGCATTGGCGACAGCCCTTTAATTGGTTGTGGTACGTATGCCAATAACAAAACCTGCGCTATAAGTTGCACCGGTCATGGAGAACCATTTATACGTGCGGTAGCCGCACACGATGTAAGTTGCTTAATGGAATACAAAGGCATGAACCTGCACGACGCCATGAACGAAGTGGTGAACCATAAATTACTTAAAATGGATGGAGAAGGCGGAATGATAGGTGTGGATGCTAAAGGAAATGTAGCCATGGTTTTAAACAGTGCAGGTATGTACAGGGGTATGAGGAATAGTGACGGAGAAGATTATGTGAAAATTTATCATGATTAAGCTGAATATTGATGCTTGAAGATATACGTACCCCTAAAGAAATAATATCACTGAAATTAAGACTGATTTTTTATCCCTTTATCTTTATTTCAACTGCTTTTGTACTTGTATTTACTTTTCTTCATTGGCAATTTTTTTTAATTCATCCCGGTAATGTTAATGAAGAGGTACTAGATATATGGCTGCCGATCATCTTGTCATGGATACCTGTATTGATATGGTTGCGTCCCAGGATTCATTTAATTGACTTAAAAAACAAAAAAGGAAATCTTGCTGTTTTGGTATACATGATAGCTGGATTTACAATTGCCGGAACAACAATAGGAGCGCAAAAATATATTGAGACAGCCACGGGTAAATTAACTGCTTTAAAAAGCATCAAAGATATAAATGCATTTGAAGCCACAAAATATTATTCACTTGAAACACATTATACTGACAACAAAAATATTTGTTTTAAAAACAGTTCCAAAGTAAGCGGCAAACATAACAACCGGCTTACTTTTTATATTTATATCGCCTGCCCCATTTATGATGCGGCGCCTGCAGCAGATCGAAGTACTGATACGGGAAATGAAACTGTAGTTATTGGTTACGGTGATGTAAAAGCAGATACATTTAAAAACGTAACAGATAGTATTTTGGTGAAAGTAGAAGCTGGCGACACTATCAACGAACCTGATGTGAGCATTTTTAAACCGGGTGCAATTTTACCCAAGGCATGGCTATGTTTTGAATACGAAAAAGAGATCAGCAATAAATTAAGTAAAGTGGAAGAGGGTAGCAAATGGCATGCGTTTTATAAAAATACTTACGAAAATTTCTATTCGAAAGACTTAGATTCCTTTGTATACCTGGAGAGATTGGGTAATAATAAAACACGTAGTGAATACAGGAAAGCATTAACCAATTGTAATGCGTTACAAAATGTTGACAGCGAAATAATGCTGGTACCTGAAAATAAACCTTTTGGTGAGAGGAATGGGAGTACATTGACCTGGACATTTGTTGGATTTGGTATAGGGGCCATCTTGTTTTTAGTATTGATATTGTCACGAAAATTTAATGATGATAGACTCCGCAAGTTTTTAAATGTTTATTAAAACGCAAAACAGGCTTTATTTTATTAAAGTATGGGTCGTACCTTTGCTGACTAATTAAAGAGATAATGGAAACAGGCAATACAGACCTTAAAAAAATTGCAGTTATTGTTGCAGGCGGCACAGGAACCAGGATGAATAATACTGTACCCAAACAATTTTTATTACTGAAAAATAAACCCGTTCTTTATTATACTATCAATACTTTTTTACAAGCGTATGATGATATGCAGCTGATATTAGTGCTGCCCGAAGAACATGTTGCTGCCGGCCAGGAAATTATTGATGCCTTCTTTGATTACAGCCGTATAAAAATTACCACAGGCGGACGAACAAGATTTCATTCTGTACAAAATGGATTATCCCTTATAGAAGAAGAAAGCATTGTTTTTGTACATGATGCTGTACGTTGTTTAGTAACTACTGATCTCATCAGGCGTTGCTACGCTGCTGCTCTTGAATATGGTTCTGCTATTCCGGTTATTGATTGTAAAGACAGTGTTCGTATCATTACCGGGGATGATAGTACTGCACTGGAACGATCCTCCATTAAACTGGTGCAAACACCACAAACTTTTCATAGTAAGATATTGCTTCCTGCTTTTAATATTGATTATAAAGATAAATTTACTGACGAAGCTACAGTAGTGGAAGCATTTGGCCTGCGTGTACATTTAACAGAAGGGGAAGAAAATAATATCAAGATAACCAGGCAGGTGGATATGGGCATTGCTGAACAGCTGTTAGCATAACCTGTTTATTTTTTAAACAATTGCACCAGCTTTGGTAATTTGTTGAGTTTAATACCGCTGTATTTTTCTTCCATTGCACCAAAGCTGCTGTAAAAAAAAGCAACAGAGCGGATATCACTTCCTTCAAAATCAAGCAACACATTTTGACCAGCATGATCTTTTATAAATGCATTCATCAATGCATGCGATGCACCAATGGTTTTTCCATCGGGGTGATTACCCACCAGGATATAGTACGCACGTCTTTGATAAATAAAAAAAGCTGCCGAAGCTATTAATTGCTGGTTACTGTAAGCACCGTAAGTAAGGGCCTTGCTTTGCTGGCGCAGTAAGTTGTATAAGTCTTCAATACGTTTAAAATCTTCTGCAGCAAGAGAGGAAAATGCAGCGGATTGTTGCCGTGATAAAGCAATGACCTCTTGTATGGATACATTTTTCTTTACCTCGCCTTTAAGCTGTTCAAACTTTTTTATATTACGTTGCGTGGAGGTTTTAAAATTATTGTAAAGGTCTTCGTAAGTATTATCCAGTTGCAATACATAATTCATTCTTTCGTACAGGTGAAAACCGGTAAGGCTGAAATGATTACCATAGTTCAGGTAAATATCCCAGTACTTAAATTTTGCAGGGATAGCGGATAAGAATTTATGTAACAACCCTGCAGAAATATTTTTTCCAAACACGCCAAGGGCTGCAGTAAAAGGCGGCTGGTACAAATAGTAAATGCCGTATTTTTTGTTATAGGTCAGTGGCATCACCGCTTCATAATCATTCAGCACTAACGCATCCCAGTGCTTTGCCATACCATCTAAATAGAACGAGTACCCGTAAATAAGGCTGTTGCCTGCATTACTGATGCAGTTATCCCATTTTTCTTTATTCACCTGCTGATATAAAAGGTATTCAATGCTTTCCATCAAAAAGGAATTTGAGGCATTAATTTTCTCAATGTCAGGTTCTGTATATCGATGCTGAAAGCAATATTCTTTACAAACAGTTTTTCAGGAATGGTAGATTTAAAATAATCCTTGTACACTTTGCTGTACAAAAGCGGGAAATAAATATTGACTACATTCTTAAATAATGATAATTGTAAACCTGCATCATAAATAAAACGCCCGGTAGCGGCATTTTTTTGCCATGCTTCAGCATAAGTGCCAATATCCAAAAAGGCACGTAGGGGGAGGTTAAAAGGCAGTACCTGCAACGGGTTGATGTTTTTGGGAATAGTAGTGGTAAAGTTGGCTGCTGCAAGCCAGTTGTCTGTTTTGCCGATCTTATCGCTAAGCAAATCTGTTCTTACTTTAAAGCCGCCATCACGTATCATGATCTGTTGCGAAGAAAAATGGTCAAATTCATTTCGCCCCACAAAATAGTTGCTGTAGGTATAATCTTCATAACCTTTAGGACCGGTCATATTTAAATGATAGGGATCAGTAGCAAATTGTTTGATAAAGGTTTTATCGCCGGTGTAAAAGAATTTTCCTGCAAACACCCGCAGGTTCATGCCGCCACCTTTTGCATAATTAAAAAAGTAGTTGCCGGTAAAATCACTTCTTATAAAACCATCGCCCTGCTCAATTTGAAAAATGCCTTTGTAGGGATACAGCACACGATGGTTATCTATCGCAAATTGCAATTGGTTAACGTAGCGTGATGTAACCGGGTAAGTAATGATGTCTATCTGTCGGATATCATCTCTTATAAACAGCAACTGCTGTTCTGTAATAAGAAAGGTTTTCCATTGAATAAATTTTGTGATAGAGCTGCGTGGATTTTTATTAGCGAAAGTAAATCTGAATGCAGGAACGAGTTTGGTGAAATGCAGGTAGTTGAGTTTGCTGGTGGAGTCTGCATAGGTATCGCCGGTAAAAGCTTCTCCGGAAAGTGATAGTTCAGCTTTTTGGCCATTATCGCCGGGGTACCAGGTGTAACCCAATCTTCCAATACCATTTAGCTGTTTGCTTTTAGAAGAAAATAAAGGCACTACCACAAACTGGAATTTAGCGGGAGGCAATGTATAATTATGTAATACAACCCCCAGCATCCACTTGTCGTAAAAATTATATCCAATAGCAGGCGCTGCAGCAATATAATGGTGTTTATCTGTTTCTTTTAAATTAAAGAAGGCAGTAAAACGGATATCTTTTTTAACAACCGGTTTTTCTAAAGCACCTTTTTTATTAAGGAGAGAAAAAACAGTGTCCAGGTTTTTATTGCTTACCTTCTCCAGTACAGCCTTAAAATCTTCGGGATAGGGATGTTTAAAACTCCAGCCCTGGTACCAGGCTTTCATACAGCTGTCAAATAAAGTTTTGCCTAATTCCTTTTCCAGTAATTGCATCCATTGCCCTGTTTTAGTGTAGGCAACCATGTTATAATTTGCCAGGCTGAATTTTTCGGAAACTGTTTCTATCGGCTGATCTTTTTTTATTTTGATTAGTGTTTGTAAAAGTGTTTGTTCTATATCAAGAGGCATCTTGCTTTTTAAAAAATGCGGTTTCACACTAAAGTCGAGCCCGGTATTTCCGTACTGCTGTACAGTGTAGCGGTTATCGTAGTACGTATTCATACCTTCATCCATCCAGGGATGGGTACGTTCATTAGTGGCTAAAATACCGTAAAACCAGTTGTGCCCCACTTCGTGGTTGATCACATAGTCCAGCATCTTTTCGCTTTCACCTGAGGATAGAAAAGTAATGGTAGGATATTCCATACCACCACCCGGCCTTGCATCTTCTACTACGCTTACCACATCATAGGGATATTCCCCCAGCCATTTACTCTTTGTGCGTATAGCCTGCTTGGTTAGTGCAACACTATTTCCCCATATTGTTTCATCTTCTGAATAATAAAAAACATAAACGGTAATAATTCTGCCTGAAGGCAATTGTAAAGAATCTGTTTTAACGGAAAAGGTCTTATCAGCAAACCATGCAAAGTCGTGCACATTGTTCTGGCTGTAATGCAGCGTTTTAGTTTCTTTTGCAGAGGGTACAATTACCACTGCTGCAGCATGTGTTTTTTTATTTCTTTTTTTTCCTTCTGTCCTGTCAAATATTTTTCTTTTTTTCAACCAGTCTTTTTCACCCTGCTCCTGCAGGTTACCCGTTGCTGCCACAACATAATTCTTTGGCAATGTTATTTGCACTTCATAGTTGCCAAACTCACTGTAAAATTCTCCCTGGTCTAAATAGGGTATAGGATGCCATCCTTTCCTGTCGTATACGGCAGGTTTGGGATACCATTGTGTTGCCTGGTAAGCCTGCGCCACATGGCCACCTCTTGAAAAATTATAAGGCAGCTTTACATGAAAGGGCGTTTCTATTTTACAACTGCCTTTGGGTGCCAGGGGCGTGGGCAAAATTAATTTCATGATATCCTGGTGCTGCGGATGATCTTCTGTTTTTGCACTGATGGTGTTTACCCTGAAGTTAAGCCGGTTGATATAACCACGGTCAGCATTATCCGAAAAATAAAATTTAGTGCTGCCATTCTCCAGCGCCTGGTCGCTGAATGCCGTACGGTCGTTCTTATAAGCATTGGGCCACAAGTGGATCCAGATAAAATAAAGTGTATCGGGTGAATTGTTGATATACTCCATTTTAATATAACCATCCAGCGTGTTGGCAGTATCGTTCAGTGTAACATCAATCTTATAATTCACTTGTTGTTGCCAGTAAGCTGGTTGGCAATAAGCAAGTGACAGCTGGCTGTATACAAATACCAGTAAAAGGAGAATTTTCTTCAAAACAATATGGTTTCTTCAAAAATAAACAAATCAATGCATTAGAAGGAAATTTGTGGGTAAAACTTAGTGCGTTGCCGGATTGGGGTTTTGGACTGCCACAGCTGTTAGTTATTTGCCTTTGCCGCTGAAAATGATCTTAATGGTGTGGAGCATTATTTTAAAATCCAATGCCAGGGAAATATTTTCAATATACACCAGGTCGTAAGGCATGCGCTCAATAATCTCTTTAATGGAAGACGCATAGCCGAACTTAACCATGCCCCAACTGCTGAGGCCGGGTTTAACTTTAAACAAGTAGTTATATTCCGGGTGCTGCTGAATCACCTGGTCGATATAAAATTTTCTTTCCGGCCTGGGCCCCACCAAACTCATTTCTCCTTTAATGATGTTCCAAAGTTGCGGTAATTCATCCAGGCGCCATTTACGCATAATCTTTCCCCACCTGGTTATCCTCGGGTCTTCATCAAAACTTAATTGCGGCCCGTTCTTTTCAGCATCTTCCACCATGCTTCTAAACTTGTACATAATAAAAGGCTCGCCTTTATAACCAATTCTTTCCTGCAAAAAAAACAGAGTACCCCTGGAAGAGGCAATGACCCTTATTGCAGTAAAAATAATTAATGGAGACAGGATGATAGTTGCCAGCAGGGCTATTACAATATCCAGCAGGCGTTTTACATTTTGCTGCCACGAAGGTAACAACCCGGAATGCATATCGATAAGTGGTACACCCAGTACATTGCTGGTTTGTACAGCACCACTAAGTATATCAACCGTATCAGGCGTCATCTTAATGTTTACATTTTTATCACTCAGTTGCTGTAAAATCCTTTCTATTTTTTCTCTTTCTTTCTTCTCAACAGCAATAATTACTTCTTCAATATTATTTTCTGTAATTATTTGGGCCAGGTTTTCGGTACCGGTAAATTTTATTATATCACCAGGCAATAGCAGGTCTCCATTACCGTTAGTATTAACAAAGCTGGTGATCTTGTAACCGGTTGCTTCTTTGTTATTGATAACAGACTGGTATAGTGAGTAAGCATTTTTTCCTGAGCCAATTATCAGGGTATTAAAAAAAACGATTCCCTTTTTAAGTTGCGCTTTTACGCTACGCAAAAAAAACAAACGGATGCTAAAAGTAAGCAGCACCTGTATCACCAGTATGGAAAGAAATTCTTTATAATAAATATTGTAGTCTCCCGTGGCGTCATATAATAAGAAAAGGAAAAGGATAATAATGCTACCAATAAAAGAATGGTTAAAAGCATGTATTAATTCTAAGAGCCTGGATTTGTTGTAAATATTTTTATAATTACCAGCCAGGTGGTACAAAACGAGCCAGGCAAGAGGGTAGAGAAATAAACCGAGATAAAATTTACTACCTACTAAAAATGCTTCGCCGATAATTTTTTTTCTTACAAAATAAAATATCACCCATGCTATAAGTGATGCGATAAGGTCGCCGGCTGCATACCACCCTATATGGATCCTGGGTTGTTTCAATTGCTGTTAACGGGGTTAAGAATTATGTTTTACAATTATCAGCTGTGGTTTCCTTTGCTGATCTTTTCTAATATCTGGTGTGCAACATCCATTGCCCTGAACCCATCCACCACACTCACAGGTGTATTGGTATTATTCACAATGGCATTGCGAAATTCTTCCAGCTCTCTTTTTATGGCATTTACTTCCGGTACATGCGGATTGGCAATAGCAATCGTTTTTTTACCACTGTTGGTTTCAATGTCAAACGTAAATACATTTTTATCATCAGGCGTATTCAGCTTGATGATCTCGGTTTTCTTTTCTAAAAAATCAATACCAATATAAGCATCTTTTTGAAAGAGCCGCATCTTACGCATTTTTTTCATTGATATCCTGCTGCTGGTAAGGTTTGCCACGCAACCATTATCAAATTCAATTCTAACGTTGGCAATATCCGGGGTATCGCTCATAACAGATACGCCATTTGCGCTGATATAATTCACATTGCTTTTTACAAGGCTTAAAATAATATCGATATCGTGGATCATAAGATCGAGTATCACACTTACATCAGTACCTCTTGGATTAAACTGTGCCAGGCGGTGTACTTCTATGAACATGGGCTGCAGCTTGTATTCCTGTAAGGCCAAAAACGCAGGATTAAATCTTTCCACATGCCCCACCTGGAATTTAATATTGGCTTCTTTAGCCAGTTTTACCAGCGCCCTTGCCTCATCCATGGTATTTGCCAGGGGCTTTTCAACAAATACATGCTTCCCTTTCTTTATGGCTGCTTCGCATAACTCAAAATGAAAGCTGGTGGGGGCAACAATATCCAGGGCATCACAATCATCAATTAGTTTTTCAACTTCAGTATAGCGGGGTAAATTGTATTTTTCACTCACCATTTTTGCATTGGCATCATCGGTATCGGAAAAGCCAACAAGTTGTGCCCCATCAATTTCGGCCCAGTTATTTAAATGAAATTTACCTAAATGTCCTGCACCAATGACTCCAATTTTAAGCATAAAGCAAATGTTTATTCAAAGTTAACTCATTCCTGCAAGTGATTGAAACTTAGTATTTAACAGGGTGTCAATAAATGATATTGTAAAAGCGCCTTTAACCAGGCAAATAGCAGCATCCCGGCGCAATTGAGTATTAAAAATACAAAAGTCAACTAAAATTCAGGCAGGAGTTTCTTTCAGCTTCTTTATTTACGAAAGATGGGCGGCCAATAAATATATTTCCTGGTTAATTGAATGTATAATTTCTGCAGTAAAAATATTTTACCGGCACTTGCAACGCAATTTATCAATTCACCGTCATTATAATAACTTTTGATTAAGTAGTTGAATAAGTAAAAATGGATAAAACGGGTTGGATTTCCATCCGACCCTCATTTTTTTGCTGAAGATTTCCTCTTATTGGTTGCAGAAGGATTAACTACTTAGAATTGCGTATAATGATTAACGGGAGTTGTAAAATCACCTGCGTGTACCAGAATTGATGAGCAATATTTTAATTTCTAAATATAAAATAGTATGAGGCCTGCTGAAAATTATACTGTAGCGGTATTTGAAAAGTACCTGCTATATTACCTGGGGATATTTGCGACGATGACTGAAAAATTTGGGGAACAGCTTACATTTATTCATTACCATGACACGGGTATGGATGCCCCCGGCAAGGTTGAAAATGCGGTTGACGTTATTCTGTTTCATATTCCATTATACATGCCTTTTAAACAAATAAAGTTGCTGGTAAAAAAAATAAAGGCACAGCATCATAAGGCAAGTATAATACTGTATAGTTCCGAAAGCAGGGATGATATTGCAAAAAATATAAGCACGCTGGATATAAAAGGCAGTTTTTTATTGGAAGACAGCCTGGAGGATATTACCAAGCTAATGGGCGAGGCTTTAGCTGAAAACAGAAAAAAAAACTTAATGACTAATATGAATTGATGCATTAATAAGAACAGGTAGTTTAAATCATTTACTATAGGCATAAAAAAACTCAACTGGATAAGTTGAGTTTTTTTATGCCTTGCCGCATTTAGTTTGATTCTGTTACGTGCCTTAATGAGTTAAACGACGAGGGTATGCAAGCTTAACACCTCATTTCACTTACAAACCGGGGCTGGTATAAGTTACCGGCCCGGGTTGCTTACCCATTGAAAGATCCCGGTTTTTAAACTCCCCCCGTTCAGCCTGCCTTTACCTGGTATTGGCATTAGCTCCTGGCATTTTATTACCACTTTAGGGTATTGTATAGTAAAATAAAACTATATAGTTTTATTGTTGTGTATTTGAGTATTAATAATCAGTTAATCTAAATATAATAATTAAATTACTTTGTTTTATTTTAAAATAAAATTATATGTGTTTACTTTACCATAAATGCTTTTTATAACATATCTAAAACTTAAACTATGAACAGTAACAGGCAAGCTACAAATGCTAACGGACCATAAATATTCACGTTATTTTCTTTTACCAGCAGGGTAATTTGGTTTACCTGCTGAAACATTTCTTAACCCTCATTTTATAATACAAACTAACAAATTATGAAAAATGTTATAAAATATAACAAAAAACTACTCTTTGTTATTACCTTATTTATTTGCTCACTGGTAGTTTTGCTCAGTTCATTTGACGATCATGGGGCGCCTCCTTCTACCAAGGATTGGGAACAAGATCCTCCCATTGCCACTAAATTAACAGTACAAAAATTAAAAGAACCCTTATCTACCGGTGAGAATATGGCTATAACCCTTACCTATAACCGCGGCGATATCACCGATGGTTATGTTGATATAACGGTGGGGGATGAAAAAACTACTTTTTATGATGATGGCAAAAACGGTGGAGACATCGAAGCCGGCGATAATATTTTTTCTGCATTTGTAAAGGAAGACCTGGAGGGGTTTGCAGTTCAGATGGAGGGTTTTGACGAAACGCTCAGAGCTAATAATAATACACTGGATGTATTTGAAGGAAGGGTGTTTTCAAAAATGGAAAGAAAGGACCCCTTATTTGACAAAGACGCTTTTGACCGGTTTGAGGCTATCGAAATTTCCAGGGATATCCTCAGGTTGCCTCCTGATGTGGACCCGGTACCAGGCACTTTAAAATCTGAAGAGATAAAAGGAGATTATCCGGGAGAAGGAGAGCAAATACCTGGTCAACGCTCAGGTTTCAATAATTTTAAAGGTAATAATTTCCTGAGCCCTTATACTCATATGGGGTATGGTCCGCCACCACCACCTCCACCTATTGACAAGGAAAAATCTTTGTTTATTACAGACCTGAGAGTAGTAAGAGATCCGGCCAGAACTTTTAATCCCTGCAATGGTACTTTCGGTAGTGGTAACCCTAACGGAGCCTGGACGTTTGCCAGCCTCATCAAAGGCATTACCAACCAGGGATATTCCGGCATCACACCCAAGGCACTTGTTTTAAGCTGGATCAATAGCTGGATGGTGGATTTAACCATCAATAGTGAAACAGTAAGAAACCGCTCACCACGTATGCTGAGCCTGGTTATAGCCCGCTGGATCCAAAAAGCCCGTCATAACGGAGCATTAGTTATCACTGCCGCCAATTGGCAAACCGAATGGAACCTAACCAATGAAGACAGTTTATTACGTTATGCTCCATTTAACCTGAAAGCAATAGTAAACCGCCAGGACCTGAGAGGTAATTTCGGTTATGGTGGCGGCACTAATAATTCCGGTGAAACAAGATTTATCTGGTCATTGATGCAAAATACCATTTCTGGCACACCTCCCTGCCGCGACTCTGTTGGTGCAGCACCGTTTGACGGATTTAATGTGATATTTGAATATGGCAATGTACAAACCAATTGCAGCAGCATAAAAGCCCTGGCTTTGCAATGGGCAAGCTTGAGTGGGTTTAATTTGGCTAACCCTATTCAACTGAATAGTTACCTGGCCATACTGCAGGGTATTACCGACCTGGTAACAGTTCCCAATGCAAATCCTTCACGTACCACCAATAACAAGAGCGCCATAAACCAGGTACGCAGCAATGAGATTGCGATCACCAATGGCAGCACTGTTGGCACGGATAAATCTCCCCGCTGGCAGTTCAGGGAATTTAAAATAAACGGCACCACCAAATTGCTGGAAGAAGTGGTTTTGTTTAATGAACCGCAGAATATATTCAATGGCGCCGATGGTGCTACTGCAGGTAATACCGCTATTCTTGCTAACTGGGTTAACACCAACACCGCTGCTATTATTGCCCAAAGTACAAGCGGACTGGTTCCTATGAGCCTGGGTACAACTCCATTCAGGGCAGGTAAATCAAATTATCCCAGTACTTCTCCCGTGCAGGCCCCGGGTTTCTGGAACGGCACTGTAGCTCCCGGTCCTGGTTTTATTACCGATGACAAGGCCCGTTTCACCTTTTCAAACAATACCTGTTCCGGCTGCCATGCCAAGCAAACTGAAACAGATTTTACAATGGCAGATTACAGGGGAGATAATACTGCATACAATGCACTCAGCAATACTCCTGTGATACTAACCATCGGGGCGCAATTTAAATTTGATATTTCTCCTTTCTTAACCGGCCGTAGTGCAAAGTTTGTTAATCCTAATTTCTTTTTTGGAGATGACTCCACCAGTGTGGCTGAAGATGCTACTGATGCCACTTTAACTGGTGTATTTTATGCCAACGATGCTGCCGGAAGAGTGTACCCGGGAACTGGCGTTATACGCAAATGGGGTTTTAATGATCTGCAGAGAAGAGCGCAGGATCTTGCCAACTTAACTACAACAAATTGTAATCCCATATTCGTTACCAGCCTGGCAAGTATTGTGTTCTTTCAACCACTCAATATGGCACATTAATTAAAATCATCCTTAAAATATAATCATATGAAAAAAAGAATTTCCATATTTGTGCTTAGCCTGGTGCTGGGTACAACGCTGATAGCGCAACAAAAAATTGCTGCGGATAAAAAAAGTAGTTGCAGCAGTTGCAGCGCTGATGGCTCCGGTATTTTCGCCTTTAAGTATATTACGGATAATACAGTAAATTATAAGGTAACTAATTGTGTGCCCCTGAGTGATATAGAAATGTACAGTTCGCCTTCAGGCGGTGCTGTGGTAGCCTATGCAACCGCTGATGAAAAAGGCGAAGCCGTTATCAGCTTATCACAAAAAGTAACAGTGGCATTTGCCTTAAATCACTACCGTGTAAACGCAAAAGGTGTTGCCGGCAAAGGGCAGGTATACAACCTGGTGGGTAATCCGGTACTGGATATTGAAAGCCCGGTGCTGAATGCAGAAAATGCCAACAGCGTTACCATAAACTGGAAGGCCAACTCTTTCAATTCCAACTGGGACTTTAATGTGCAAAGAAGTTTGAACGGTATCAATTTTGTAACTGTTGCCAATGTAGCTTCACGTAATTCAAGTACCACGAATACCTATACTGCAAAAAATACAATTTCAGACTGGAGCAGTAGTACCGTTTATTACCGCATTGAAGCCTTTAACAAGAAAACCGGGGTTGTGATACAAACGGCTGTTAAAACTTTGAACCAGCCCAAACCGGTTTTATTTACCGCTATCAACTATAACAACCGGGTACGAATTCATTTTTCAGGCCTGGTAAGTTATCCGGTAACGTATTCTTTTACTGAAGCACAAGGGATTAAAATTGCCACTGGTATTTTGAACGCTAACGACCAGGTGATTGACATCAGTTCTTATCAAACTAAAATTTATATCCTGTCCATTAGTGACAGTAAAAATAATACCGGATCGCAGACGCTTTTTAAGAATTAAATTGATAGCAATTAATGAAAAGCCTCATAATAAAAGAGCCCCGCACATACGGGGCTCTTTTATTATGAGATTCTACCGTAAGTATTTTTTCAGGCGCTGATTTAAACTCATTTGCTCTGATTATTCCGAAAATAAATTTTATAACAAATGTAAAAACAACTGCTTACGTTATAATAAGACGGGATATCTGAGCAAGTGAGTATAATTGGTGCAATACAACTTCAAAATGAATTGGGTGGCGATGTTGAGATCGTTACCTTTTTTTCTTACAGTAATAAAAAAAGTCCTAACTACTTATTTAATGAAAAAGGAATCATTGTTATAGTTGCGGAAGATAGCGTTATATGGAGTCGTCAAAAAAAAATATAAATTTAAATTACACTTGCACCTGCTGTAATCGTGGTGAGATATTTCAATCCAATCATTCAACCTTAAAATAAAGTTGTATAAATAATCCAACGGGAGAACTTCAATAATTAACCTATTTTATCCCCGAAATACATTCTTATTTTAAAATGGGTTAATATTAGTAAAGAATCAGCTAAATAAAGATTGCAATTACTGAATATCGTCTTATAGTTTTGAATAGCTTATTTTGAATTATCCATCAACTGCTGATTAAAATAATGAAAGGATATAAATGTTTGCTTATTGTGGCTTTGTTTTTAAGTGCCTGCATTGTAACGGCACAAAACAAGGGAAGTATTTTTTTACCCAAAGCAAAATTTACAACCGGCAACGATAATGCATGGAGCATGCCTTTGTTTGATGATAGCCAGTGGAAAGAAATACAAACAGGAAATGTATGGCAGGCGCAGGGCTTTCCTGATTACCACGGTTATGCATGGTACCGCATTCATGTGCACATTCCTTCTTCATTAAAAAACAATGCTACATGGAAGGATAGTCTCCGCATTTTTCTGGCGCATGTAAATGATGTGGATGATACTTATCTGAATGGTATAGAGATCGGGCATATCGGGAGTTTCCCTGATGAAGCAGGCGGCTATGTTAGTAAATGGCCTGCAGTAAGAGAATATCATTTACCCGTTAATCATCCGGCTATCCATTGGGATGAAGATAATGTAATAGCAATAAAAGTATATGATGGTGGCGGTACGGGCGGCATTTTTATGGGAGCACCTTATATTGATATGCTGGAAAAGATCGATGGTGTTTCAGTAAATGTATCGGGTTTGGATTTGCAATATGTTTCCGCAGCTTCAATTACAGCACCTGTTGTAATTGAAAATATATTCAATACTGTTGTACCTGCATCCTTTACTTATAGTGTGTATGATGCAGCACAAAAAAAATATTTGTTGCAGAAAAAAATTGCATTGCAATTAAAACCTTTTGAAAAATACAAGCTCGATGTAAAGATGCCCGATAAAGAAGGAATACAATTTGCTTATACATTTACTGAAAGCAGTTCTTCCCTGCAACTAAAACAAAATATTGCCATTCCTTATTTGCTAACACCTGCACAACCGGATAAACCATCTATTAACAGTCCCGTTGTGTATGGTGCAAAACCCGGCACTCCATTTTTATATAAGATCCCGGTAAGTGGTAAGCATCCTATTAGTTATGCTGTAAAAAATCTTCCTGCTGGATTAGTGCTGGATAAAGAGAAAGGAATTATTTCCGGCACTCTTACTGCAGTAGGAGATTATGCAGTTACACTTATTGCAGTTAATACGGCCGGAGAAACTCAAAAAAATTTCACTATAAAAATTGGCGATAAATTGGCTTTAACACCACCTATGGGATGGAACAGCTGGAACTGCTGGGGCATTAGTGTAAGTGATCAAAAAGTAAGAAGCTCTGCACAAGCATTGATTGACAAGGGCCTGATCAATCATGGCTGGACTTATATCAATATTGATGACGGATGGGAGTTACCCCAACGGGCAGACGATGGTGCTGTTTTTGCCAATGAAAAATTTCCTGACATGAAAAAGTTAGGCGATTGGTTACATAGCAACGGACTTAAGTTGGGTATTTATTCTTCTCCCGGTGCTAAAACATGTGGTGGATACCTTGGTTCTTATCAACATGAGTTACAAGATGCTGCAACCTACGCTTCCTGGGGTGTTGATTATTTAAAATACGACTGGTGCAGTTATTCGGATATTGTAAAAGATGAGGATACTGCCACTGCTCATTTTATACAACCGTACAGCGTAATGCAGCAGGCATTGGCTGTACAAAAAAGAGATATTTACTACAGCCTTTGTCAATACGGAATGAAAAATGTGGAGCAATGGGGGCCATCGGTAAATGCACAAAGCTGGCGCACTACCGGTGATATTGAAGACACATGGTCAAGCTTAAAATACATTGGGTTTTCGCAGGCACCTTTATACAAGTATGCTATGCCCGGCCAT
>Ga0068859_100003285_pt1 | contig 16442 bp, 24 predicted proteins | sample KBSSwiS22_FD_66585 | JGI IMG/M metagenome (GOLD analysis project Ga0068859, IMG submission 66585) | Switchgrass rhizosphere microbial communities from Kellogg Biological Station, Michigan, USA - KBS Switchgrass S2-2 | ecosystem: Host-associated > Plants > Roots > Rhizosphere > Soil ...
TATCGACGATCCAGCGGCATACATTCGCGCTACCACCCGAGGATTTCAAAGATTTTCTGTTTCGGCGCCAGCGGAAAGCTCTCGCTACGGCTCTGCTCGCAGCGTCGGCAGCTGACGTCGGCGTCCGTGCCGTACTCGTCGGCGATCAGCGCGCCCGGTGCCACCGGCGGCACGTCACTGGAAGCGATCGCGCCAAGCAGGCGCGCGTCGCGATCATGCTTCGGATCGACCGGCCGTATGGCGCTCGCTTTCGAAATGGTCTGCACTTTGTGGTCGAAGATGCTTGCCAGCGTGAGCACCTTCATCGCGTGCTCGCCAATGGTCACGGTCTGGGCGTCCGCGATCGAACCGGCCAGATCTGGAAAAATGTCGATGCGAAGACGGGCGATCGGGTCCACCAGCTGCACCATGAACTTCGGCGCGTCGGGCAGCGGCACATGGTAGTGCGATATCAGGAACTGTGACGCCACGCCGGGCGACACCACGTCGAGATCGGCGGCCAGGAGATCGAGGTCAGCAATCGTCCGGCGCGATCCCGGACGTCCCGAGCGAGCCAGCCCGATCTCCATCGCCACCCCACCGGTGATGGCCACGCCCTCGATCCGCAGGTGCGGCAGCAGCCGGCCCAGACAGCCGGCCAGGCGCACGATCTCGGGCGTCTCGAACCAGGAATCGTTCATCCGATCACTACCATACACGTGGAATCAGACGATGGCGGACGCGACCCTGGTAGCCGGCGTAACCGGGAAGATTCCGGGCAAGAAAGCGCTCCTCGTCAAACAACCGCCAGATGAGAAACGGGACCATCACGGCAAGCGGCACGAAACCCCAGAATGATCCGAGCGCCAGGGGTGTTCCGATCAAATACAACAAGGCGCTGGCGTGTTCTCTCGGTACACGCGAAGAATGAAGGCGAAGCCGACCGCAACCAGCAGGTCGCCGGCGATCGCCAACCAGCGAGGGACCTGGGCACCCTCGAGACGATAATCGAGCGCCGGCACGACCAGCAGCGCGATGAACGCCAGCGACGCGGCGAGCATGATGACCTTCTGGACCGGTCGCGTCTCGGCGGTCGGTCCGCCGCTCATCCGTCGCTCGAGCAGCGCCGGATCCCGCTGGATCAAATAGCCGGTCGTCACCGCTGACGCACCCGTGAAGATCGCCAGATACACCCAGCCTTGCCAGTAAGCCATCGTGCCGGCCGATCCGAAGAGCAGCAGCGCCATTCCTTCGAATGTAATGCAGCCGGGCGACCGCGATCGCGAGTTATTGCTGCTGACAGTCTACGGGTAACGGCCCCGCTAACGGCCGCCGGTGACATCGATAAATGCCCCTGTCACGTACGACGCCTCGTCGGAAATCAACCATACGATCGCCCGCGCCACCTCCTCGACTGTGCCGCCGCGTTTCATCGGCACCAACGCCTTGACCCGATCGACGCGCCCCGGCTCGCCGCCGCTCGCGTGCATCTCGGTGTAGATAAACCCCGGGCGGACGGCGTTGACGCGAATCCCTTCCTCCGCCACTTCCCGGGCAAGACCGATCGTCATCGTGTCGAGTGCGCCTTTCGACGCCGCATAGTCGATGTATTCGTTCGGCGAGCCGTAGCGGGACGCGCCGGAAGAGACATTGACGATCGACCCGCCGATGCCGCCGTACCTGGTCGAGAGACGTTTCACGGCTTCGCGAGCACAGATAAAGGCTCCGACAACATTCGTCGACAGGACACGATGGAGCCGTCCGGCGTCCATCGCGTCGAGCCGCATCTGGGTCTCGAGAATCCCGGCGTTGTTGACGAGCCCGCTCAGGGTGCCAAGCGACGCGTCGACCTGTTCGAACAGGCCGATGACCTCCGATTCGATGGCGACATCGGCCTGCACGGCCACGGCGTGTCCGCCCGTCGCCTCGATCCCTGACACGACCCGGACGGCCGCGTCGCGATCGCGACGATAGTTTACGCACACAGCGTAGCCGGCCGCTGCCGCGGCACGAGCCGTCGCCGCACCGATGCCGCGGCTGCCGCCGGTGATGACGAGGACCTTGTTCACGGATGACACGCGCGGCTCATGGGAAGGCCAGCCGATACCACACCGCCCGGGTCGCGGCGCCGAGGATGGCGCCGTGCCGCGGGGTCATCGCGACGGAGAGCTCGCCGTGAAACGATGGCGCGATGAGCATCGCCACGCCGATGCCCGGCGAGCGTCGCCAGGTACGCGAATGGCGCACTGAATATCAGCACAACAGCCAAACCACTCGGGAAACTCTGAACGAGGCGCGGACAGCCGATCGCATCGATGCTCAGCGGGTCTGACCATCCTGGCGAACGACCACGCCGCCTTTCATCACGAACGAGATGTGCTCGAGCAGCCGGACATCCGTCGTCGGATCGCCTTTGACCGCCACGATATCGGCGAATCGTCCCGATTCGAGCGTGCCGACGCTGTCGGACCATCCGAGCAGCGCCGCGGCGCCGATCGTGGCAGCTTGAATCGATTCGATCGGCGTCATCCCCCACTCGACCATCTTGGCGAACTGCCTGGCGTTGTCGCCGTGGGGGTAGACGCCGGCATCGGTGCCGAAGATCAGCCGATCGCCGCCCTGGTAGGCGCGCCGAAAATTCTCCCGCTGAATCCGGCCGATCTGCTTTTCCTTTTCGATCGACTCGGGGAGCATCCCGTTCTTCGCCCCTTCCTGGAGGATGTAATCGTCGTTGTAGATGTCGAAGACCAGCGCGGTTCCGTGGGCCTTGGCGAGGCCGACCCCTTCGTCGTCGATCAAGCTGGCGTGCTCGACGGAGTCGACGCCGGCGAGAATGGCATCGCGGATCGACGATGTGCCATGCGCATGAGCGGCAACCTTGCGACCGAGTTTGTGCGCCTCCTCGACGATCGCCTGCATCTCCTCCAGCGTGTATTGCTCGGTACCCGGCTGGTCGCCCTTGCTGAGCACGCCGCCGGAGGCGCAGATCTTGATCACGTCGGCGCCGTACTTCACCACTTCCCGTACTTTGGCGCGAACGGCCCACGGCCCGTCGGCGACGCCGTCGGCGGAGTGATGAAATTCCGAGGGCAGCAGATTGTCGTCGCAATGGCCGCCGGTGATCCCGAGCGCTGGTCCCGACACGATCATGCGAGGTCCGTCGACGTCGCCGGCATTGACGGCGTCGCGAAGGGCGACATCCGCGTAACCGCGGGCGCCGAGATTTCGCACCGTCGTGAAACCGGCAAGGAGCGTCCGCCGCGCATTCTTTGCGCCGGACAGGGTTTCCCGGGGGAGCGACACGCCGAGCGCGGCGTAACCATGAATGGTCGCGTCGCCAATCAAGTGTACGTGGGCGTCGATGAGACCGGGCAGGCAGGTCGAGTCGGACAGATCGACGATGGAGGCATCCTGACGAGCGGGCCCGGCGGGCTCGACCCTGGTGATCTTCCCCTTCTCGAACGTGACGACCTGTGCCGGCAGGATTTTTCCGGTGCGGACATCGACGAGATGACCGCACCGGACGGCGGTCGGTTCGGCCGCCAGCAGTGAACGACTCGCCAGCAGGATCAGAACGGCAAGACCACCGCACGTCCTCGGACCTCCGGCTATGGTCCGCATCGAGCCCCCTTCGCAAAGACGAAGATTCGTCAGGCGAATCGTGGCCCGAGGGCCGCGTTCAACGCAAGCGACTTAGGGTGTGACCGATAAAGAGCCGCTGATGAGGGTGATTTCCTCGATCACAAATGGATTGGAGGCCAACCCGGTCTGGCGCACCGAGCTGATGGTGGCGTTCGACAGGATGTAACTGTTCACGGGATTCAAGGTGCTGTCGAGGACCTGCACGATCGCTTTGTCGAAGATCTGCCCGGTCTGAAAGCCGCTGGTCCATCCGAAGTCGCCGGTCAGGCGGCGCGACACCCTCAGCGAGTATGTCTTCCTCTTCCCTTCGTCGACGGCCGTGAGCTGGTAGTCGGTCGCGCCGGGAACGCCGGCCGCGCCTAACGTGACGGCGAAGGTAGTGACGGAATTGTCCACCGCCCGAAGTTTCGCGCCGCCAGCCCCCATGGCCACCAGAAGAACGATCGCCGTCGCCGAGTATCCGATCCGTCGCATCATGACACGCTCTCCTTTGATTCGATTGCCCATTGGAGAGACGCGTCATCGGCGAGCGAAACGGCTCAAGCGGGGTCGAGGACGCGGGCAAATACGCGAAAGCTGCGCGACCCTCTCGAGAAATCGAGCTCCGGAACTCTGGCGAAATTGTGACGCTGGTACAGGGCCTGTGCCGCGATCATCGTCGGCTGGGTCCAGAGAATCATGCGGGTCGCGCCGTTGCGACGGGCAGTTTCGACCGCGGCGCTGACGAGCGCCGACCCAATGCCACGACCACGCTGATCGGGGTGCACGCACAACAGGTGGAGTTCCGCTTCGCCCGCCATCGCAAAACGGCGGGCCGGCGAATCCGATGCCACTACGACCGCCGAGCCCAGCAACGGCCCGGTTGAATCCTTTGCGACCAGCACGTCGCCGCGGGCGCGAACGCTCGGGCCGTTGAACAACGAATCCGCGAGCGAAGGCTCGGTGAATCCACCGCCGACGTACGCCAGCGTCAACAGCGCTTCGAGCTCGCGATCGGCACGTCCGCTGGCGTCCAGTCGTTCAATCAAATAGGCCGGCATTGCGACGGACTCTCAGGACTTCAGACCCTCGTCCCAATGGAACCGATGGAGCACCCGATGCACCACCGGCGCGCCCAGGATGCCGGCGACCACGAGGAAGACCATGCCCGAGTACAAGGCGTAAAAGCCGGCAAAGAGTTTACCGGCCTCGGTTACCGGCACGTTCACGGGGCCCATACCGCCAAGCAACATGGCGGCGTTCAAGAACGCGTCGGTCCAGGTCAACCCTTCGAAGTAGACGTAGCCGCTCATCCCCATCAGCAGCGACGCCAACACGAGGATCAGCGCGACGACCGAATGACCGACGATCCGTCGATAAAAGCGATGCGTTTCCAGCGGATGCTGATGCCGCCGCTCGTAGCGAAAGACGTAGGGTGACTTCACGTGCCGGCCTTGCGAGCCGCCGATGTCAGCACGGTGTCATGTTACAGGGCATGGGCGGCACGGCGCTCGGCGAAGCGCTTGAACGCCTCCATATGCCGCCGATGGGCGCGCTTGATGGAACCACGGGCCAGCATCCCGATCGCCTTTCGGAAGAACCCTTCGAACGTGAAGGTCTCTTCGGAAATCAGCCTCGTGCGATCGTCGGAGAGCCTGACGAAGTTGTCTTTGATCTCGACGGTCACACGCGGTCCCCTCAACAGCAGCCGCACCTCTTCTGGCAGCGCCCGCTCGACAACGGTCGCGACAAACGTCCACCCTCGTCCTTTGGGAACCATCCGATACACCGATCCGAACTGGCCGGCCGCGCCGCTGATCGGTTCAATTCGTTCGACATTGTCCATCCAGGCCGGATTGTTGCGGGGATCGGCAAAGAGCCGCGCCAGCTGCGTCTGTGGTTCGTTGATGTCCAGCTCGACCCTGCTCGTCATGCATCCCTCCCGGTGATGAAACAGGCAGGATGCGTTCCAGGCCCAACGGACGCGCTTGCGCGGGCGAGACCTTGTCGACCTTAGGGTTTCCGTGCGATGAAGCCCAGGCGACGAACCGGCAGTGCGAAACGGCCGTAGCTCCGCGTCGTCCGCACGATGAAGCCCGCTTTGCGCAGTTCACCGACAATCGCGCGAACCGCGAAGACCGTCAGCACATGCCGTTCGCTGCTGCGGCGGTAGCCGCCACGCCCCTTCCGAAATGTGACGATCTGGCGCGTCAGCGTCTCGTTTTTCTCGGTAACGTGAGCCAGCACGGCCCATGTGGATCCGGTGCGCCAGGTGAAGTACGAGAAGGGCGGCCCGGCGACGATGACGTCGAAGACGAACACTCCGCCCGGCCGAAGAGCCTGGTAGGCTCGCTGGAAGATCCGCCGCAATGACCGTGGCGAGGACCGGTGTGCCAGCCGGTAGCTCAAGACCTCGCCGATCGCCGTGATCGCATCACATTGAGGAAACGACGTGCTGTGGACCGCGCCATGTTTGACGATGGCCTTTGGCGCCGAAGCGCGAGCGTACCGCACCAGATGACGCGACTGCTCGATGCCGGTCGCCCTGTAACCGTGCCTGGTCAGCGCGCGCAGCCACGTGCCGTCTCCGCATCCAAGATCGACAACGTGACCGCGGGTGATGAAGGCGGCGCGCAGAATCGACAGCAAGCCCGGGCTGGCGGCGGTGGCAAAGTCGGCAAAACCGAAATGCTGAATGTAGGCGAGATCGTCGGAATACATGGGATGTCAGCACGTCCGCGGCCTGGCGCCTGATCATGCGCGGCGGCGCAGGATGACGTGCGCGGCGGCACGATTGCCGGCCATATGCTGCACGCATTCGTAGCCAAGCTCGCGAAGGTCGAGGCCACCCATCAGGTGCTCGCCACGACCGAGCAGTACCGGCGCAATGGCCAAGTGCAGTTCGTCGATTAGCCGTTCGCGAAGGTATTGTCGGACCGTCGCCACACCACCGCCGAGACGAACGTCACGGCCGCCGGCCGCTGCTCTGGCCTGTTCGAGCGCCGAATGAATGCCGTCGGTGACGAACCGGAATTCGGTCCCGCCGGCCATCTTGAGAGGCGGGCGCTGGTACTGCGTCAGCACGAACACGAGCGTGTGGTACGGCGGCTCGTCGCCCCACCAGCCTTTCCAGCTGTCGTCGGGCCATGGACCGCGCACCGGCCCGAACATGTTGCGCCCGAGAATCCAGGCGCCCACGTTCTCGAATCCTCGCGCCGCCATATCGTTGTCGACGCCGGTTTCGCCATCCGGATGCCCATGCTGCTGCCGCCACGTACGAGTGTGGAACACCCAATCGAACAGGTCGAGCCCGCCGACACCGAGCGGATTCTCCAGATCCTGATTCGGACCTGCACTGTAACCGTCGAGGGAGACTGAAAAGACTTTGACCAGGAGCTTGGACACGAGCGCCGCCGCTGCCTATTCGCGCTGCCAGCGGATCTCGATGCCGTCTTTGGATCCAAGCGCACGGTGCAGCAATCCCATCAGATGGTCGCTCGCCCGCCCGTCGCCAAGAACGTCGAGGGTCGCCGCCGTGATGTAGTAGTCCTGATCCTTCGACGATTCCTCTTCCAATCCGTCGACGAGCACCTGCAGATCGGCGTCTGTAATGCTGCCGATCAGCTCATTTGTTTCTTTGTTGTAGAGATGGATCATAGTGGCACCTGGACGAAAGGGCTGACGCGGTCAATTCTCACCGAGAACCGCGCCACCGGCTATTGTTTTTGAAATCGTTCCACAACGCGCTGGGTCAGCGTTCGCCGCTTAGGTGAGAACTGACCGATGGAGGCGCGCACATAGGGGCCGAGCTGACGCGTCGCGTACGTCACATAACCGACCTGCTGAAGTTCGTTCAACGTCTCGCGATAGTGATCCATGAGCGCCACCGCGAACACTTTTCCGGTCCGCGTCGCGCCGACCCTCGCAGAGGAGGAGAGCCAACGGATGCCGCCGGGAACCGAGCGCGCCGCCGACATCGCCATCACCGACGATGTCTCGAAGATCGAGCGTTGTTGACGAGCGGAGGTATCTTTGAGCTCGGTCCACAGGTGACGAATCGAGTCGGTCGACGGCAGTTCAGCCGGCTTGAGCCTAGCGGCATCGTCTCGGATCGCCTGCCACTCCTTGCGCAGCCCGGCAACGTCGAGCGGTGGCGTATTGATCGTGGACGCCAGGCGCGACGACGTCCGTTCGAGACCATCGAGCAGCTGATCGACGCTGTCGAACTGCGAATCGGCGTCGAGCAGCCCCTCGGCTTTCAAGGCGTCGGCAATTTCCGGAATCAGATGACGGCCGAGGCCGCAGACATCGGCGAGCGCCGCCAGAATCCACACCGGCGAGGCGCGGAAGGCGACGACGCCGAGAAGCTCGATGGCGTTGCCGGCAGTCCGCCGCGCGAGAAAGTCGCCGGGGACGGCCTCCTCGCCACGCGCAACCCCCTCGACGCCGCCCACTTGCTCGATCACGAATCGCAACGTGGCATCCACGAGGTTTCGGTACAGCTGGCTGTTGCGAACGCCGGCGGGAAGGGCCAGCGTCGCGGTCTCGCGTGCGACGCCGGCGCCAAGACCCAGCACCGATCGAATGATGCGCTCAGGCAGCGAGAGGAGATAAACCTTCGCGTCATGCATCGGCACGATCGATGTTCAGGCTGGGACGTTCAGCGGAATGCGGAAGCGAAGACTTTCCGCTCCGCCGTGCGCGTTTGAGGTGCGGAATCGTTCGACGAGCACGCCGCCGTTCGAGGTGATCACCCGCTGCGACACGAGGTTGTCTGCCACGGTGGTCAATTCGACGTATTCGAGTCCCTCTTCGCGCGCGTAGGCCAGCATCAGCTGCAGTGCGCGCGTGGCGTAACCGCGGCGCCGTTTCCACGGGACCACCGAATATCCGATGTGGCCCAGGCAGTGCGGAGGCAGCGCCGTCGTGCCGGGCTGCCAGCGAAATCCGATCGCGCCGCAGAACTCGCCGTCCCACATCCAGAGGGCGTAGCCAGGCAGTCGCGGCACCGTGGATTGGTCAGGCAGTCTGATCGGCGGACCCTTCGCGTCGCGATCGACGAGTTCCCCCACGAACTTCGCGGGATCGCTCTCGATACGAGCGAGGTGCTCCAGTCCGGCCTCGGGCCTGAGGTTGTCTGGCGACCAGCCGCGCCTCAACGCATCCACGTAGCTCGAAAGGTACTGCAGACCGGGCCAGACCAGGTTCACCACTTCATCGTACATAAGAACCCCCGGCTGGCGCAGTGGCGCAGCCCTCACCTTTGGCGAGATGAGGGCTGAAAATATTCGGGGTTCTATTGTCGGCGGTTGCCGGCCCCGGTCGTGGGGGTGGCAGGCGGCGCGGCGCCGCGTCCGCCAGGCGCGGGTGGTGCACCCTTCAGGAAGATGCCGCCTTTCACGGTAGCCACGGCGACGAACTGCTGTTTGAGGGTGCGGTTCTGACGGGCGCCGTCGTTGAATTCGAACGGCCCATCTTTCAATTCGAGAACCGCGACGTCCGCGGTGACACCGGTTTCGAGCGTCCCGACTTTTTCCGGGAAGTTCATGCTCTTCGCCGGGGTCGTCGTCACCCCGGCGATGACCTTTTCGATCGGCATGCCGAGGTGCAGGAACTCCGACATCGGGACGAGCACACTGGCCGGCGCCCCGTCTGGGGTTCTGCCGATGTCCGTGGAAATCGAATCGGGGAACCAGCCCAGTTTGGCCGCCTTCTCGGAGATCTCCCAGGAATGATGCGTGGTGCCGAGCTGACCGTCGGTCCAGATCCCCCGCTCCTTCAGAGCGAGAATCTGCGGCAACACGGTGTCGGATTGCGGTCCGTCGGCGCCGAAGAGATTCGACGAGTTGGCCGACGGCGGATTGAACGGGTGCGCGAGGATGTCGCCGCGCTTCAGCATCGCGAGCAGATCAGGTTCGACCGACCAGTGCATCATGATCGGCAGGCCGGTGGCGTCCGCCACTTCCCGCGCCGTCTTCATGACCTCGAGGTCGTGCGCCAGATCGCTGTGCTTGCCGTTGACACGGACCTTGACGCCCATCAGCCGATCGCGATTCGCTTCGATGGTCCGAATCGCGGCGCGGGCATCGATCATCCGCGGATCGAGGTAGATCTCGTTGGTCACGATCAGGCCAATCGTCGAGATGTTCAGCAAGGCGTAGATTCGCGTGCTGGCCTTCTCGATGACGTACTTGCGGAACCCGGCGAAACTTCCCGCGCCGGTGGATCCGCAGTCGAGCACCGTCGTGACGCCGTTTCCGAATCCGACGATGTCTGAATCAACGCTCAGGTTGATCCCGTACTGATAGACGTGCGTGTGCATGTCGATCAGGCCCGGCGTGACGATCTTTCCTTTCGCATCGAACACCTGCCGCGCCTGCCCCGGCGGGATATTCGCGGCGATACGAGCGATCCGTCCGCCGGCGATGGCCACGTCGCGTTCAGCCGACAGGTTCTGCGTGGGATCGATGACACGCCCGCCGGCAATCAGCAGGTCGTACATCGCGGCACCCGGCGCCGCGCCTGGAGATTGAAAGCCCGTCGTCGGCCCGGCGTCGCGGCCCAGGTGACTGAGGCCGGGTATCGCAACGGCCGCGGATCCGATCTGACCCAGAAACTCGCGACGATTCGTGTGTGACATGGTGCTCTCATCTCCAGTTTCGAACGCGCACGTTATACCTCAAGACCAGCTACCCTTGATACCCGTTTGCGCCGAGTTGGATCCGGCAATTGTCGGGTCCGTTGAAATAGAGCTGATCGCCGCCGCTGGTCCGGTTCGCCGGATTGCGATCGATGGTGGCGTTGATGCCCATTTCCTTCAATCTCGGGGCGATCCGCTCGGGATCGAAGTCGTCGACGCCGATACAGATGTGGTTCACGGTGCCAGGATTGGCGAGCTTGTAGACGCCGAGAAAGCCGTCGCCGAGACCAAGATTGATCCCGCCGTTGCCCGGCCGGCTGACCACCTTCAGCCCGAGCACCTTCGAATAGAAATCCGCCGCTGCTGAAACGTCGCTGACGGCAAGCGACGCATGGTTCAAGGTCCGGCCTTGCGCCGCTTGAGCGAGCGGTGCAGCGCTCTGCGCCGAGGCCGGCGCGACAGCGGCGCCACCGATCAAGGCAGCGAGCGACGCGACCAGTTCTCTCCGGGAAAGACGTCGAGATTCGAAGGCATCGAGGAGCGAATCGATGGTGGGCATAGGATCCTTTTGTTGGGGACGCAATCGGACGCTATGATGCCCCAACCCGCCCTGTCCCACCGAAAAAACGATGAACCGCGTCAGCAATCCGGTCCGAAGAACCAGGTGATGCTGATCGAGTAGGCGACGCTCCGGCTCGGATCGCCCGCCACCCAGAGTTTGTATTCGGCCGGCGTACCCAGAATGTCCGGATTTCCGCGTCCGTTGGTCACGATGAGCGAGTTTTGAATGAAGTCGCCGGACGCATCGGACAGCCGGAAGCCGCCGCGGCTGCCAATCGGCGCGCATGGGCCCGCGCCGCTGGGCGGCACGAAGTTGGCGCACTCGACTCTCGTCGCATACACACTCAGTCGCGGCCCGGTTGCCGTGCCCTGACCGTCCCAGCTGATGTGAACGTCGTTCTGGCTACCTTGTGTGTCGTAAGCCACGACGTGGGACACCAGCTGACCTGCGGCCACCTGACCGTTCAGCGCGGTCGCGGTCCCGCGCTTCTGGCGGGCGAGACAGGTCGGTCCGAACACGTTGCAGCTGCAGCTCCACAAGACGCACATGCACAACAGGATCATCCGCATCGTTGTCTCCTCCACACACAATGCGGAAAGGAGCGCGCTGGAGGCTCACCTGTGCCGTCATTCATGCGCGCGCCAGATTCAGGGTCGCCTCTGGCCGGCAGCCCACTTTTCCTTGAATCTCGCGGCAGCCGACGTGGTGATCGCTCGGCCGTGGCCGAAGCAGGCAATCTCGAATTCCAGCGCGGACAATCTCGCGAGGCTTTTTAGTCCTTCTTGGAGATCTTCGTAACCCAGGCTGAGGCCGAGGCCTGGCATGTTGCTCGCGGCGTCGGCGGCAAACAGCACACCACGGCGAGGCCATAGGAACGCCAGCTGTCCGGCACAATGCCCGGGCACGTGGATGGCCTTGAGACCGCCGGCGATCGGCAACTCGACGCCGTCGCCAACCTCGTAGTCAATCGGACACGCCTCAATGGCGCCGGAACGCCTGGCCACGAACAGATTGAACAGCAAGTACCGGAGCAGACCCGGCGCGGGCGTGAGCGGCCGTTTGCCGTCGCCTTGTCGAACCATCGCCGCATCGGCCGCGTGCATGTAGACGGGCGCTGTGGTGAGTCGTTTGATCGCGGCCAGTCCGCCCGCGTGGTCGGGATGACAGTGCGTGACGATGACGTGTTTGATCTCTGAGGGCTTCCTGCCGAGCGATTCAACCGCCGCACGAATCTTGTCCGCGCTCTCAGGAAGACCCGTGTCAATGAGCGTCAGCTCGCCGGCATCCAGCAAGAAGGCGTTGACCGCGCCGAGATTGATCTGCCACAAACCATCGACGATGAGCCTGGTCGCCGCCATCATGCCTCCGCGCTGTGCGTTAGCGGTTGAGACCGACCGGGATCACGAAAACCGATTCGGGGCAAGGCGCGTGACGCCCGGAGAATCTCACCATTTATCGTGGCTCCCACAAGATGGCCGCTTGTCTTCGGTAAAGTCTCGTGGCTAGAAGGCCGCCTGAAGCGCGATGCCGGCGCGGTGGAATCCGAACCACGGGATCACATGAATTGACGCGGACGAGCGAGCAGGATTCTCGTCCATCATCAGCCTTTCGTGCTTGAACGCTCGATCCGTCAACGCGCCGATGAGCGCCCAGATTGGGACGCCGATGATCGCGCCGACTCCCGCTCCATCCTTGTAATTGAAGACAGCGCCCGCGGTGCCGAGGCCGGCACCAATCAGGATTCCGTTCGTCAAGCTGTCGGACCTGAGGTGCCACGTTGATGTGGACCCGGCCACCGTGGTGGTAGTGCCATCATCCGCTCGGATCGTCAGCGAGTCGCCACTGGCTTCTACCACTTTCCCCACCGTCTCGTGCCGATCCTGATTGACCTTCATCACCGGCGTTCCCGATTTCACGCGACGCTTGACGTCCTCGAACGTCAGGGGATTCCGTTCGTGGCGCCGTTCCGTCGCCATACCGGAAACCGAACCGATTGCGGCGCCGAGTAAGCCAAACGGCGCCATCAGGTAAGGGCAGGACACGTCCTCAGAGTGTTGCCCGGCTGCTCCCAACGCACACCCGACGGCCGCGCCTGCGGCGGTCCCTATCAACGTCGCAAACAGCATCGGATGCTGGTCGCGCCAGCTCCGATCCTGGCCAGTCTGATTCTGGCGGCCTGGTTGTTCTTCCCGCTCGGCCCCCTGGGCATCAGAGGGCGCACCGAAGTTCATCAATGCCGTCAGAAGAAATCCGGCCAGAGACGAGAATGCGCGTGAGGTCCGCAGAAAACGCACCATCTGGATCTCCCTTCGATGACTACTGCGCAACCGCCGGGACAATTGGCTCATCACCAGCGCGGGAATGCGATTTGCTGATCGGTCGAGTGATGCGCATTTCAGCCCAGCTCGGGCGTTATGCCGGACGCCGATTGACCCGCCGTCTCGTACGGACGCTGCCATGGCTGGGCGGCGCCGTGGCGCTCGTCACGATCGGCAGCGCGATTCGGCGCAAGGGCGTCGTGGGCGGAACGCTCCACACCACGCTCGACTTCATTCCGTTCGTCGGGGGCCTGAAGACACTCGCCGAACTGGCGCGCGGCCGCGATTTTTTCCCGGATCGGCCGCATCAGACGGCATTGCCTCCCACCCAAGGCTAGGGTTCACACCTGTTACGCACGTCACACACAGGCAGAGCTTACGCTCGTCGTCTGTCGTCCCGAAACTTTTATGGGCAGGCCTCAGCACTGGCGCCGGCCTCGAGCAGGAAGGCAATGATCTTCCGCTGTTCATCGCGCGCACGGCGAGAGCCTGCTCCGCTTCGTCCCGTATCCTGAAGGGCCAGTTGATGTGGCGTCGAGCCGCGCTTGTTTTGCAGGTGCACGTCGGCGCCACCCGCCACCAGCGCCTCCACCGCTCCCGAAGAACGTGTTCGAATGGCGCGATGCAGCGGGGTCACGCCGCTCTTGTCGAGCGCATTGGGGTCGGCGCCGGCGGCGAGGAGAAATTCGATTGTCTTCCGCTGCGCCACCGGCGACCAGTGATTCGTGTCGGCGGCGTAGTGCAGCGGCTCTGCGCCGCGCCGATTTCTGGCGCGGCAATCCGCTCCTTTACGGACCAGCCGTTCGGCGATTCGAGGTTGAAATGCGGCGGCGGCCATATGCAGCGCCGTGTCGCCCGCCAGCACGTAGTGCGAAATGTCCGTGAAGAAGAATGCCGAGGGCTTTTGCCGAGTCGCGCCAACGACCAACTGGACCACCGCCAGTTCGGGACTCCGAGCCAACAGGCGCGACACGACGCTGGTCTCGCCTTTCACGACGGCCTGCAGCAGCCGCCAGAAATCACGTTTCATTTCGCCGGGACCTGTCGGAGAGCCTCGAGGAGCACGCGCCACATGAAGAACGCCATCATCAGCACCGCCACTGCGGCCGCCACGCCGAAGGCCTGCAGCAATCGTCCGCGGCCTCGCGCCGTGCCACCGGTCAAGACCGGCATGTCTCGGATCACCCTCAGCCCTGCAGGCGGGTAGCGTTCCTCATCCACGATGCGCTGACCGAGGCGCCAGCAATAGACGGACACGGCGAGTGTCGGGCCGACGGTCAGCGCCGTCAACGCCGAGAACACGACACGCGATCGTACGTGGAGATCCTGCGAGACCCAGGTGGTGAAGAACGGCTCCAACCGCTCGGCCGCCAAAATCAGCAAGGCGCCGGCAACCACGCCGACGCCGATGATGACGCCTGCGATGCGGAGCGTCTTCGGATCGGCCCGATGAACTTCGCCCACAGTCTAGGCCCTGCCCGAGATCATGATGGAAGCGATCCGGCGATCACCGCGCTACGTGAAGAGCGCCTTGGCGATCTTCACGTGAACGCCGTAGACCGGTCGATCGACGAGTTGGGTCACGGCGACGTGGCCGGCGAGGCTGACGAGTTGATAGGCCTCGTGCTTCGTCAGGTGCTTCGTTTCTGCCAGGAAGTTCACCATTTCCTGGATCGCAATCGTGGTGGCGTTCTTCAGATCCTCGTCACAGCCCATGCTGATGTAGTCGGTCGGCGTCTCCGCGCGCGGCCACGAAAGCGCCATGCCTTTGCGGACGGTGAGCTGGACACGGCCCCGCAGCGACGTTTCGAGAGCCGTGAGATCCACTTCGCCATCACCTTGTGCGGCGTGACCGTCACCGATCTCAAACAACGCTCCCGGCACGAACACCGGGATATACAACGTGCTGCCCACAATCAGTTCACGGTTGTCCAGGTTGCCGGCATGGCGGCCCGGCGGACTGCTGTTCACCCGCCCCGCGTCGGGCGCCGGCGCGACGCCCATGCTGCCAAAAAACGGCTTGAGCGGAATCACGATGCCCGGCTTGAATTCCGAGGTCATCGTCTTTGTGTCGATGGTGAGGATCTTTTGCCCGACCGCCGGATCGCAGTTGGAGGCGACGAAGCCGTTGCACCCGTTGTAGCCGTAATCGATAGGGAACTCGATCGACAGGATCTTGACCTCGAGCGCATCGCCCGGCTGAGCGCCCTCGACGTAGACCGGCCCGGTCAGGATGTGCCCTCCCGGTCCACGCCGATCGCCGGTCACCTCCGACACGATCGACCTGAGCGAAGGCTGAACTTTTTCGGGCGGGACGCCGGCGCGCTCGAGGGCAGCTGGATTGCTGGTGATCAGCGTGTCGACATCGATCACGTCACCGGAGGCAATGCGCAAGACCGGTTTGGCTTCGGACCAGTAGTAGCCATAGGCGACCGTCGCCGGCGTTGCCAGCAGGCGGTGGGTTCGCGGTGCGGGCACCTGTGCGACCGCGAGCGCAGTCAACATGGCGCCGGCCACGACGGTCAGGATCAGTCTTCGAACCATAGATGCCTCGCTTCGAGCCAGAGGTATTAATCTTCGCCGGCGGTCGAGTTGTCGGCCCACATCGCGATCTCAGCGACGTCGTCGTCGCTCAATCGTGCGTTCGAGTGCATGGGCAGGTAGTACCATGGCGGCATCTCCTGCTCCTGGACCATGGTCGAGATCCCGGCGAGTTTCTTGGTCTTGAGAGCTGCCGGGTAATCTCCCCAGGTCGAGAAGTCCATATGGCGCCGGCCTTCGTGGACATCTCGCGCGACCAGCCACGACACCGGCGCGACGTAGCTATACCAGGGCCAGGTGGTTTCGTGGGAATGGCAGTCGTAGCAGGCGCGTCGCAGCGTCGCCGCCACTGGCGCTGGCGGACTCAAGACCTGCGTGGCCGGTGGATTGTCGTGATGGATCGGCACGAGTTGTATCAATACGACGAGGCCCAGCAGCGCTAGCGCGGTCGATCTCAACCTGGATTTCGTCATCTCGAGTCAGATTGTAAGCGTGATACCTGTGTTTCACTTCGACGAAGGTGTCCGACCATGACAGGTAATCTCCCGGAACCGTGGCTGCGTGGACCGGTGCTCGGCGTGCCGTTGCTCCTTCAGCCGGCAGCGCACGCATTCCTGATGGCCAAGGAAGATGTCACGACGGCAGTGGCCGGCCTGACCGTCGAGCAATTGTGGCGAGAGCCCGGCGGCATCGCGTCGGCCGGATTCCACCTCGCGCATCTCGCCGGCAGCACCGATCGCCTGTTGACGTACGCGCGAGGCGAAACGCTCTCCGACGCGCA
>Ga0068859_100003286_pt1 | contig 16441 bp, 12 predicted proteins | sample KBSSwiS22_FD_66585 | JGI IMG/M metagenome (GOLD analysis project Ga0068859, IMG submission 66585) | Switchgrass rhizosphere microbial communities from Kellogg Biological Station, Michigan, USA - KBS Switchgrass S2-2 | ecosystem: Host-associated > Plants > Roots > Rhizosphere > Soil ...
GGGCGCGATGTTCTTCAGTGCAGAGTTCTCGGCGCCGTGGGGCTTTGACGCGCCGGCTGCTCAGGATCTGGCCCCGATGCTCGCCCCCGGCGCTCCGCATCTATTGATCTATCACTTCCTGGTTGAAGGTTCGGGGCTGGTCCGAATCGAAAACGAGTCACCCATCCACCTGGAACCAGGGCGATAGCCGACTTCTTATTTCGGAGTAGTGGACATGACTAAAGAATCGTGAAATGCTGCGACGCGTCCGAGCATTGCGAGTCGCCGGCAAACGGCGCTGACATTCGTACCAACACTGAATTATGACGAAACATCCAGTCTCACGAAGGGCGTTTTTGGGGAGCGGTATTGCGGCGGCGGGAGCAATATCGCTTGGTGGTGCGTTGCCTGCAAGCGCGCGGGATTGGGAAGATTATTCGGCACGCTTTTCCGGATCACTCGGCGATTCTTTACCGGATCGCCCGCTGAAACCGGACGACGAGGCCGGATGGACGGAGATCGCGAAGAACTATGACGTCACGGCTAAAATAACCAACCTTGAAAACGGATATTGGGGCATTATGGCGATTCCGGTGCTGGGCGAATACAAGCGCCTGACGGAATTCATAAACAAGGAAAACACCTTGTTTGCGAGATTACAATATTCAGAAACGTACCGCGGCATTCGCGATACAGTCGCCGGCTTTCTGAATGTCGGTACCGACGAGATTGCCTTGACTCGAGGGGCGACCGAGGCGCTGCAGGCCCTCATCGGCGGGTACAATAAACTGAAACCCGGCGATACTGTGCTTTATGCTGACCTCGATTACTCAGAAATGAAAAACGCGATGCGTTGGCTCGAAAAACGCCGCGGGGTCAAGGCCGTCAAACTCACATTTCCCGAGCCGACCGCCGAGAAGCCGCTCGAAGAGCAGGACATTCTCTCGTTTTACGAAAGAGCTCTTTCAACCAATCCCGGAACGAAACTTCTCCTGCTAACACACCTCAACAACTTGACCGGACTGATCATACCGGTAGCGAGGATCTCAAAAATGGCCAGGGAGCGAGGAGTTGACGTGATCCTGGACGCGGCGCACTCGGTCGGGCAAGTCGATCTCAGGCTAAACGCTCTGGGCTGCGATTTTATCGGGGTGAACCTGCACAAATGGGTTGGGGCACCGATTGGCTGCGGCGTTATCTACATTAAGAAAGATCGGATCGAAGAGATCGACCCGTATATGGGAAAGCCGTCGATTCCCTCGGACATCAACGGTCGCATCGACACGGGAACTCTGAACTTCGCCGCGCATATGGCGATACCGGCCGCCATCACCTTTCACAACAAGATCGGCACCGCACTCAAAGAAGAACGCTTGAAGTATCTCAGAAACCTCTGGGTTGGACACGCCCGGAAAATGAAAGGATTGACCGTCCTTACACCTGACGACAAAAACATGGTCGCGGCACTGACCTCTTTCCGGCTCGACGGCGTGGTTACCGCAAAGGCCAACGATGCTGTCACAAAACACCTTGCCGAAAAATTTGGCGTCCTGACGGTACGCCGTACCGGCCCTGACGCCGGCGACTGTATCCGGGTGACCCCGTCCGTGTATACCTCGTCCGCAGATGTAATGAAACTCGTAGGTGCTCTCCGGTCGATAACCGCTTCAACGCATTCGTGGTAATCATGCCAGCTGTATCGCGCGCCTTCTCCTGGTGAAGTTAGAGAGGGTTACATATCCTTTCGCCGGCGACGAAGGCTGAGGTATCATTACGCTCCTCAATTGAAAGGTGAAGCGCTATGGTTTCCTCTGGCCGACAGGCAATCTCCTGCATCGTCCTGGTTCTCAGCACCCTCATCCTTGCTCAAGCGCAGACCGCGCCCGACAAACTTTCAGGCGCGACTATCACTGGCAAAGTAACAATCAAAGGCAAAGGCGCTCCGGGAATCGCTGTGGTTTTAATTCTGAACGTCGAGGGCTCCCAAAGGACCACACGCCACAAAGCATTCACCGACGACACGGGAACCTATCGACTTACAAATGTGCCACCGGGAAACTATCGTGCGGAAGCAGCCGCGCCAGCGTTGGTTGCTGTCGATGGGTTCCGGAATCCGTTCGCCAAGTCAGTGACGCTGCTAATTAATAAAGATGAAACGGTACAGAATATTGATTTCGAATTGATGCGTGGCGGCGTGATTACGGGCAGGGTGACTGACTCAGACGGCCGCCCCCTAATTGAAGAAAAGGTTTCGATTTCCAGCGCAGAGTCCAACCCGAGTCAGGCTTTTTCCAGGCAGCGTGAAACGCGAACCGACGACCGGGGCGTCTATCGAATCTTTGGTATCGCACCGGGGAACTACAAGGTTGCCGCGGGAACAAATGAACTTTCTCCCTTCGGGGGAAGCCCCGGGTTTCGCCAGACCTTTCATCCGGACGTTGAAGACGCTGCCCAGGCAAGGACCATCAACGTGACAGAAGGAAGCGAAACGACGAATGTTGACATCACCCTCAAACGAGTGGACCACACGTACTCTGTTCGTGGTCGAATTATCGACGGCGATACCGGCCGGCCCCTAGCAAATGTATCTTACGGGATAACAGTGTATATAACCCCAAACGCCAGCCAAACATTGTCGGATGGTTCAGTGTCCAACAACACCGGCGAATTCAAATGGGAGAACCTGAGGCCTGGCAAATATGCGGTTCGGGCAAACGCTCCGTCTGACAGCGATTGGCGGGCTGAGGAAGTGCCGTTCGAAGTGAACGATCGCGATGTGACGGGCCTGGTAGTTAAAACAACAAAGGCAACCACTGTTTCGGGCGTAATCATTCTGGATGGTACGGACGACAAAAGTGTGCTCGCAAAACTTAGCGGAGGTCAGGTGGTAGCTCGGATAGAGACCGAAGATAAGACGAGAACCTCCACTTATTCAGCTGGAATACTGTCTGATGGAAGTTTCCGGTTTAGTGGTTTGTTCGCGGGAGTCGCCACTTTCGGAGTTGAAGCCAGAGGCCTTGAACTCGTTCGCGTGGAACGCAACGGAGTGGTCCAGCCCACCGGGATCCCGATTCGTGACCGTGAACAAATCAGTGGGCTGCGGCTGATAGTGCATTACGGCAATGCATCCGTTCGCGGAGTTTTAAAGGTCGCTAACGATGCGCCGCTGCCGGCAAACGCGAAATTCTTTGTTTCATTGAAAAGGATTGGCGAGCCTGTTAGACAGTTTGATCAATCAAGTTCCGGCCGATCGGCAGAGGTGGACGCTCGCGGTCAGTTCCTGGCCGAAGGGCTCCTGCCAGGAACTTATGAAGTGACGGCTTACTCCTACACACGTGATGAGCCTCGTGGCCAGGTGCTCCAGGGAAAACAGCAGGTAACAGTTACGGACGGTGCGGTGGTGAACATCACAGTGACACTCGAGCCGCGATCCGTTCCTAACCGGCCTCAGCCCAGGAATTAGCAATGCTCAAATCTCTCATAATGATCTTGTTGACGTCCCTGCTCACGACGGCTCAAACGCAACGGCCGGGAGCCGAAGCCTCAAAGTCAGGTTCGATTACCGGTAAAGTTGTTAACGAAAGAGGTGAACCACTACCGAACGCCAGAGTCTCGGTGCAGGCAGTTGGGCCGGTTCGTTCGAGAGCCAGTGCAATTACCAATCGTGACGGCACTTTCAGAGTAGATGGAATGGAAGCCGTTCCGTATCACATCAACGTTTCGATGCCGGCTTACATCACTGAACCTTCTGACACAGAAGAGGAGAAGCAATACCGGGTCGGCGATTCAGTCTCCTTTATCCTGATCAAAGGTGGTGTCATCACGGGAACCGTCACGAACGCTGCCGGCAATCCGGTAATCGGCGTGCACGTCTCGGCACGGATGATACGCGATAGTGACGACGAAGAATTAGATGGAGGTTTCGACCGCCGCGTGAACACGGATGATCGTGGGGTCTATAGAATCTACGGACTTCCAGCCGGGACTTATATCGTTGTTGCCGGCAGCACTGATGAGTATTCTGAGTGGGGAGTCAACCCATTCATTAACGATCTTCCGACGTACGCACCTTCTTCAACGCGCGATACGGCCGCGGAAATTAGCGTGCGCGCGGGCGAAGAGACGAGCAATGTCGACATTCGTTACCGGGGTGAGCAGGGCAGAACCATCAGCGGAACCGTGGGTGGACCAGCGATCGCAGGCGGATTCACGGTTGTGCTGACTTCCGTCGAGATCAGCGGCTCGCAATCCGACACTTCGAAATTTGAGCAACCGGGTAGCAGGCAGTTTGCCTTCACTGGCCTCAACGAGGGCGACTATTATCTAACCCTGCGAACGGATCTTACAACGAACGAAGCCAGCCTTTCCGAATCCAAGTTAGTAACAGTCAGTGGCGCAGACGTTGAGGGCATCGAGTTGACGGCGAAGCCCCTGGGTGTTGTGAGTGGGCGCGTGGCCCTGGAACCATCAAAGGCACGCGAGTGTCAGGGAAAGCAACCGCCACCATTCAAGGACATCTCAGTCTCCGCATGGCACAGGGAGACCGAAGCGACGAAAAATCAACCGCAATTTATCTGGGAATTGGGTGCGCCGGTTTCTGCCGATGAGCGGGGTAATTTTTCTCTGATCAATCTGGCCCCTGCTCAATATCATTTCGCGGCGCGCTTCCCCGCCCGGTCGTGGTACCTGCAATCGATTTCGTTGACGCCACCGGCGCCAGCCGGAGCAAAGACGGAAAGTAAGCCGATCGACACGACCCGGGTTTGGACCACGATCAAGAATGGTGCCCGTCTTTCCGGATTAACTGTCACGCTGGCCCAGGGCGCTGCCTCGTTTCGTGGGCAACTGGTTTTTGATCCGGCTGAAAATCGTCCGGTGGAATGGTTTGCGTATTTAGTTCCGGCTGAGGCCGAGCACGCCAACAACTCGTTGCGTTTTTACGGCGGAACGGTGAGCCCCGAAGGAAAGATTCAGCTTGTTAATCTCGCGCCGGGTCGTTACTGGGTGTTGGTCCAACCCGCAAATGACGATGCGTTATCCGCATTCCCTCAATTCCGTAATCCTGACGAAACTGAGACGCGCGTCAGGTTGCGCCGTGCTGCAGCAGAGCTGAAGACTGAGATTGAACTGAAGCCGTGTCAGGATATCGGCGATTTTAAGATACCGGTAAAGAGTCAATAGGAAGCCATTCGGCGAACAAGAATCCGAAACGCTTTGCCTCAAAAGCCTGAGAGTCTTTCTCTCATTCACACCGGGCTTCAGCCCGGTGATCAAAGAAGGTGAGAATCATAGGAACCGTTTCAACGGTTTCTCCGTGTCGTTTGCAAGGCAAGTCCTTTGTACTCAATCGCCCGAGGATCTTGAGACGAAAAGTAAACCGTTAAAACGGTTCACTAGTCTCCTCGTCTGCGTATCACCGGGCTAAAGCCCGGTGTGAATGAGAGGTGCACTTTCAGACTTTTATTCTCGTATCAAGTCAACGTTGGACGTGATCACGCAACCAAGCTGCGGAGCAGCGATCAGAGTTAAGCCCAGGGCGAGGCTCTGCGAGCCTTGGGTCACCCAGCTAAGGCGACCGAGCCCCGGAGGGGCGATAGAGATCTATTGCCAGAGGTATTTCTCATCGAACTCTATCCGGTGACTCTTGAGTAATGCCTTGAATTCCTCCTCGAAAGAAATCTTCGCATGATGGGCTTCTTGATTGCGGATATATCGTCGTACCCGATCAGTCTGCGATTGACTCACCGTGAACGCGCCGTATTTCGCCTGCCATTTGAATCTTCCTCGTGACTGTCGCCTGGCCCAACCCGAGGAAAGTGATTTGAATTTGCCAAGGAATTCGGAAACCGAAATCACCGGGTTGATTTTAGCCAGTACGTGAACATGATCAGCTGTTCCATTTATCTCTAAAGGAATGCCATGGAGGCCATTAACCAGCCCACCCAGGTACTCATGTAACCTTGAACGCAGATCGCTTGTAATCATAGGGGCTCGATCCTTGGTTCCATAAACGATGTGGTAGAGGAGGTTCGTATACGACATAATGCGATCGTAACTCACGCATCAAGCGAAAATAGAAGGGCCAGCTTAATTAGTGAGGGACAGTATTGTTAGATTATTCAGGCGGATTTTTGCTGGAGGATCTCTATCGCCCCTCCGGGGCTCGATCGATCAAGGCGGCGTGACCCAAGGCTCGCAGAGCCTCGCCCTGGGCTTAACTCTGATCGCTGCTCCGCAGCTTTGTTGCGTTGTCACGTCCAACGTTGAGACGTGATCGAGAGATTATCCACCGCCCTCCGGCGCTCGATCAATTTAGAGGTAGTTGTCTCTAAGTCCCCGGCAAAGATCGCAGCGCGTCACTCAAGTGACTACGGTCAGCCAGCGTATGCAAGAGTGGCCCAGACGACGAAAACTCAACCACGCTTACTGAGCCAACCGGACAGCCGATCCGGTAACGAAAGCGACCGACATCGATCCCGAGCAAGCTGCAAAGAATAATTCTGATCGTTGCTTTGTGAGACACAATCAGGATGTTGCCTTGATCAAATTCCTGCTTGATTTCATCAATCACTCCTAAACCGCGGCGGGCTACCGCAATTGCCTGCTCACCTCCGGTGGGCGCGTGCCAGGCCGGGTCTGCCAGCCAACTGAGGTAATCGTCGTGATACTGCTTGTCGACTTTTTCCTTGCTGGATCCTTCCCACTTGCCATAACTGATTTCGTTCAAATCAGCACGGATCCGCATCGCGATGCCCAACTCGTCGGAAAGGGGCTGAGCGGTAGCGATGCCTCGTCTCAGACTGCTCGAGTAAATTGCGCGCCAGGGTTTTGCGCGATAGGCCGCGGCGAAAGCCTGGGCCATCTCCAATCCCTCACGAGTCAACTCCGGATCAAGCCCCGATCCGCAGAACACGTCCTCGCGACTGAGCGCTGTCTGTCCGTGACGAAGCAGGTGAATGGTCAGCGTCATGCTGTGTTTTGAACGAACCAATAGTAAAGGAGTTGAGACTTCGGGAAAGTATATCGAGTCGGGAAAGATAGCAAATGGGGAAGTCGAAGTCCGGACCATCTGGGCTAGCGGTTGGCGTAGCCTCAAAAGTCCTTCTCATTCACACCGGGCTTTAGCCCGGTGGCAAACACGCACATTCTTGTTGAGAACCGTTTAGATGGTTTCCACAGCAAAACTACCAAAACCGTTGAAACGGTGACACGTTTTCCACGGCTGCGTTTTGCTCTCTCCACAGAACGAGTCGGGGTCAGGCCTTCGATTCTGCGATTCTCAATCCCAATCCTTGAGGCTTCGAAAGTTTGACCGCAGTATGGAATGAACACCTTCACCGCGAGAATCGAAGAATCGAAGGCCTGACCCCGACTCAACGAGGAGGGCTTCTCTCCCACTAGACTTCACGTATTGTCCGGTCGCTCCAGAATCGAAGGCCTGACTCCGGTTCCCTTAGGTTTCCAATCCTCGCCCATAGAAAGACGCCTTCATCTTTGCCGAGAATTCCGAAGTGAGTTGAAAAATAGATGAGAGTTTGCGAACTCTTTTCGGTGCGTTGAAGTTTAAGGATGTCAAAGGAATAGAGCACGAGAGGTGGTAGAGAGAGAGTGCCCGCCAATTCCCTCGAAGGACAAAAACAAAATGGCAACACCAAAGAAGAATGGTAAGAAAATTTTGGGAGCGGAGACGTTGCCGCCTATTGTTCCGCAACCAATCGTTAAGATTCTTTTTCACACGGACGACCTCGGATCTAAGGAGAAAGGAGTCACGCATGGCTGAGATCACTGAACTCACATTCGTCGGTGACTGGAGGATTACCGTGGTCAGCAAGAGTGCCGGCTGGAATCAACGAGTCGCCACGACCGGGTCGAGCGCCGGCACTGTCTTCGCCAACGGTGTTCCGGGACAGACTCTGGATGTATTCGGCAATGGCACCGCGCCCTGGATTCTGCGCATTGAGCACAACGACGGTTCGAGGGGGTGGCAGCCAAACTGGCTGCGCGCAATCTCGTCCATTTCCGGCGTGCGGACGTCGACGACCATCGCCTCCGAGGACATCACCACCGGGACTGATGGCGACTTCAACGACCTGATCATCCGCGTAGACAAGCTCGGTGTCGTGTCGCAGCCGGTGGCGCCATTCGCAATTCGTCCCGAGACACTGCAGGCGATGCCAGAAGGCGTGTTCGAGGCCACTTTGGGACGCTACTTCATGGCGGTGCGCGTGACGAACATCTTCACGCATGCGTTGCCCGCATCCGCCCGCATCGGACTCTCCGCGCGATCTCGCGCATGGCTTGCCGCGGGCGGCGTGAACGTTGTCGACGCGTGGAACGCGAACGAGCAAGCCGCGCTCGGGCAGACGGTCATTAATGGGAGAGTAGCGGCGGGTGGATTGCCGGCGTGGGAGTCGCGGCTAATCTACTTCAAAGTAGACGTAGCCGCCGCCCAGGTCCGCAAGCATCAAGTCGAGTTACAGGTCGACTCCGATTTCGGCGCCGAGGCGACGGAGTTGATAAGCAAGAAGGCGAAGGCGCCGATCCAGGTGTCGCGCACGACCTTCGATGCGTCGACAAACACCTTCACCTCGCGATGCGACGTCGGCACGATGACCGCCGTCATCAAAGAGCTCACGGTTGATTACAACTCGTTCAAGCGCGCGCTCGGCGACGCCCGCCGTTTCATCCGTGAAGGCGGTGTTGCTGGAGGAGGATCTACCACTTCCACGCAAGGGTGCGATCCGCGCAAGCTCGAACAGATTCGCGCGCTGCTGCGAGCGTTCCTCGAAGGCAAGGAGGTCGACATCTGCGCGGTCTGGCGCGACCTTGCGTGCTGCTGCGCCGGCGGTAAACACCAGGATGGATGCGACGACTGGACCGAGTGCCGCGGTCCCGGGATCTCTTTCTTCCTCTGGCCGACGAAGGTCGACTACACAGTCGACTATCACCCGTCGTTCGCAGGCCAGTTTGGTCCGATCCCGTACGACGATCCCTGGTGGAAGATTCTGCTCATCATCATCGCGATCATCCTGACCATCGCGGCGTGGGCATCGTCAACGGCAGACCTCGCGAACCGCGGCACCATGGTGTCGATCGGGTTCCTAACCGGCTCGATCCTCAATGCATTGAGCGCGAGGCAGGCGGTCGATCCGTTGCCGACGGACCCGGGAACGATTGACGCAGCCGTAGTCACGCTGGTTGGCAATCGCGATTTGACTCCGGCCGTATTCACGGAACTGGACGCGCAGAGCGGAGAGTTCTTCACTACCACACCCATCGTCGCGCTCGACGGCAATGTCGACACACCCGGCACCTTCCTGACGAACGACCAGCTCGAAGCGATTGTGCAGAACCTCGCGGATAACCCCACCGATCCGGCAGCGCAGGCCGCCGTCCGCGCCTACAAGAGCGGCGCCCGCAGCGGCATCGGACTCGGGGTCCTGTCGTCGGTGGTGAGGCAGTACCCACGACTAACGGACGATGGCGGCACGATCTGGATGATGAACCAGCTTAGCTTCAGACAGGATGGCGATACCACCGACTCGCTCTCTTGCTCCGGTGACTCCGGCTCGCTTTGGTTCCAGCAGGGTACGAACGCGATCATGGGCCTCAATCACGCGGGAAACGAAACCGGCAACTCCGCCGGTGCCAACCGCATTGAAGACGTGATCAATCAGCTCTCCATTCGCTTCGCTTAGAAGGAGAACCCATGTCAAACAACTCTACCTACTCAGACCGGAAGACGCTTGCAGAAGTGGCGGCGGAAGAATCCAAGCGACTGGCGGATGATCCAAACTTTCTAACGATGGGTCTTGGCCTCAAGCACGTGAAGGGCAAGCCGCAACTAACCGCGGCATTGCAGTACTACGTGCGCGCGAAGGCTTCGAGCGACGAACTCGAGAAGCTCGGAACGAAGATGATTCCGTACGAGGTGGGCGGCTATCCCACGGACGTCATTCAGATCGAGATCGCCAGGACGCTGGCCTGTCCGGGGCAGAATGCGCCGACCGGTGATCGCGGGGGCGAGATCGAGAATCCCCTGGTCGGCGGCACGTCGACAACGACTCTCAGTAGCTTCCATTCGTTTCCCACCGGCTACGGCACGCTTGGCGGCATCTGCTTCGACGCCGTAAGTGGCGACTCAATGGCGCTTTCGAACGCGCATGTGTATGGAGACGACATCGGCGCCGAAGGCATTCAGCCCTGGCTGCCGACCGACGAATACATTGGCGCCGCCATAGCGTGGCTGGCTTGCGGCGGCCCACTCGCGCATCTCTTCTTCTGGACAGCGCCCAGCGCGGCCACGGCGATCCTCGACGTGGCGGCGGCGGCCGCCTGGATGGCGGTGTGCGCTTCGGATGCGGAAGATCCAAGCCGATGGGGTCAACGCACCACCGCCGTTCCGCCCGCCGGCGCGCTGACGGAGCGCGAAACCGTCCATCTGAAGGCCGAGGTGCCCTTTCTGCCGTTCCCGGGACGCACCTGGAAGACGAAGACAAATTGGGATTACACGAGGATCGCAACCAGCGGCTCCACAAACGGCACCCTCGACGCGGAGCGCCCGAACGAACACACGCTCATCGGCAAACGCGTGTTCAGCGATCGCGCCACGTATCGCGGAGGGGATCGGGTGCGGATCTGTGCGGAGATGTGGACGCACGCGAGCGACAAAGTCCAGGAGTTGTTCGTCGTCGCAAACTGTTTCCCGATCGCCGATCCCACGCGCATCACGAGGCGCGTGCTGGTAAGGAACAACATCTGTCGGCGCGTGGACGCCGCACTGGAAAAAGAGCGCAAGCCGGTCTGCATCCACGAATTCACGCCGCAGATCCCGGGTGTGGCGCAGATGCTCTTCCCCGTGGTCGAGGCGCCGTTCCGTATCTGGAGCAGCGCCTCATCGACAGTGATCAAGGGCACATCCCTCGGCATTCCGGCGGACGCCGCGATCCACATCGCTGTTCCACCGAGCACAAACGTAGAACTGGACGTGTTCCTCCGGGCGACGCGCATTCGCGCGCGAGCGATCAGTGCGAACGGCGACGTGGTAGCGGAGGCGACGTCGACGGACGAGCCGGAAGTGATTCAGAAGCTGCGTCTCACCGGACCCGAGATTGTCCGCGTCGATGTCGATGGTGGCGATGGCAAGGGGTTTCTCTCTGCGATCTGCACGGACAAACACCCTATCTCCGTCGAACGGTGGAAGGGCGCGTCGGCGTACTACAGCGGCACGTTTGACCTGGCGCTGCAGGAGGCGGCCGGCAAGTGGGGGGTGGTCGTGATCTCGCAGAGCATGGACATGTCGCCTACGGGAGGCGACCCGATCGCGGCGGCACGACGTCTCGGCGGCATAGTTAACTCCGCGAACGTCCACGAGCAGGGTGAATGCATGTGCTCGCTGCTCTTCGATCACACGTTCGATGTGCAGTAACCCCTGGCCTTTTGTGAATACATTCGACGGGCAGTTGGCTGATGGTTGAAGTCTGCCTGAGTAAAGACGGTTCATCTTAATGGCTGTACGTTAACGAACCACCGACTTCCATCGGTGGTTTTTTTATTTGACCAATACCTGCGGACCACAAAGATCCCCTTGTTGAAATACAACGTGAACGGGAAGAGCGTTTCGTTTTACTACGAAAGAGTCGTTAAGGGATTCGCCATGCCGATTCGGGTAATGATCAATGGCAAGGAAGTTCAGATAACCCCGAACGAAGTGAAGCAGACCTTTGAGTTCTCTGAAGAGATCAAGACGTTTGAAGTGAACCGCAACTTCTACATTGAGGCAGCTAAGGGTGATCTGTAGTTCATAACGGCCCTCCGGCCTCAATTACCCACCCGCTTCATGCCGTCAGGTCAGAAGCGCCACGGCGGGGGTCAGGCCTCCGATTTGTGCGATTCTCGGCGATGAGGTCATCAGTACCACCTGCGGTAGCGGGTGGGCGTTCTCAATCGACATACGGGGGACCCACCCGCTACCGCAGGTGGTACTGACCTCATTTCCACGCTCGCCAACGATTTTGTTGACAGGCCTAAATCCGACCCTGTATAAGCGTTAAAGAGGCCCTTCCACCCGGACCACGCGACAGGCAAGCAAGACCAATCTAAACGGCATTAAATCCCACTTCGAAAGGTGCTCGAAACATGAAAACATCTCTAAGGCTGTTACTGCTTTGCGCATTTTTATGCCTCTTCAGTTCGGCTGCATCAGCGCAACAAAAGACGCGTCAGAAGCCCGGCACGGCCCGCCCAATCTGCAAAGTACCGTCTGTGCCCAACGGCATGGTGATTGTCGGCCACAAACCCAACGCAACCTGTGGGGGAGGCTTCGAGTTCATCGTCAAGAAGCCGGCGCCGGCAGAAAAAGTCTGCGCAAATTCACCGATCCCCGACGGGTACAAGGTCGACGAAACCGCCGGATCGACAGCTTGTAGCGGCGAGAATCCGCTGACGAACGCGTACATGATCTCGAGCGGCGACGGCTTTTACGGGATCAAAGTAGGAATGACCAGTATGGAGGTCTGGGACAAATGGGGACGGCCGGTTGAAACCCTTCGGGGGACACCTGGCAAGTCCAATAAAGGTATCACGTATAGATATAGGGGATCATTCGGCAGCACAATCTATGTCTACGTTGAGTGGGTTGACACCGACTATAGAGTGATCGGTTTTGAAGAGCACCAGGCCAGGAACTAGGTTTGTCATCCGCCGCCTCATCGAAACTAACCGCCTGCGATTTTTGGATTTCTGGAACCAATGAGGTCATTAGCGTCGGAAGATGAGAATCGCAAAGATCGCAAGCCTGGCCTTAAAAACTAATCTCCTGAAAGACAACGCAATCAGATACGACGAACGATTTATTTAAGTCCGCGGACGACAGCGTAAAGCCTGGGCGCAAGCCCCCAGGATCAAAGTCCCAACTACAATTAAGCCCGCGGAGCGGGCGACACCCTCAAACAATCACGGCTGTCGCCCGCTCCGCGGGCTTGGTTCATTTTTCATGGATCGATTCCTGGGGTTTCGCTACGCTCCACCCCAGGCTTTCGCTGTCGCCTGCTCCGCGGGCGGTCACCCCTTGTTTTATTTTCCGCAATTCGTTGACGCGAGATTCTTCTCCAAATAGAATCCACCCACATAGGCTTGACTGTCGCGCGTTGCTAGCGACGTGAGACATCGGGTTGAAGACAACGGCGCAATGTTACGGGAATTCCCTGTCGCATTGCGCCGTGTGTTTTTGGATGTTCGGATGTTTTCCGTACGTCCTCAAAAAACCACGGCGCAAAACCTTCTTGCGATATACTCCAGATGCGCAGCGCCAACGGCCGGAAATGTAATAGCTCAGTCCCGACTGATCGGGACTGGGTTGGGCCATTCAATCTCAGACCAAGCGCTGAAAGCGCGTAATCAGATTTGGTAACCCAGGAATTCCGCGCCTTCAGCGCTTATCACCTTTTGATGCCGTTAACCTGGGCCGTTGGCCCGGGCTATTACATTGCGCGCCGTTGGCGCTTTGCTGAGCCTGAGATATTCGCAAAACTACGCAACATGACTATGAAGACAATCACTCTGCTTCTCTTATTAGTTCTGCTCTGCCAAACCGTCGTCTCGCAGCAAGCGCCGCAGACAGATTCCAATACTCCTCTGCACCAGCTGAAGCCAAACTATCCGGTGCCGTATGGCATCGCCAAGTCAGAGGAGATCGCCACAACCCTGAACCGCATTCATGGTTATCTGGACGAAGTCACGCCGGCTGCTTTTGTTAACTCAAAAACCGGCGAGGTGCTCACAGACCTGACGCGGATAGATGAAAACACTACTTTGAAGCCTGGCGATTTTCGCATCGTTAGCTATGAATGGGGTGTGGCCTACGCGGGCATGTTGCTGGCCAGCCAGGCGACGGGTGACACCCGTTTCCGTGACTACGCGGAAAAGCGTCTGCAGTTCATCGCTGAATCAGTTCCCTATTTTCGCAGCACCACGGAAGCGCATGCTGACTGGGGCACGAAGCTGCCGCTGAGAAACCTGGTGGCGCCGCGGGCGCTTGATGATTGTGGAGCCATGTGTGCGGCGATGATCAAGGCCAAACGCAACGGGAGCAAAGCCAATCTGCAGCCGCTAATCGAAAGCCACATCAATTACATCATGACTAAAGAGTTCCGCTTGCAGGATGGGACCCTGGCACGTAACCGGCCACAGCCGAATACCATTTGGCTCGATGATCTTTTCATGGGTGTGCCGGCCATCGCCCAGATGGGAAAGCTGACGGGCGAAACCAAATATTATGACGAAGCCTGCCGCCAAGTTCTGAGTTACGCGAAGCGAATGTTTAATAAGGAGAAGGGAGTCTTCTTTCACGGTTGGGTTGAAGGTATGACTGAGCATCCCGAGTTTTACTGGGCGCGGGCCAACGGATGGGCCTTTATGACCGAAGTGGAACTGCTGGAGGTCTTGCCGGAGAACCATCCCTCGCGGCCGGCAATTCTGCAACTGCTCAAAGCACATGCAAAAGGTCTGGCGTCGTACCAATCGGGATCTGGATTCTGGCATCAGTTGTTGGACCGGCCGGACTCTTATCTCGAAACATCGGCGACAGCAATTTACACCTACGGTTTTGCGCGCGCGATCAATCGCGGTTGGATTGACCCGCTTGCCTTTGCGCCCATGACCCTGCTGGCCTGGAATGCGGTCTCGACCAAAATAAATGCGCGCGGACAAGTCGAAGGAACGTGCGTCGGTACGGGCATGGCCTTCGATCCGGCGTTCTATTATTTTCGACCCACCAGCCCTTTCGCCGCGCACGGTTATGGACCAGTACTTCTGGCCGCAGCTGAAATGATCAATCTGTTGAAGAACAAACAATTTGAAATCAACGACAGCTCGGTCCAGTTGCTGCAAAAGAAGGCAGGCTAGTAGGAGGTAATCATCCACAGATTACGCAGATTTCACAGATTGGTTTATGTCTTTCTCCTCTGCGTAATCTGTGTAATCTGCGGATAATGCTACCTTCCGAACCGGGCTTCTGGTTCACGGTTGACCCGTTTTAAAAAGGGAGAACTGAAAATGAAATCTCGGTTGATCTGTCTCACACTCCTGGTGCTCGGCCTTGCCGTGACTGTGAACGCGCAGGAAAGGAAGATAAAGATGAAGATATACATCTCGGCCGACATGGAAGGTGTCGTCGGTGTCGTTACCAGCGAGCAGCTCGGGCCGCAGGGCTTTGAGTATCAGCGCTTCCGTGAATTCATGACGCAGGAAGTCAATGCCGCCATCGAGGCTGCTTTTCAATCCGGGGCCACCGAGGTCGTCGTCAGCGATTCGCACGGCAACGGACAGAACCTGCTGATTGAGAAGCTCCCGAAAGATATCCTGCTGGTCCGCTCCTGGCCCCGGCCGCTCATGATGATGCAAGGCATTGATGAAAGCTTCGCGGGCGTGATCTTTATCGGCTATCACACGGGGACGACTAATCCCCAGGGAGTGCGGGCACATACGATTTCCAGCGCGCGGCTCGCGGATGTTCGACTGAAAGGCGTCTCTGTTTCCGAGGCGGGCATCAACGCAGCAATCGCCGGTCACTTCAACGTGCCGGTGATCATGATCTCCGGCGATGACGCAGTGGTGAAAGAAACCACCGCGCTGTTGGGCGATGTCGAAGGAGCTGTAGTCAAGTGGTCCTCCGGGTTTCATTCCGCAAAAACCCTGATGCCCGAAGCCGCTTACCAGCTGATTCGTGAGAAAGTTAAAAAGGCGATGAGCCGGATTAAAGACTTCAAGCCACACAAACTGGCGACCCCGATTCGTTTGGAAGTTCGCTTCAAGAACTACCGCCCGTCCGAGCTGCTGAGCTACCTAAGCATCGTGGAGCGCACCGATGCGCACAGCATCAGCTTCACGGGCAAGGATATGATTGAAGTGTCGAAATTCCTGGAGTTCATTACGACTTACGAACCGTCGTTGGAGCCTTAATCTCGGGGCTGGCTCCATCTCGCGAGTTCCAGTTTGGCGATGGCGGCAGTGTGAACCTCATCCGGGCCATCGGCCAGGCGCAGCGCGCGCACCATGGCCCAGGCGTCGGCCAGAAACGTGTCTTGCGAAACGCCGGCTGCGCCATGCGCCTGGATCGCGCGATCGAGCACTCGCAGAGTAACGTTGGGAGCGACCACTTTGATCATAGCGATTTCTGACTGCGCTGCTTTGTTCCCTACCGTGTCCATCATGTAAGCAGCTTTCAGCGTCAGGAGACGAGCTTGTTCAATCTCCATCCGCGACATTGCAATTTCAGCGCGAATAGTGCCCTGCTCAGCAAGCGGCTTCCGGAAAGCCACGCGTGACAGCACGCGTTTGCACATTGTTTCCAGAGCTCGCTCAGCCACACCGATGCAACGCATGCAGTGATGAATGCGTCCCGGCCCCAGCCGCCCCTGGGCAATCTCGAATCCCCTTCCTTCGCCGAGCAGGATATTCGAGA
>Ga0068859_100003290_pt1 | contig 16432 bp, 14 predicted proteins | sample KBSSwiS22_FD_66585 | JGI IMG/M metagenome (GOLD analysis project Ga0068859, IMG submission 66585) | Switchgrass rhizosphere microbial communities from Kellogg Biological Station, Michigan, USA - KBS Switchgrass S2-2 | ecosystem: Host-associated > Plants > Roots > Rhizosphere > Soil ...
ACGCGCGCGTCCGCGCCGAGCGCCTGGTTGAACAGCGACGCGGCCATCGGCGTGACGTACTCGTGAGAGAAACGCACATCCGCGAGCGCGAACAGCGCATCGCCCGGCTTGACTGCTTCAACTCCGATCTTTCCAGCCGTGACAAACGCATGGTGCGCTATGATCTTCTCAACGATCGTCATCGGGCGTGGTCGAGTCTCGATCGGGGGCGGCGAAACTTTTCCTGAGAGTCGCGCTTTGTTGTAGTTGAACAGACCGCCATGCGAAACGATGTCCTGCGAGATTGGATCGAGACCTTTGGTGAACTCCGAAAGCGGAATGTCTTCGCCGCGACGAATACGTTCGATCAAACCAAAGTCAGTTGACGTCAGGAGCCCGATGTTTTGCGAGTTTTGACCGTAGATCTTCTCGATGCTTTGCGCGATGACGAGTTGCACGCCCGCGGCTTTCTCCGCGTAGGGCGCAGTCTCACGTGAAGAGCCGCAGCCTTTCGAGAGTCCGGAGACTACAACCGCGAAGCCGCCGTTCTTCACTTCGTCTTTCTTGACGGCGCTTTCACGCATGCCGACGTAGACGTACTGTCCGAGCGTTTCGTCGTAGTAGAAACATACCCAGCCCGGTGTTATTTCATCAGTGGAGATGTTGCTCATCAGCGGCAGGTCGCCATGGGCGAGGCGCTCAGCGAGTTCCGTCTCGAGCGCGGCAGCAGCTTCGCCTGTCGCTTCGAGTTGCCGGCGGATTAGGCTGGTATCGTCAGTTAGAAATAGAATGCGACCTGAAAACTTGATGTGGTCGGGGCGTTTTTCGATTGTGCCGGTCATTAGTGCGCCTTCAGTCTGAAAATCTGTTCGTCCTATGATATTTTCTGGGAAAGCAAAGTGATTATAACCTTACGTTGATAAAACCCTTAGCGGGCTTCCCGGCGTCTAAGCCCCTGGAAATGCTGAAGCTCAGCAGCGGAGGAGAGTCGATATGAAGTTGTTAGGAAGATTGGCGTTGGCCGCGCTGTTCGCGCTGACTATGGTGACGTCTTGCTCGCGGCAATCAGTTGTGGTGGCGCAAGGGCCGGAGACGGACGATCCCGTCAAGGTCGAAACCTATAACCGGTTTTACAACAACGTCAAAACGAATAAAGCCGTCGCTTACAAGGCTGCGCAGGATTACCTGCTGAAATATAAAAAGGATAAAGACCAGTACATTGATTATCTGCAAAAGTGGGTGGCGGCATATGAAAGCGACGAGCGCAGGGAAGCTCTTCCGGGTCTGATCAACCAGAAGAATTTTGCCGAAGCATTCGCCACCGGCGCGAAGATTCTCGCCGAGGACCCAAACAACCTGCGCGTCCAGATCGACCTTGGTTATGCGGGCTATCTCGCGGCATCAGCCAAGAATGAACAGTTCAACGCGACCGCTCTCGACTACGCGCGAAAAGCGATTCAGCAAATCGAAGCCGGCAAAGCACCCGCTGAATGGGCGCCGTTCAAAGGCAGGGACGACACGCTCGCTTATCTGCACTATGCAGTCGGTTTTCTGACACTTAAGACCGATCCCAGCCAGGCGATTGATTCATTGCTGAAGGCTGCGCAGCTCGAGAGTGACATAAAGAAAACTCCGTCGACTTACTACTTCCTCGCCGTGGCCTACGAGGCTGGTCCATACAAGACTTTGTCGAGCGATTACCAGGCGAAGTACGCTAACAAGCCTGAAACTCCCGAAAGCAAAGCGGCATTGGAGAAGTTGAACGTCGTGATGGACCGCATCATCGACGCGTATGCGCGTGCGATTGCGGCTGCGGGAACCGATCCAAAGACGCAGCAGAACCGCACGGACTGGACGGCGAAGTTGTCGACTTATTATAAGTTCCGGCACGAAGGCAGCGACGCAGGCATGAACGAGTTTATTGCCGCCGCACTGCAAAAGCCTTTGCCGCCGAAGCCATAAGATGGTCAAGAGAATCGACAACGTACCTAATCTCGAGACACTCGAGCGGCTTGGTCGCGCGCGTGAGTTTATCGACCACTGCTACGACCATCCGCTCAGTCTCGATCAGATCTCGGAGAAAGCGTGTTTCTCTCGTTATCACTTCCTGCGCTTGTTTCGACAGGCCTTTAATAAAACTCCGCATCAGTACCTGATCGAACGTCGCATCGAGAAAGCGAAAGAGCTACTCGGCGACGATGAACTACGCGTGACCGATGTTTGCTTCGAAGTCGGTTTTCAAAGCCTCGGCTCATTCAGCACTCTCTTCCATAAATGCGTCGGCCAGCCGCCACTCACCTATCGCGAACGCGCACAGGCCAAGCGCCAGGTCCCCGGCTGCTTCCTTGTGATGCATAAACTCGAATCGGTTTGATAAATCCGCGTTAATCCGCGGCCAAAAAGCAATTTCCGAGAAGCGTTTTCAACGTGCCTCGGATATCCTCGTCTCTACTTTCATCGAGGAGAACCGAATATGATCCGCAAGATGTCTCACGCTACGATCTTTGTTAACAATCAAGACGAAGCACTCGAATTTTACCGTGACAAGCTCGGCTTCAAAGTGCATACGGACGCAAAAGTCGGCGAAGATTTCCGCTGGCTAACGATGTGTACAAACGACCAACCTGATTTCGAGATCATCCTGATGGAGCCGAAGCCGGGCATGCTGATGGACGAAGGGACGGCGAAACAGGTGCGCGAGATCATGGGTAAGGGAGTGCTTGGAGCGGGCGTGTTCAATACTGACGACTGTCGCGGCACTTACGAAGAGTTGAAAGCGAAGGGCGTGCAATTCATCTCCGAACCAGCCCAACGACCTTACGGCGTCGAAGCAGTCTTTAAAGACAACTCCGGCAACTGGTTCAGCCTCACGCAACCGAGCTAGAATAGGTCCAAGAGGACCTATGCGAATCAAATGGACCGAGCGACACTTTGATTTCAATTTCCCCGCAGGCATTTATCCAGAGATGATCGAGCGTGTGCGGGGAACACCCGCGCGCCTCGAAGATCTTTTCAACGGTCTTCCACCCGATTCACTGACGTCACAAGTCGATGGGCGCTGGTCCATGCAGGAGAATGCCGGCCACCTGCTCGATCTCGATAGTCTCGTGTCGCAGCGAGTTGACGAATACCTCGCCGGAAACACGACGCTGCACGCTGCCGACATGTCGAACCGTAAGACTTATGAGGCGAGTTACAACGAGGTTCCGGTCAACTCAGTTCTGACGGCTTTTCGCAACGCACGACACGAGCTTGTCGACCGGCTCGAGAGTCTCGACGCTGAGATTTTTGCGCGCAGCGCGTTGCACCCGCGCTTGAACGTTCAGATGCGCCTCATTGATATGTTATTTTTCCAGGCGGAACACGACGACCATCATCTCGCCAGAATAAGTGAGCTCAAAAAACTGCTGGCGAAAAAGTAATGCAACCGTCTGGAGTCATTTCATGCGCAAACTACTTCTCGTGTGTGCGGTCTTTACCGCTTTTGTCGTGAATATCCCCGCCCAACAGCCTTCACTCGACGCGATGATCGATCGCGACATCGCATCGTGGTTAACCACCTATCGCAATCTTCATACTGCGCCGGAGCTAAGTCATCGCGAGGAGAAGACCTCGGCGTTTGTGGCGGGTGAGTTGCGCAAACTCGGTTTCACAGTCACCGAACGCATCGGCAAGTATCAAAACGCCCAATGGAATGGCTATGGCGTGGTGGCAGTGATGAAGAATGGACCAGGCCCGACTGTGCTCGTGCGAACCGAGCTCGATGCGCTGCCGGTTGAAGAGAAGACCGGTGTTGCTTACGCGAGCCTCGTGAAGACGAAGAACGATGCCGGCGTGGAAGTGAGCGTGATGCATGCCTGCGGTCACGACATGCACATGACCAGTTTTCTGGGCACGGCAAAGATGTTGACTGAGTTGAAGAGTCGTTGGAGCGGCACGTTGATCATGTTGGGCCAACCGGCGGAGGAGACTGGCGACGGCGCGAACGCTATGTTGCACGACAATCTTTACACAAACTTTCCCAAGCCTGACTTCGCGATCGCGCTGCACGACAAACCGGAACTGGAAACGGGCAAGGTTGGTTACACGCCGGGTTATGCGATGGCGAGTGCGACTTCGATCGACATCAAGATCAGAGGTGTTGGTGGTCATGGCTCGGCCCCTGAGACGACGAAGGATCCGATCGTCGTGGCGGCGCAGGTGGTGATGGCGCTGCAGACGATCGTCAGTCGTGAGAATTCACCACTCGATCCGGCCGTGGTCACAGTCGGGTCGATTCACGGCGGCACTCGTTACAACATCATTCCCGATGAAGTGAATCTCCAGTTGACTGTTCGCACTTACAAGGAAGAAGTGAGGAAACGCATCCTCGCGTCGATCGAGCGGATTGTTAAAGGCGTGGCTATGACCGCTGGTATTCCTGAAGATCGCGCGCCGGTCGTGAAAGTTTCGGAAGGCACGGGATCCACGTATAACGATCCGCAGTTGATCGAGCGTCTGGTGGTTACGTTCAAGCAGGCACTCGGCGAAGAGAACGTGGTGAAGATGCCGCCGATGATGGCGAGTGAAGACTTTGGTTACTTTAGTATGGACCAGAAGATCCCGGCGACGATCTTCTGGCTCGGCGCGTCAGACCCGGCGAAAGTGAAGGCGAGCCGCGAATCGGGTGTCGCGCTGCCTGGGCTTCACTCGGCGTTGTTTGCCCCCGTTCCCGAGCCGACGCTGCGGACGGGCGTTAAAGCGATGACCTCAGCTGTCCTCGATCTAATGAAGAAATAGATTTAAGCCGCAGATTTTCGCCGATGAACACGGATCTGATCCGTGTTCATCGGCGAAAATCTGCGGCTAAAAGACAACCTCACGCAAACAGGAACCTTCAAAGGATCACCTTTCCTTCGGAGGTTCCCGATGATTCGCTTCCTTTCGTTAAGCTTACTGCTTCTGTTTTCCGCTCAAATCTCTTTGGCCAATGATCTTTCGGCGCCGGCGATTGAGGAGTTGCGCGTGCAAGGGCCAGCCGGGTTGCAGACCCTGATGATCGAGTATGCGCGGGAGATAAATCAGCACATCGCCAATCCCACCGCCGCCCCGGACGCACAGTGGCAACGAATCTCCGCCGCGCTCGATGCTGTCGCGCAGCAGAAAAACAGTTACCTCAGCGGACTCTACTGGTACACGGATCTCGAGAGCGCAAAGAAAGCCTCAGCCGCAAGCGGAAAGCCGATTCTTTCGCTACGTCTTTTAGGCAAACTGACAGACGAATTCAGTTGCGCTAACAGTCGCTTCTTCCGCACGGTGCTCTATCCCAACGCCGAAGTTAACACTGCGCTACGCGATCGCTTTGTGCTGCACTGGCAAACAGTGCGACCCGTTCCGACTATCACCATCGACTTCGGTGACGGCCGAAAACTCGAGCGCACCCTCGCCGGCAACAGCATTCACTACATACTCGATTCGCAGGCACGCACGATCGACGCGCTGCCCGGCCTGTACGGACCAAAAGCATTTCTGCGCGGACTTGCAAGCGCCGAAACGGTATTCAAATCGCTCGCGTCTAAAAACGATCAGCAACGAAACTTCATGTTGTCGCTCTATTACAGCCAGCAACATAACAAGATCGCGGCGGCATGGACGGTGGACACTCAGAAGATCGGCGGCAAGGCGCCGGAAGGCTTCCGTGTAGTTGAAGGAAACAACGGAGAGGCATTACTGATTTCGCCACTGGGGGTTACGAAGGCCGTCACCGAGGCCAACGTCCTGCGCGCGATGACCATGGCCAACGAAGAGTTGGGGAAGATCACTGACGAAGCCGCCTGGAAAAAGATTGCACAGCTTCATTCGTCAGACGCAGCTCTCGACGATCGCAGTGTCTCGTTGATCAAACATCAGAATCCGAACCTCAGCGAACGCGAGCTCGCTCAGTTGCTGCAAAAGTTTCAGGACTCAATCGCGCTCGATACAGTGCGCAACGAATACCTGATGCACTCCAAACTCTATACGTGGATCGTGAAAGATCCCATTCGCGATGACGTTGAGAAACTGAACGAACAAGTCTACGCGAAGCTATTCCTGACGCCGAATTCCGATCCCTGGCTCGGCCTGTTTTCCGCGGACGTCTACACAGCCCTCGACAATGGTGGTGTGAAAAAACAATAATCCGGCGCATGCTGCGCCCACTTCTGCTCCTGCTTCTCCTGCCTGTTTCGCTGTTTGCGCAAACGACACAGCAAAAGGTGCGTGAATATCGCCGCGCCAACGAACACCAGATTCTGCAAGAGTTCACCACACTGCTCGCAATTCCGAACGTCGCTTCCGATGCGGTCAACATTCGCAGGAACGCGGCCCACATCTTTCAGATGATGAAGGATCGTGGCCTGAACCCACGCCTGCTCGAAACTGCGGCTCAAAACTCGCCGCCCGTCGTTTATGGTGAGTGGAATACGCCCGGCGCCACGCGCACCGTACTCGTTTACGCACACTACGACGGACAGCCGACAGATCCCGCGCAATGGACTTCAGGCGCGCCATGGAAGCCGGTGTTTTATTCAGCCGCACTCGAAGCCGGCGGGCAAGAGGAGCGTCTTTTTGACAGTGGTCCGGTCAACGCCGACTGGCGCATCTACGCGCGTTCCGCCTCCGACGACAAAGCCGGCGTGATGGCGATTCTGACTGCCTTCAGCGCGCTCAAAGGCACGCAACTGACTTCCAATATCAAGTTTTTCTTTGAAGGCGAAGAAGAGGCGGGCTCGCCGCATCTTGGCGAGATCATCGATCGCAACAAACAATTGCTCGAAGCCGATGCGTGGATCATCTGTGATGGACCAGTGCACCAGTCGGGACGTAAACAGGTCGTGTTTGGCGCGCGTGGCGATATCAACGTCGATCTCACCGTCTACGCGGCGAAGCGTCCGTTGCACAGTGGTCACTACGGAAACTGGTCGCCGAACCCTGCCAATCTGCTCGCGCGCCTGCTCGCTTCGATGAAAGATGACGCGGGACGCGTCACGATTGACGGCTGGTACTCGGACGTCGAACCGCTGGGCCCTGCTGAACTCCGTGCGATTGCAGAAGCGCCGCAGTATGACGAAGAGCTGAAGAAGCAGTTGGGAATCAAACGCACTGAGAACGCCGGCAAGACGTTGATGGAGGTGATCAATCAGCCATCGTTGAATATCAACGGGTTTGCGAGCGGCGATGTCGGCGCGCTGGCGCGCAACGTAATTCCTACGACTGCCACTGCGGTGCTCGATCTGCGACTCGTGAAAGGAAATGATCACACGCGCCAGGTGCAACGACTGATCGAGCACATTCGCAAAGAGGGTTATTTCATCACCGAGCGCGAACCGACGGATGCTGAGCGAGCGCAGTATCCATTGCTCGCGCGCGTTCACGTTCGCCCCGGTGGTTACAACGCCGACCGCACGCGTATGGACCTGGCCGTGTCGCAATCAGTCATTGCAGCCGTGCAATCTACATCGTCTGAAAAGATTGTGCTGTTACCGACTTCGGGCGGGAGTCTGCCGCTCTCGATCATCACGGAACGACTCAAGACGGTGGCGATCTCAGTTCCGATCGCGAACTACGACAACAACCAGCACGCTGAAAATGAAAACATTCGCATACAGAACCTTTGGGACGGCATCGAGACCTGGGCCGCGATAATGACGATGAAGAAGTAAGCCACAAAAAGCACAAAGGCACATAATCATGGACCAACTGAATATACCGTTATTGCTTGGTACGAATCGCAAGCAGAGAAATAGTATTTTTCCGGCGAAGTGGCTTATCGGTGAGATGGAGAAGCGGCCGGAGATCAAGACGCGGCTGTTTGATGTCGCTGACTTCCATCTTCCTTACGACGATTACGGGCAAGGAATGAAGGATCAATTTCCGGAATGGCGAGATGCGATCGTGCAGGCTGATGGTCTCGTGATCGTCACGCCTGAGTACAACCACGGTTATCCTGGTCCTTTGAAGGCCGTGCTCGATCTATTGCTTCGTGAATACGTACACAAGGCGGTCGCGTTTGTCGGCGTATCGGCTGGACCATGGGGCGGCACGCGCGTGATTGAGGCGATGTTGCCGATGTGTCGTGAACTGGGACTGGCGGTGTGTTTTACGGATCTGAATTTCCCGTTTGTGCAAAGGTCGTTTGACACTGAAGGTAAGATATTGGACCAGGCGTTCGAGAAGCGCGCAAAGGATTTTCTCGACGAGCTTGTTTGGATGAGTAGTGTGTTGAAGTGGGGGCGAGCGAACGTGCCGTCGAAGTTTCACAGCAAATAGGTCCTATAAGTTCTATAGGACCTATTTGCGGTCCATGTTAGAACGTGCAGTTATAAGCTTTGTACTGCGCACGAGCGTTAGTGAGCGCAGTCTTGCAAGCGCCTGCAAGCGCTGCTCGCGACTGTGGATTTTCAGCCATTCTCTTCCATTCAGTGCGCGACGTGTTGATGGCTTGTCTCAATTGCGCGCGATTAGCTTCGGGAACCTTCGTGGAGATGCAATTGTCGACGGCAGTCAGGTAGGTATCGCATTCCTCGATCCCGATCTTCTCGGCAGTCAGGCCGGCGCCGTTACCGTTCTTGTTGGTTGACACCGTGGCGGCCGGAGCCGGAGCAGTCGAACCGGCCGGCGCTGTTGCATTCGCGTTTCTATTCGTTTCCGGTGCTTTTGCACAGGAAAGCACTAAGAGACCAGTTAAAAGACATATCATTAAGAGGAGAGATTTGGGCATATTGGTTCTCCCAGAATTCCAGGATGGCAGAGCGCGCAGATAATACCACCTTTGTCCTTTGCACGTTGCACAATCTGTTTTACACTGGAGTGGTCCAGCACCCCCCAACTCTCCCTAACGGTGTAACGTTAAAGGAGACTATCCCGATGAATATCAAAGCATTCTTCGCCCTGCTGTTGGTGTTCTGTGTTCTTTTACCGGCATTGGCCCAGAATAAGCCGGCAGCCCAGAATCCACCTCAAACTCAAAATCAGACTGGGGACGACAAAGATGACGTCGTCAGAATCACTACGAACCTCGTGCAAGTGGATGCGGTCGTTACCAAAGACGGAAAACCGGTGACGAACTTAACCGCTGACGACTTCGAGATCTTCGAAGATGGGAAACGCCAGACCATTTCGAGCTTCGCGTTCGTCTCCAACGTTCCCGATTCAGCTCCACAGCCCGTAACCAAAGACACAAAGAAGCCTGCGACCGTCGTTCCTTTTGGTCCAGTAAAACCGAATGAGACGAGACGAACGATGGCGTTCGTGGTAGACGATCTCGGTCTTTCGGCGGAGAGCCTGCACCAGGTCAAGAGGCAGTTGCGCAAGTTCGTGACGGAGCAGCTACAGCCAAACGATCTGGTGGCAATCATTCGCACCAGCGGTGAGATGGGTGCGCTGCAACAGTTCACTGACGACAAACGCATTCTGACTCGAGCGGTGGACCAGTTGCGTTGGAACCTGTGTAGCCGCGCTGGTGTTCACGTCTTGCCGGCATACCAGGAATTCGATAATGGTCCTGCCATGTGCGGGTGGGGATCATACCTCGTGAGCTTAAAGGCCCTGCGCTTCGTCATCGACTCGATGGGGTATCTGCCGGGCCGCAAATCCCTCGTGCTTTTATCAGACGATCAACCGCGAGAGTCGCAGGACCAATTCCTGACAACGCCGCGAGGTGTTCCGCGAGGGATGGGTATCGGCAACAACAATGACGACGGTATAAGCAACCCGGCCGAGACGATAAACTATTCCGGCACATTACAGACAATTGCAGAAAAAGCGATTCGCTCTTCCGTGGTGATCTATTCGGTTGACACACAGGGACTGCAATACACCGGGCTAACGGCCGCGGACAGTCTTCGCGGCGGCCCGCAAGCCCAGCAACAAATTTCGAATCTGATGGCCCAGCGTTCGCTGATGCTTTGGCAGCGCCGTGAGGGCGGGGACATCATAGCAAGACAAACCGGTGGATTTCAGATACGCAACTCAAATAGTTATGAATTCAAGCGCATCATGGACGATCAGAGTGGTTATTACCTGATTGGCTATCGTCCGACCGAGGAGACTTTTAATCGTAGCTTCCATCACATCAAAGCCAAGGTGAAGCGCTCGGGGATGAGTTTGAGAACACGCTATGGCTTTTTCGGAGTCACTGAAGAAGAAGCGGCGCGCACCAAACATCCGTCAACCCAGGACCTCACGAACCTCGCACTCGCCTCGCCTTTTACCGCGCAGGATATCGAAGTAAACATGACCTCATTTTTTGTCGACGACTTATCAGGCGGCGCCCTCGTGCGATCATTTGTCTACATCGACGCGAAGAATCTGACATTTACGCCTGTTAATGGACGACAGCAGGCGTCGATCGAACTGCATGGCATGGTCTTTGGCGACAACGGCGCAGTGGCCCAGCAGGTGAAGCGCGGCGCTATATTGAATTTGACTGAAAGCGAATACCAGCAGGCAATAACCAATGGCATTGGATTGAACTTCGACATGCCGGTGCGGCGTCCGGGCGCATACCAGGCGCGTTTGGCAGTGCGCGACCGTACCACGTCGAAAATCGGTTCGGCGGGACAGTTTGTCGTCGTGCCGGATTTGAAAAACAAGAGGTCCGCGGCTTCCGGAATCGTGCTCGGACTACCAGGCCCGAATCAAACTATTAACAATGCGGGCGGGCGACGCTTTCGACCAAATGACGAACTCTATTACGCATTCAACCTCTACAATGCCGTAAATGAGAAAGGACAACTGCGCAACCTCGTGATGAGTGCAATGCTGTTTCGCGATGACAAGGTTGTGTATAGGGGGCCGGAAGTGCCGATCACCGCTGCTGACCAGAAGGACTTGAGTCGAGTGTTTATAAACAACGTCATCAAGCTCACTTCGGATCTGGAAGCGGGTGATTATTACTTGCAGGTCACCATCACCGACAAAGACCTCGAAAAGAAGAAAGCGATACCAGTGGTCCAGTGGATCGACTTCCAGATTGAGAAATGATGGAGAGAAAATGAGATCAAGGTTGACATTGTTAATGTTGGTGCTGCTGTGCCTGGTGGCGGCCTGTGTACAGGACAAAGGGGATCATAATCACAACACGCCGGCTGCCTCACCAGCGGCTTCGGACCCGATGGTGTCACAGGATTGGGCGAAGCAGCGACTGGCGAAATCTCCGCGTCACCGGGAGTGGGTGAAAGTAAAAAACGGCTCGCGTGAAGTGAACAGTTTTGTCGTCTATCCCGAAGTTAAAGATAAAGCGACAGCGGTGATCGTGATTCATGAGATCTTCGGCATGAGCGACTGGGTGCAGAGTTTGACCGATCAACTTGCGGAAGCAGGTTACGTCGCGATCGCGCCCGATCTGCTTTCGGGGATGGGACCAAACGGCGGCGGCACCAGCTCTCTCGATAGTAATGCAGTGGGCCAGGCGATTCGCGATCTGCCGCCGGACCAGATCACGGCGGATTTAAATGCGGTGTTTGATTACGTATCGAAGTTGCCGGCGTCGAATGGGAAGATTCTGGTTACGGGTTATTGCTGGGGCGGCGGCGAGTCATTCCGTTATGCGACTAATAATCCGAACATCAAAGCCGCGTTTGTTTTTTATGGTCCTGCGCCCGCGGCGGCTGACGGCACTCCGGACAAGGCCGCACTCGCGAAGATCAAGGCGCCGGTTTACGGCTTCTACGCCGGCAACGACGCGCGCATCAACGCAACGCTGCCGAAAACGATCGAAGCCATGAACGAGTTGAAGAAGACGTTCGATCCGGTGACGTATGAAGGCGCGGGCCACGGCTTCATGCGTGCGGGTGAAGCACCCGATACCAATGAGGCAAACAAAAAGGCCCGCGACGATGCGTGGGCCCGCTGGAAGAAATTGTTAGCGGCAATTTAATTAAGCCGCGGATTACACAGATGAACACGGATCAATCCGCGTAAATCTGTGTTTATTCGCGGCTACTTCGTTAACACTTCACGGAAGAATTCAACCGCTCGCGGGTCGCCGGATTCACCGAGCGAGCGAATCGCCTGCTTGCGCACCATCTGATTTGGGTGCGTCTTCGCAATCTTGATCAGCAACGGCACTGACTCCTCCGCCTTCCGTTCGCCGATCGCCCGCACTGCCTGAACCTGCACCTCAGCATTAGCATCCGTGCTCTGCGCCGTGGCGCTGAGAAAATCGAAGCTGCGCTTGCCGACGCGCTCACCAAGCAACCGGATCGCCTGGCGTCGCACGTCTACCCCGTCATTCCCGCGCGCCACTTCGAACAACTTGTCTTCAACACGCGTGCTCTTGATCTCCGACAACGATTGCAGCACCGATCGCTTCACATCCGGCAGGGTTTCCGAATCGTACAACTTGAGAAGGTTATCAACGGCTGCTTCACCGCGTTCACTCAACGCTCGAATCGCAGTCTTGCGCACGTCGACATTCGCATCCATGCGTGCAAACTTCATCAACTCTTCAACCGCATCATCGCGATGAAAGTGCCCGAGTTGACGCACCGCAACGCGACGCGATTCCGCGTCCGCATCCTGCTTTGCGACGCCGAGCAGAAACGTAAACGCCGGTTGCTCGTCAACACTATTGCCCGCGGCTGAGATCACACTGCGACGAAGTTCGACTTCTTTCACACTCCGGTAAAGATCCTGGAGCGTGTTGATGGCGCCACGATCGCGGCTTTGCCCGATCGCGTGAGCGGCGGAACGTCGCAGCTTCATGTCTTCGGTTTCGTTTCGCACGAGGGAAGCGAGAAAGGTTTGCTCGCCGCCGACCTGGCCCAGCCAGTAAACGGAACTGGAGCGAATGCGTTGATTCGGAGAAGTGCTAACGAAATTTTTGAGCATGCCTGCAACTCGCGCATCGTCGTGCAGCGCGATGCCGAGCACGGCGCGTTCACTCAACATGTCGAGCGGTGTCGCGGCTGCGACGGCGCGCAGGTAGTTGAGGCTCTCTTCGTTATTGGCGCGGCCGAGCCAGTAAACCGGATACCCGCTGTACTCGCGTTTGCGTTCGAGGTTGTAAACTTCCATGCGCGTGATCTGGTTGCTGGCGGGATCGCGCAATAGGAATATCGCGAGGTTGCGTGTTTCGACCGTCATGCCGGTCGCAGTAGTGCCGACAAACACTGTCGTGTCGCCAATCGTGTTCATCGAGCCGTTGAATTCACGAATGGTTGGATCGACAGCGACGCCGGGACGCACGTCGAACGTGTATGCGGACCAGTATGGCGTTTGACGCGAGCGCGCGCGTGCCTGCGCGGCGTCGAGCCGGGCCATGAAGTCCGCGCCTTCAACGGCCGTAAAACTCTGAACCGTCGTGGTTGGAGATTGTGTCTGCAGATCGTCGGCAGCCGCGACTGTCGTGGGAGTTCCACTGGCGCAGGCGATTCCGACAAGGGCCAAAATGAGGAGCAACGAATGGCGCATGATTCCTCCGTGTAGTTATTTCAAAAGGTCTTCGAGAAACTTCAGTGCTTCAGGATCCTTGCTTTCGCCCAGATACCTGACGGCTAACTTTCTTATTTCCACCGACGGATCGTTCCGCGCAATGGTCATCAACTTGTGCACGGCGCTCTTCTGTTTCGAGTCGCCGAACGCGCGCAGCAATGCAACTCTGACCTGCTGGTCCTTTTCAGAGTCGTACATGGCCACGAGTTGATTGACCGTTTGCTCGTCGTCTTTTTCGCCCAACCGTCGAATCGCATAACCACGCAGTTCGATAGACTCACCAGCACGAGCAATATCAAACAGCTTGGCCTGTGCGCGCGGATCGTTGTTCTCCGCGAAAGCGCGCAGCAGACCCTGTTTGATTTGCATGTTTGTCTCACTCGTGTAGAGCTTGAGAAGATCATCGAGTGCGATACGTCCGTGTCCGCCGAGACGACGAATTGCCTCGATGCGAAGCTCAGGCGTCTCGCCCTGGCTCGCGATTTGGAACAGCTTTTCACGCGCGCGAGCATCTTCACGCTCCGCGAGTGTGCGCAGAATCTGAAGACGAATTTCCTGGGTTTTATCGGCGTCGTAGATCCGGATCAACTCATCGAGTGAAGCCGCATCTTTCAGTTGCCCGAGATATCGAATGGCGTACTGCCTGACGGCGGGGTCATCGCCCGAGCGTGCGATCTCGAGTACTTTTGCGCTACCACGCGTCGTGCGGCTTTCGGCCATCGCGCGCAGAATTTGAATGCGGATGTCCTTGTTGCGATCCGCGTCGTAGAGCTTGATGAGTTCGTCGGTGATTTGCTCGTTGTGTTGATCGCCAAGACGTTTGATCGCGGTCAGACGGAGTTTCGCGTCGGGATTGCTGCGCGCGATATCGAGCAGGAGCGGAACCGCACGCGCCCCGCCCTGTGAACCGAGCATCGACACGGCTGCGGCCGAAAATCCCGGGCATTGGGTTGGATTAGCCCTGATTGCCTCGGTGGCAATACTGATCGCGCGTTCCTGATCCGCCTGGAAGAGACTTTGCAGCGCAAGCATCTTGATCTCGCAGTTATCGCGTTGCAGTGCCGCTTCGACCTGGTTCTTAAAACCCATCACGACTAACAAAGCCTGCGCGTCGTTCCGCCAACTGGAGTTCGGAAATCTTTCGATCAGACGCAGCAATGGTTTAGAGGCGTCGTCGTTGCGGTTCTGTTTTTGTAACGCATAGCCATACCAGTAAAGTGCGGCGTCAACATCTTTGTCTTTGGGATAACCGGTTATGAAGTCGCTGAATTTTTCGGCTGCTCTTTGCCAGTTTTGTGCTTCGATAAAGTCGCGGCCTTCACGAAAGATCTGCATCGATGCCGTGTTGCTTTTGTTCTGCATGAAACGGTTCAACTTGGCAATGTCCTGACCGTAGGCGCGTTGCGTGCAGATCGTAGCGATGGCAAGAAGGGCGATAACTAAGTGCTTCATGATTTCGTCTTGGTCCTTTAATCTATGGAATATGGTGCATCCGCGTCATCAGCGGCTGATAATTCAGTCGAGGGCGCGGGCGAGTGCCGTTGAGTTCACCCGTAGAAGTCCGACAATGTTTTTGCGTTCCACACGCTCACGAATCGCGCGGACGGTGTTTCCATCCGGCCGATCCGGAAGATTCGCGATGTCGATCAAGATCGGTTCCAGGTTTTCCAGTAACGACGAGATCTGAACGTCGCCGGCCGCGTCAGCCTCGCGCTTCAGCAACATGTTTTGTAAGACGAGTTGCTTGGCGCGCTTTCGTTCGTAACCAACTTCTTCAGCCGCTCCCCGTTCGTCGAGACGAATGTTCTTAAAAGCGAGTAACAATCTTTCCGAAGTCTCGAAGTGCATCGCCGTCATCGTTTCAGCATCCGCGGAACGCACTTGTTCGGGAATCGCAGCAAACTGCTCACCCGGTTTTGGCTCACGCACAATTCGCCTGGACGGGCGTGGTGACTTCTCTTCGTTGCCCTTGTTTGGTGACGGTTGCGGCACGGGCGATTCTTTTGCCTCCGGCTGCTTAGGCGGTTCAACCGAGGCGACCGGCATCGGAGACGGAGTCTGTTGAACCAGTGCTACTTCTCCTGGTTCGCGCTGCCTGGAATTCTGATAAGCGAGCAAGCCGATGATGGCTGCGACTATCACAAGCGTTGCGAAAGCGAGAGTCTGTGTGCCAAAGTTCCACTGCAATCCACGAGCAGGAACACGGCGTGGTCCAGCCAAAATCCTTTTGAGAGCACGATTCTGAACTTGCGGCTGTAGTGACGTTTCAAACTTCGTGAGCTGGTTGCGCAGGTTTAAAAAGTCAGCGCGCAGAAGTTCACACTCACTACATGTCAGCAGATGGCGTTCGACTTCACGTGCTTCCCCCGCCGATAGTTCACCGTCGATTAGCGAAGAGATTTTTTCAGTAAAGCTACAGCTCATAATTCTCTAATTTCCCATTCCCGCAACTCTCGAAAGTCCTGACAGCTTGCTCCAGCGCTCGCGCAGCGAAGCACGCGCGCGAAAGATGTCGACCTTTACTTTGCTCTCCGAGATGTTCAGCACTTGTCCAATCTCGCGATAGCTCAACTGCTCCTGCTCACGCAGTAACAACGCGGCGCGTTGGTCTTCCGGTAACGTTTGCAGCATCTCGAGCACGAGTGTGTTGCGCTCCTGCGTCTCGTATTCCTGTTCCGGATTGCGTGCTCGCGGACTCATGACTTCCACAACTCGGTCAAACAACCGGTAGCGCGTGTTTGACTTACGAAACTCGTTGATCGCCATGTTGCGTGCGACCCGGTAAAGCCAGAAACGTGCTTCGCCGGCCGGCAGAGTTCCCCATGCCGTCCGATGAAGTTGCAGGAAACTTTCCTGTGCCAGATCCTGCGCCAGCGGGGCGCGGCCTCCCAATAAACACTCCAGAAAGCGGCATAGGCTAGGGTAGAAATCCTGAAACAGCATGGTGAACTCTTCATCTTCGCTCGCCATAAGCTGCGCTACGTCTCCTAAAACACCTGGG
>Ga0068859_100003292_pt1 | contig 16427 bp, 12 predicted proteins | sample KBSSwiS22_FD_66585 | JGI IMG/M metagenome (GOLD analysis project Ga0068859, IMG submission 66585) | Switchgrass rhizosphere microbial communities from Kellogg Biological Station, Michigan, USA - KBS Switchgrass S2-2 | ecosystem: Host-associated > Plants > Roots > Rhizosphere > Soil ...
GGAAACGGTGAATTTCTTACCTTGATTGCATCCCTGCTGATACTGAACGCTGACGCTCGTATTGACGGACGAAACCGTTCCGGTTGTGAAGCCGGTAGTGCGACCGCTCTTCGCGACCGACATACCGACGGAGGGATTAGCGATCGTGCTGCTCGGCACGCCGATGTCTTCGATAAAACCGGTCGAGTCCATCTGACCCGATCGCAACTGCGCTATGGCAGCATCCACATTCGACCCGAGTGGGGCTGCTGCGGTGAAGTCTGCGACAACAGTGGCGATGCGGCAACTGTTATCGATCAAACCGGGTTGGGAAACGTCGTCGCCGACCGTAGCGACGCCGCTTCGACCCAGTACGTGATTGTTGCTCAGGATGTATTTAGTGGATCCGAATGTTACCAGGCTGCCCAGGGTGCCGCTGCAACAGAAGGAACTGCTGTGGTCATTCACGTTTCCGCCCGAAACGCCGAAGTGCTGATTTCTAACCCGGTGATTAGCGCCGCCATCTGCCAGGCCGGGTGTCAGCATTGAACTGAACAACGAGACCGTAGCGATGAGGGCGAAGACAAGAAGGGTCTTGACTCTAAACATTGAGAGGTTCTCCTTTGTAAAGCGAATGTGGTTGCAGAGTAACGCCGTAATTCAGGGACGCCGGTTCGATTGTCGCAAACGTAAGGGCGCCTGTTCTGGCGTAGGGAAGCCAATTGTTACGTGTGAGTTGTGCAAAAGTCAACGTAAATCGGGGAAGATTAATACTAGCTGGCTTCGTAGAAACTGATGTTCATAATTGAGAACTTGTGCTACCTCTCAGTTGAGAGTAACATGCGGCGCAATGGGGTCAAAGTCGCGCAACCGGCCCAAAAATCTCGCTCGCAAGCTGCTTCAGATTAGAAATACTCTGGGGTTGTCGCAATCACAGATGTTGCGGCGTTTAGGCGCTGCCGATTCGTTTTCCGCTGCGCGGATCTCTGAATATGAATCGGGTGTGCGCGAACCGTCTCTCTGGATGTTACTGGCTTACGGTCGCGTCGCCCGGGTGCATGTCGAAGCCCTGATAGACGACGAAGCGGCTCTACCGGACACGCTGCCTGGAAGTTTCAACTTCAACCGCGCCAGACGAAAGCTTGTCGCAGACCCTCAGAAAAACACTCCTCTTAATTAAAAGACTCTTGACGCCTATTCGCTGTTGCGAGTAATATGCTCTTCGCAACTGAGAGGGCAACTCCAAGACTTTCACGAGGAAATCTCAAAATGACTCATGAATTGATCTGTCTCCAGTCCGAATCAGTTTGCCGCAAAAAGAGGGTTTCCAACGAAGAGTTAGCAAGACGACTCGACGCGCTGGAGCGCACTTATGAGTGGCAATTTGAAATGGTCCTCGAGGCAATTGAACAACTACTGACGACACGCGTTCCCCGACGAAAACCGATCGGGTTTCGCGCGAAGATCCACAAGAAGCGAAAAGCCACAAAGGCGGGCGGGTAAATTAATGGACTAGCGGAGGATCGGCTAAGGATTCGTCGTGGCCGATGGTGAGGGCGACGGCGCGGATGGCGGTACGGGCGTCGTGTTGTTGTTCCTCACTTAGCAGGGACCAGGCGAGCGCTATCGGACATTCGGAGTCGTGGGCGAGGGCTTTGTGACAGACAGGGCAGTCGTCGCCGGACAGCTCCAGCACTACGTAGAGCTTCGCCAGTAACGTGATGATGAGTTCAGCGCGTTTCTTCTGTTCGTCTGAGTCGAACATGACTGTCCACGGATTAATACTGTAACGTGTTTTCCCATTTGACTCGCTTCAAGAGCGCGAAGTCCGAGAGCATCTTGCCTGCACCAAGCACGACGGAGGTGAGCGGATCGTCGGCAACAAACACGGGCAAGCCGGTTTCGGTGCGCAAGCGCTTGTCGAGATTTGCGAGCAGCGCGCCACCGCCGGTTAGGACCACGCCGCGATCGATGATATCAGCGGAAAGTTCAGGTGGAGTGCGCTCGAGTGCCACACGCACTGCGTCGACGATCGCGCATACTGCCGGATCGAGCGCCTGGCGCACTTCTTCATCAGTCACGGTAATCGTTTGCGGAATGCCTTCGACGAGATTGCGGCCGCGCACTTCCATCGTCAAAGGTTCGTCAAGCGGGAATGCACTGCCGAGTTTAATCTTGATCTCTTCCGCCGTGCGCTCGCCAATCAAAAGGTTGTACTTGCGTTTCACAAACTCGGATACGGCACTGTCCATCGCGTCGCCCGCGGTACGCACGGCGCGCGCGTAGACGATGCCACCGAGACTGATGACTGCGATGTCCGTCGTGCCGCCGCCGATATCGACGACGATATTTCCGTGCGGCTCGGTGATCGGCAAGCCGGCGCCAATCGCTGCGGCCACGGCTTCTTCAACCAGGTACACTTCCGAAGCCTTGGCTCTATAGGCTGAATCCTCCACTGCGCGGCGCTCAACCTGTGTAATCTCACTCGGAATACCAATCACGACTCGTGGGCTGACCCAGGTGCGGCCGTTGTGTGCCTTGCGAATGAAGTGCTGAAGCATCTTCTCAGTCACTTCGAAATTGGCGATCACTCCGTCGCGCATCGGCCGGATGGCAACAATATTGCCGGGCGTGCGGCCGAGCATCTCCTTCGCATCCTTCCCGACAGCCTCGACCGCGTTTGTCACCTTATTAATAGCGACTATGGAGGGTTCGCTCAGCACCACGCCACGCCCTTTGGCGTAAACAAGGGTGTTGGCGGTGCCCAGATCGATGGCCAGGTCGTTGGAACGCAGTCCGGAGAGCAAGGGAAAGGACATAGTGACACCTCAGTCTTATTTAGTTTTGAAAATCGAGGCCGGTTCTGTTGAAGAAGATCTGGGAAGGGAAGCCCCAAAAGTGCTTATCTTCGTCGGAACAACAAAGACAAACAGAATTTAAATCGTTGATTTAATTGTGTCAAGGGAAATTGTGAGAAATGTCGTAAAGACGAGAAAGGGGAGGCGAAGTCTCGCCTCCCCAGATGAACCTCAGTAGCCCATGAGCACTACTTCTTTTCTTTTGGCGGCGGCTCAGGCCTGACAACGACAGCACTGACGACCCTGTTGTTTGCAGGATCCCTGACATTTATATGGACTACGGCTTCAGGCTGCGTAATCTTCAAAAACATCTGGCCTGCTGAGGCAACAATTATCCTGGGTTCCACTGGCCTACCCTCAGACCTGATGATGCTGACCTTGAGGTCCTCGTTAAATCCGGAGCCGTCGAGTTTGACAGTCAAAACGGCGTCACGCGAGCCCTCTTGCGGCTCGTAGCTAACGACTGAAGCACTGATAATGCTGAGGTTTGATGGATTAAGAACTGTCTTGCTGACGACCTTTTCGTCATCATTGACCGGAGAAATCGTCACTGTAAGAAAATCAGTTTCCTGCGCTGCAAAGGTAACGATGCACAAATCCTTGCGACAACTGGGTGTCTTTGTAGCCAGCAAACCATTGACGAAAATATTGTCGCTAGGCTTGAATCTGCTCCCGGTTAGCACGCCAGTCATGGTGGTACTTCCCCCGCCTGTCGCCGCAACCTTGAAGTCTGCGATGCGGCGTAAAGTTGAACCGGGCGGATCGGGCTCTTCTCCAAACATCGCCGGCGAGTCGTCCAATCGAGCATCTTCTACATCGTTAATGGTTAGCGGTAGCCTATTGAGCTCGATTTCTCTACCTGGTCCAATAATCGCAATTTTCGGTATGCCCTTAAAGTCGGCAGGAGTTTGAAAGGAAACAATGATTTGGTTCGCGTCTATGCGCTCGAAGCGTCCGCAAGTTTGCCCGACGCAATTGTCTCGAGTTTTATCCTCCCCGAGAATTGACTCGATGTTCAATTGGCCCAATCCCACCGCCTCACGAAGCGGAACTCCGTTGATCAGTATGCCGACCTGGGAGGGAAGGTTTTGGCCACCAATAGAAACAACGATACGGTTCCCGGGCTGCTGAAAGGCGCTATACCGGATATCGGTAACGTAATAATCCGCGCCGTCTCCACTGCCGCCCGGTACTGGAACCACAAAAACCTGCTCATCAGGCGTACATTTCTTATGATCAGCATCATGATAGGTCCATTCTGGCGAGCCCGCGAGGTCGTAACTGAGTGGTTGGTTGTCCTTCCGCGGAAAGTAACAGCCGCGCGCTTTTAACACGAGTGTCTCAGCATTCTCGGGAATGATCGCTACGGCGTAGGTAGTTCTGACGCCTGAAGCTAACTGCTTTGTGCCGGCGAACGGATAGAAGCTCCAGCCGAAGTCCTTTTCTCCTTTGCCGAAACCGGACGTAAACAACTCCTGATTCAGGAACTGTTCAGCGTGTTCTCTTTGGCGCTCATACGTGAACTTCCCGGCAAATCCAAACAGGAATGAAACCGCCGCGAAGATGCCGGTGCGAGCGACCGTCTGCTTTGTGTCTTGAACATTGATGGCGTTCTGGCGAGGAATAATATCAATGGTGCGTACCGAACGGAATTTCAGTGGAGCCGGTTTGGTTTCTGTGTTATCCGTTGGTTCTCCTTTATCCTTTTTTGCGGTTTTATCGTAGTTAGTGTCTGCGGTGTCCTCTAGATCAATGAATTTTCTAGGTTCGCAGTTGGATGCCTCTTGCTGCATCATCAATGGGGCACAGCCTGCGATACCAGAGGCTGATTCCTTGTATTCGGCTGGCTTAAACTTCTTTTCTTTCGCTAATAACTCAAGAGTCTGCTTTACAATGTCCGTCGTGTCTGCACTCCCACCTTGAAGCAATCTATCCGCAGTGTTGCGTTCGCGTCGAATTTCGTTTCTAAGCTGTTCTACTTGCAGTCTGTTGTATTTGGTTGAGAGGGAGGTGAATGCCTGATACAAACGAGCGAGCTCATTTTTCACTTTGATCTCCTGATTATCGATCTCCACAATGGCTCGTCGAGTTCTCTTAATGCTCTCATCGATTTCGTCGATCTCTTTTGTCAATCCTTCAAGATCGTGAATGAGTTTCTTGCATAATTCCTCCCGTTCTTGGGGAGTTGCCGGAGGCCTCCTTTCTGGGTTGTTCAACTCTTTTAGAAGGTCCTGTGCTTGTTTAAGCTCTACCTCGCGTTCTCTTTTTTTCTCACATAGTGCGTTCAATTGTGAGGTGAGGGTTTCCTTATTCTTCTTGTTCGTTTGTTCCCAATTCTTATCGGGTTGGACATTTTTTATATCGTCTTGGATCTTCTTGATTTTAGTGAGCAATACTTGCATTTCCTTGAGAGCGATCCAACGTCTGTCCACGGTCGTGTACCCCGCGATTCGCCACCACGTTTGCGCCATCTTGTCTGCCGCGCGATCCTGCGTGGCGTTGATTGATTGCGGCAGCTCCAGAAAGACGACCCGCTCACCGGGACCAACTTCGTCGCGCAGCAGTGTCAGTTGCTTCGAGATGATCTCGTATTGCATCTGGATATGATTGTCCAGACGCAGTATGGCGGCGATAGACGGGTTGATGAGTTGAACCTTACTGATCAAGGTATCCAGATCACCGGTGATGGGGCTGAAAGTTTGTTCCGGCACTGTTGCTGATTGGAATTCACCACTTGCCGACGTCAAACCTTTCACTTCGTCATTGGTTTGCGTCAATTCGTTGTCTACCGCTGCCTTCTGTTCCGTCTTAGCATCGATTAAGTCCTGAATCTGCGCCTGCTCGGCTTCGGTTGCGGCCTTTGCTTTATCGCTTTTCAAGGCAGCAATATCCCGCGCCAGTTGCGTTGATTCTCCCTGAAGGCTCGTACGGTTGTTCAAAAGTTGCCGTCGCCGGTCGGCATTGAAAGTTTTGTCCTGCCTCAACAACTCGTTATTGAGCCCGACCGCCTGATCGAAACTCACGCCGGCTTGCAGGAGCGTCTTCAGAATGTCGATCCGGCTGGCATTTGTTGCATTGGGATCCAATGTTCCGAGAGGGGCTGTTTGCAGATCGAGGTTCTGTCGATGCATGCGGGCCAGGAGGTAATGGGCCTGCTCCAGCGACCAGATATTCGGTTGGCCGAAAGTGATCACGATAGGTCTTGGACGTTGTGCAAAAACCGGATGGCCATAGCCGGTCAGGAGGAGTGAAATAATCAGAATTACAGCGATCATGGGCGACTGAGTGGGTTTCATTTTCTTCTCCCAGGAGATGGAATTGATGCGATCTAATGGGATATGGCCTTAGCCGAAAAAACATTTCAGCAAGACACAACTCTGCGGAAAGATTTGTAGGCGGGAAAACTATCTATCCACCGATTACACAGATTGTTTGAATTGAATCCGTGTAATCTGTGGATTACTAACTCTCAGTACTGCCAATTCACATTCACAAAGCCGGTGCCAGTGGTCGGAACGGTGAAGGTGTGGTTGCTCCCGGCTTCCCAGGTGACCGTGCCGTTTGCCGCGATTTTTATAAACTTGAACTGAATCGTCTGTCCGGCTGGAACCGAGGCGACAACGAACCAGTTCGGATAGTTCGGCGTCAGCATCGGTCCCACCGCCGCGTCCCACGTCGTCGACCAGTTACTCAGTTCAACAGTATTTCCCGTCAGAAAGATATAGTCACCCACCTGCGTCGGCGACGCATTGTTGACGGTGAACGTTACGGGCACGAGTTTCGCTGTCAGCACTGTGTACTGGATCGTGTTTGAGACCTGCGAGCTCGAATTGGTCACCGTGACGTTATAACTGCCATTCGTGACGGACGGCGTAGTCGCCGTAATCGAGGTCGGCGACCACGAGTTCACGGTTGCGGTGGTCGTGCCGAATTTCACTGTCCCGGTCGTTGAACCGAAGTTCTTACCGGCGATGACTGTTTTCACACCCGGCTGCCCGGCCGTTGGTCCAATCGAACCGATTTGTGGTGTCGAAGCGCCTTCCGTGAATTGCCAAACTCCGACCGTGTGCGCCGGAAGAGTAAACGTCGTCACAGGATTGTTGCCGCCCGATCCGGTACTGACAGTAATCGAAGAACCGCCCAACAAACCGGTCATGTAATCCGAATAACTTCCCGCCGGCAACGACGTGTTCAAGCCGCTAATGCTGTAGCCCGTCGTCTCGTTCTTATTGATCGCGATTAGCACGACATTGCCGAAAAACTTTCGTTCGTAAATATAGACGTCGTTATTGATCCAACGTTGGCCCATCGAGCCGTAAGCAATCGCAGGGTTGTTGCGACGAAGCGTCGAAAGTGAACCGACGAGTTGATAAGCGGTCGTGCTGGTGCTGAAGTTAACCATCATCGGGCGGTTGTAAGGATCCGTGCCGCCGCTTGTGTCGTTGTGCAGGTACTGTTCGGTGCCGTAATAGATGCACGGAATGCCACGACTGGTCAGAACAAAGGCCAGCGCTTCGTGCAAACGGTTGTTGTTATTGTTGAGCGAGAGGAAGCGCGACATGTCGTGATTGTCGACGAACGTGACGAGATCTTCCTTCCAGGTGAAGTTGCCGCCCTCCGTTGAGATGACCGAATCGATGTCGGAGAAGTTTGCGTTCGAGCCAAACACGTTTCGAATCGCCGTGTTTAGTGGGAAATCGAGCAGCGAGATACCGCTCTTATTTGCGAACTTGTAAGAGTCGCGATAGAGCGGATCTGAAGTGTTGCCCTGATACCACTCACCAAACAGAAAGCTGTCGCCATACGTGTAGATCGAGTTCGCGAGACTGTACTGCCAACCCCAAGACAAGTGTTTGACCGCATCGATGCGAAATCCATCAACGCCGTGTTGCTGGAAGAGTTGTGCGGCGGCCTTCAGGTAACTGTCCATCGTGGCGTGTTCCTGATTGATGTCGGAGAGATCGAAGAGCGTGTAGTACTGCACCTGGTAACGATCGTCCCAGCCGCCGCCGGAGATGTTTGCGTTGTGGTGGAAGTAGCCGTTGCTGTCGCTGCTAAAGTTGCCGAGAAAAGTGCCGTTGTCGTAAAGCGCGCCAAACTCGCCCGCGTTGTTTTGCGTTGAGTGATTCGGTGCGAAGTCGATGATCACCTTGATCCCGTTTGAATGGGCCGCGGTGACGAGGTTGTCAAACTCGGTCCAGGTATTACTTGCATTGCCGAAGTGTTCTTCGATGCGTTTGAAATCGCGTGCCTGGTAGCCGTGATATGAAGCGGTCGGATTGCCACTGCCGTCAGGAATATTCGTGTTGAGATTGTCGACGGGCGGTGAGATCCAGATCGCGGTCACGCCGAGACCTGCAAGGTACGACATCTTCTGTTGAATGCCGGCCAGATCGCCGCCCCAGTAAGCGCGCCAGTTCGTCTTGGTTGAATCGTAAAGTCCGGAGCTTTGCGATGGATTGTTGTTTGAGCTACTGCCGTCGAAGAAGCGGTCGGTGATGATTTGATAGATGACTTCGCGCTTGAAGTCGGCAGCGGTTGTCGTTCTGATTGGCGCAAAGAGAACGGAGCAGAGAAGTGCGACAACGTACAGTCGCTGTGAGTACTTTCGCATGACAAATACCTCCCGGTGAGTTGACCCAAGCGACTTATATAACACGATTAGTCGATTTCGCTATATTAAATCTTTGCGAACGCTGGCAAAGAGATCCTGGACCGCGGCCCAATACCTCAATTAAAAAAAGGAACTTGACCTCTATTGAGAGTATCCTTATGCTCTACCCCCAAATAAACCCCGACGGCACGCCACATTCGCGCGTGTCCCTCCCAAGTGCATAGCTCCCAGGTTTTTGGCTGCCCAGCCGTGCGGCAGATTTGTTTTACCGTCAGCACTCTGCCTGGCAGTGAACAAGGAAATGGGAAGGGGTTCTCATGAAACACGGCAAGTTGGATACGTGGTCACTTTCAAATATTCCGTTCAAATATCGTCTACCGCTTCTAATCGGGACGCTCCTGGCGCTCGTCATCGTGGCGTGTGGTTGGGCCTCTTATCGCGCAGTCGAGGCTTCGGCGTTTGCTGCCGGTCGCGAGCGTTTGCAGAACTTAACCCAACAACTATCCGGACTGTTGCAGCAGTCTGCGAATAACATTGCCACGAAGACCGCAACGGTCGCGAACGAACCCGCCATTCGCGGCTTTGTGAAGTCGCCATCAATAGGGTCGCAAACTGAAGTTCAGAAACTTTTGCAACAGTTCGTTGCGCCGCAGGATGCGAATAGTATTCGTGTCGAATTATGGAGCACTGATCGACTGCTGCTCGTCTCGCCTGAGAGCGAGGCAACGCCGCTCGGCGATTTAACTCCTGAATTCAAGCAGAGTGCCGCAGAACCATTCAGGTCCATAGGCCACATTCGCCAGTTGAAAGATACGGTTGGCTTTCCGGCAGTCGCAGCAGTGAAGAGTGACGACGGGAAAGTTGCCGGCTACCTCGTGCGCTGGCGCAAGCTCGCCGCCAGTGCTGATACGCGTCAGCAGATGACGCGACTGCTCGGCACCAACGCCACACTCTATCTCGGTAATCAGGCCAACGACACCTGGACCGATCTCGCAACGATCGTCGCGAAGCCTCCGTTGGAAGTGCGCGCCCACGAAGATGTTCAGATGTACGATCGCGACGGCAATACGCCGGTGCTTGCGCTGGCGCGTCCGATCGTGGGCACACCGTGGCTGATCCTGATTGAATTTCCGGATGATGTGGTGCTGAAACCGGTGGGTGGCTTTGAAGCGAATGCTGATCATCGGCGCCTTTCTGTTTGTGATGGGTGTGGCCAGCGCTTTTGTGTTGAGCTGCAACATCACCGGGCCGCTTTACGAGCTTACCGCCGGCGCAACTGCAATCAGTCGCGGTGATCACTCGCGCACCGTCAACATCAATCGCCATGACGAAATCGGACAACTCGCCACCGCATTCAACGCGATGGTTGAGAAGTTGCGCGAGTCGCAACGCGAACTCGAACGCAAGGTCCAGGAACGCACCGCACAACTCGAAGAGGCGAATCGCCAACTCGAGCTTGTCTCCGAGTCGCACGCTGAAAAGCGGAGCCTCGCTGAAAGAGAACGTGAAGACGCACTCGAAGCGCTGCACAATACCGAAAAGCAGTTGGTCCAATCACAGAAACTCGAAGCCGTAGGTCGCCTCGCCGGAGGCATCTCGCACGATTTCAACAACCTGTTGACGGTAATTCTCGGATACACCGACATCTCGAAACGAAGTTTGCAGGAAGGCGATCCTTTACTCCGCAATCTTGAAGAGATCTCGAAGGCCAGCGAACGTGCGTCGTCGCTCACGCGCCAGTTGCTGGCATTCAGTCGCAAGCAAGTCATGCAACCGAAGGTGTTTGACGTGAACACCGTCGTTAGTGATCTCAGGAAGATGCTGCGGCGCATGATCGGTGAAGACATCGAATTGCGAGTCAGTTTGGAACCGGAACTCGGAAATATCAAAGCCGATCCCGTCCAACTCGAACAGGTGATCATGAACCTCGTAGTGAACGCGCGCGACGCGATGCCCAAAGGCGGCAAGCTGTCGATCGAGACGAGCAACGTCTGTCTCGACGAGTCGTACGCGCGCGAACACGTTTCAGTGGTTCCGGGTGAGTACGTGATGCTCGCGATCAGTGACACCGGATGCGGCATGGACGAAGAAACACGGCAGCAGATCTTCGAACCGTTTTTCACGACGAAAGAACCCGGGAAGGGAACAGGGCTCGGCCTCTCGATGGTCTATGGAATCGTTAGACAGTCGGGCGGCAATATCTGGGTCTACAGTGAAGAAGGAACGGGCACGACGTTCAAGATCTACTTCCCGCGAGTGACTGCGGAGGCGCAGGAATATAAACGCACTAACGACTCGGCGGAGGTGCCGAAAGGTTGCGAAACGATTCTGCTCGTTGAAGACGCGGCGCCAGTGCGAACACTCGCACGGCAGGTGCTCGAAACCGCGGGGTATTGCGTGCTCGAAGCCGAGAGTGCTGAAGCTGCGCTCAAGGTTTGCGAGAGGATCAACGGGACACGTATCGATCTGTTGCTGACAGACGTGGTGATGCCGGGCATGAGCGGGAATGATATGTCGAGGATCCTGCTCGCGCGGCAACCGGATATGCCGGTGCTTTACATGTCTGGTTACACGGACGATGCGATCGTGCAGCACGGCGTCCTGGAACCGGGGATCAACTTTCTCCAGAAGCCGTTCAGCCCTGGAGCCCTCGCCGTGAAAGTGCGCGAAGTGCTCGACGCAGCGAGATAAGTTTCACGCAAAGGCGCGAAGGAGGACGCAAAGGCCGCTAAGGTTTTCTTTCCGCCTTTGCGTCCTCCTTCGCGCCTTTGCGTGAAACTGGTTCTAGAAATTCACCTTATCTGTGTTACCGCCGCAGACGATCACCCCGACGCGTTCGCCGGGTTCGGATTTGTATCTGCCTGAGAGCAGACCCGCAAACGCTGCTGCACCGCCGGGTTCGGCAGCGACGCGCATGGTTTCCCACAATCGTTTCTGCGCTGCGACGATCTCTTCATCCGAGACGAGGATTGAACTGTTCACAAACTTCTGCGCGATCGGAAACATCTGCTTTCCAACTTGTCTCGGCGCAAGTGAATCCGCGGCGATACCGCCTGCCGGTGAATCGACGGGCCTTCCGGCGGTCAACGCGAGATTGAGCGTCGGCGCCTCCATTGGTTCAACCGAGATCAGCTTCAAACGCTCCTGATACCACGCTGCAACACCGCCGAGTAATCCGCCACCGCCAACTGCAACGAGCAGTGAGTCGAGTTTCGGATCCTGCTCTTCCAACTCCAATCCTAATGTGCCCTGGCCCAACAGTGTTTCGTCTCCGTCATAAGCATGAATCGGCATCGCTTCTGATTGCGTGGTCCAGGCTTCGCTCGCTTCGAGTGAATCCGCGTAACGATCTCCAGCGATGATTAGCTCCGCGCCGTAGCTGCGGATGCGGTCGAGCTTGGTTTTCGAAGCAACTGAAGGGACAAAGATAGTTGCCGGTTTTCGGAGTTTCATCGCCGCATACGCGATAGCAACGCCGTGATTGCCGCCGGATGCTGCGACCACACCCGCCCGCGGAACGTCGCGCGTCAACAGGTTTGTAAGCGCGCCACGCGCCTTGAACGATCCGGCGTGTTGAAGCAGTTCGAGTTTGAAAATGATCCTGATCGAGTCGAGACCAAAGTCCGTGCCATCGACTTCGACAATCGGAGTACGGCGAATATGTGGTCTGATAACACGCTCCGTTGCCTGGATTCGCTCGCGCGAAAGATCGCCTGGTTGAGTCATCAGAAACAGTATTCACGCAAAGTCGCAAAGACGCAAAGGAAGTGATAGCATGCCGAACATTATGAGTACCACTACTGCAAGTCTAACGGGCGAACAGATCGTTGAACTCTGCCGCCGTCATACACTCTTCGAATGGTCCGCACAGGCAGCTGTCGATCCGATTCCCGTCGCGCATGCAAAGGGCATTTACTTTTACACGCCGGAAGGGAAACGTTTCATCGACTTCAACAGCCAGTTGATGTGCGTCAACATCGGTCATGGCGATGAACGTGTGGTCCAGGCGATCAAGGACCAGGCCGAAACGCTTCCGTATGCGAATCCATTTATGGCGACTGAAGTGCGCGGGCGCTTGAGTGCGAAGCTTGCTGAACTAACGCCGGGCGATATCGACGCGTTCTTCTTCACAAACGGTGGCGCTGAGTCGAATGAAAACGCGATTCGCATCGCCAGACTCTACACGGGCCGTCACAAGATCGGTGCGCGCTATCGTAGCTATCACGGTGGTACTGCCGGGTCTCTAACACTCACTGGCGATCCGCGTCGCTGGGCCGCGGACCCTGGTATCCCGGGAGTGTTTCGCATACCTGATTTCTATCACGGCGTTCAAAAAGGTTTGGACACGACGGAAGACGTGCTCGCGCGAACTGAAGAGGTGCTTGAGCTCGAAGGAGCAAAGACGATCGCGGCGTTGATTGTCGAACCGGTCGTAGGCACGAATGGAATACTGATTCCGCCGGACGGTTACATGCAGGGGTTGCGTGATCTCTGCGACAAGTACGGCATTCTTCTGATCGCTGACGAAGTGATGGCTGGATTTGGTCGCACGGGCGAGTGGTTCTCGGTGGACCACTGGAAAGTCGTTCCCGATCTGATCACGATGGCGAAGGGTTTGACGAGTGCGTACGTGCAGCTTGGCGCAGTCGGCATGCGACGCCAGATAGCGGACCACTTCGAGAAGAACGTTTTCTACGGTGGTTTGACTTACAACAGTCATCCACTCGCGTGTGCCGCGGCGCTGGCGACGATTGCAGTCTATGAAGAAGACAATCTCATCGAGAACGCGCGACGCATGGGCACGGTGATGCGTGGGTTACTCGAAGATTTGGAAAGCCGCCATCCGTCGGTGGGCGCCACGCGCAATATCGGACTCTTCGGTATCGTTGAGTTGATCCGCAATCGCGAAACACGTGAGCCGATGGCGCCATTTAACTCAGCAGCACCCGAGATGCAGGCACTCGGCAAATTTTTCCGGCAGGAAGGACTCTACACCTTCGTTCGCTGGAACACGTTTTTCACGAACCCGCCACTGTGCATCACTGAGGCAGAGTTGCGCGAAGCATTCACAATCATCGACAAAGGCCTCGAGATCACCGATCAAGCAGTGCAATAGCCACAAAAAGGCACAAATGCTCTTTTTAATTAGATCATTTTGTGCCTTTGTGCCTTTTGTGGCTTCATAAATATTGTCATAAAAATTATTGACAAGAGTTTAGCTCAGATATAGATTGTGCGCGCTTCACGAACACGAATCGCCCTGACCTCAACTTCTCTGCCTAACTAGTGAGGGAAACCGAAATGGTACCTTCGTTAGACTCACAAACAAGGAAAAGACTGAAGAATATCCTCGACGTGACCACCAACGTCGTAGTCATACTGTTCGCCGTTGTCGCTATAGGTGTGCTGGTAAAGAACTACTTCGCTCCGCAGAGTGTAAAAACCAGCATCGCCATTACGAAGGGGAGCGCCTTTCCCGAGATCACCGGAGTTGATTACAAGCAAACTCCTCGAACTCTCATCCTCGCACTTAATGTGCACTGTCGCTACTGCACGAGAAGTATTCCTTTCTACAACTCACTGGCTCGAGCGCGGCAGGAAAACGCAGATCAGGTCAACATTGTCGCCGCATTCATCAACAAGGACTTAGAACTGGTCAAGAGTTATACAGATGAGAAACAACTTTCGGTGCCGGCGGTCGCAGGAGTTGACTTGGACAAGCTCGGTGTCCATTCGACCCCGACTCTCATCCTGGTTGATAGTGCGGGCAAGGTTCTCGACTCTTGGAGCGGCGAGCTTCAGCTCGATGGTGAACGTGAAGTATTCGCCGCCCTCGGTTTCCCTTACAAGTCGAAGGCTGGCTTAACTTCGACGGAGGCAAATGTCAAAAAGACTGCCGATATTTTCGATGAGCAGAAGACCGTGTTTTCGATCCGCCCGCAGGCCGAACCCCAGAACGATCCCACACACTTTGTCGAGGTGTTTGACGTGAACGGCCGGGGGGACATTTACCTCGCCTACGATAAGTTCATGCATAGCTACGACGCGGAAGGGAGGCCGAAGGACACGCGCGCCCTGCCTCCTGATTTCAGGAGTCCGTTCTGCGTCGACGACAACGGTAACATCTATGCGGTCATCGGGAATAAACTGTCCGTCTTCTCGCCGGAACTCATCAAGGTTCGGGACGTTTTGCTCGGCGACCGTTTACCTCCAGAGGCGTTCACGCTGAAGCTTGCGCTCGACCGAAGGCGAGAATCGCTTTACATGCAGACCTACGTCCCGGAGCCGCTATCTCAAATCCTCTACAGGATCGATCTTAAGTCCCAGCAGGTGGCGGAAGTGTATCGCCTTCCCAAGCCGGTTCGGTTCAATCCGACCTATACGCCCGGTGCGTTCGACTTCGCAGTAGGAGAAAAATTCCTGTACATATCTGACATCTACGACTACAAAATTTACACGTATTCGCTGGATGACGGTTCGCTCTCAAAGACGATCGAAAGACCTTACGACCGGCGTCCCATCGATGAGGAGGACGGACGGCTTCTTATTCGTAAGATGACAATTAGCGGACTAGGCCAGGATGATGGCCTACACAGCTATCCACCGATCTTCCACCTGAACTATACCGACTAGGGCAATCTCCTTGTTTGGACCAGTCAGCGCGACGCGAGTGGTCGCCAGGTCGTCGACGTCTATGACGCGCAAATGAAGAAAGTCGGAACCGACCTGAAATTTATGAACCCTGGTCGCAGCAACTTAGTCTTTCTCAACCATAAAGTCTACGTACCCGACTATGGCTTCGGCCGGCCGACCAGTGCCTACACGGGCTCGCCGCTGGAAATCCCGGCAGCGCCATTGGCGCTGAAAGTGTTTGACGCCTCGCTGTAACTAACCTGACCCGAAATAACCGAAGGAGGATCCAACCGATGAAGAAAGTTTGGTGGGTAGTCAGGATCGCGGTGATCGTGGCTGCCTCATACTGCATCTTTGCCCCAGGCGGTGCGTACACTTTTCAAAGCGTGTCGGCTCAGGACGCCGTGAAATGCGACACAAGCATCGCCTGCTCAAGAAATGATGACAACAACTGCTACTGCTCGTCTGTTACTATCGGCGGACCGGGCTGCAACGGTTGCTTTGTGCCAAACGGAAGCTCCGGATGCGGGAGTTGTAGCGGAGGGCCAAGCGGAAATAATTAATCGGCTCAAGAAGTTGACCCGGCAGGAGGCGGCAAGGGTCGCAAACGCAGCGGCATTCACTACCGTCTCCTTACGGTCCTTGGTGACAATGCCCTGATAGTTACAACGATCCCTTCGAGACTCGCAAAATGCGACAACGGATTAGCCTGTTAATGATTTTAGCGTTCTTCGCGTCAGCCGTGATCGCACAACAAAAAGTGCGCGATAAGGCTCAAAGCAGCGCGGGCGCGGCCGAGACCGCACAGCGCAAGGCAGAAGAGGCGCAACGCAAGGCGCAGGCTGTGGATGTTTTGAAGGGTGTCGTTGAGAGTGCCGCCGAGATTCAGGAGACGCAGACGCGCGTGGCTGTATTGACGGGCGCTCTTGATCTACTCTGGAAGCACGATGAGGCGTACGCGCGCGCGAACTTCATCAAAGCCGCCGACGCCTTGTCGGATCGGTTCGCTTCAGACACAACCCAGAGGCAGGATCGTTCCGAGATCAGAGCGGCGATGGGTGTGCTGCTGATGTCGTTCGCCCGCCACGATGCTCAAGTGGCGGCACGACTGCTCGATAAATTTCAAAAACTGTTGGAAGACGTTTTGAAGGGAAACACGCTTTCGCTTAACGAGCGACTGTCGCTCGCACAGGCGAGCCTTGACTCGGACACGGTGCAGTCGGCCGCGCTCGCCGCGAAGGTGGTAGAGGGTGGCGTACCTGGATCGTTCCCCTCATACTTGAATGAACTGGAGCAGCGTGACGCTATGGCGGCCGCCTCACTCTTCCGCGTAGCACTCTCCA
>Ga0068859_100003299_pt1 | contig 16413 bp, 19 predicted proteins | sample KBSSwiS22_FD_66585 | JGI IMG/M metagenome (GOLD analysis project Ga0068859, IMG submission 66585) | Switchgrass rhizosphere microbial communities from Kellogg Biological Station, Michigan, USA - KBS Switchgrass S2-2 | ecosystem: Host-associated > Plants > Roots > Rhizosphere > Soil ...
CAGCGCCTGCAGCATCTCGCGCTCCGGCGAGAACCAGAAGCCGTAATAGACGAGCTCGGCGTAGCGCGGCATCAGTGAATCCTTGAGATGCATCGCCTCGCGGTCAAGAGTGAGCGACTCGATCGCACGATGCGCGACGTAGAGGATCGTGCCGCCGGGCGTCTCGTAGATGCCGCGTGACTTCATGCCGACGAACCGGTTCTCGACGAGATCGACCCGGCCGATGCCGTTCTCCTTGCCATAGGCGTTGAGCTCGATGAGGAGCGCGGCTGGCGACAGCCGCGCGCCATTGATGGACACCGGATTGCCTCTCTCGAAGCCGATGGTGATCTCCACCGCTTTGTCCGGCGCTTCCTCCGGCGAAAGCGTGCGCTGATAGACGTAAGGCGGCGGCTCTTGCGCCGGATCTTCGAGCACCTTCCCTTCGGACGAGGAATGCAGAAGATTGGCATCGACAGAGAACGGCGCCTCGCCGCGTTTGTCCTTGGCCACGGGGATCTGGTGCTTCTCGGCGAACTCGATCAGCTCGCTGCGCGATTTGAATTTCCATTCGCGCCATGGCGCGATCACTTTGATGTCAGGGTTTAGCGCATAATAAGTGAGCTCGAAGCGCACCTGATCGTTGCCCTTGCCGGTGGCGCCATGCGCCACAGCGTCGGCGCCAGTCTCCCGCGCGATCTCGATTTGCCGCTTGGCGATGAGCGGCCGCGCGATGGAGGTGCCGAGTAGATACACGCCTTCGTAGAGCGCATTGGCGCGGAACATCGGAAACACAAAGTCGCGCACGAACTCCTCGCGCAGATCCTCGACGAAGATCTGCCTCACCCCTGCCATCTCGGCCTTCTTGCGAGCAGGTGCGAGCTCCTCGCCCTGGCCGAGGTCGGCAGTAAAGGTCACGACCTCGCAGCCGTATGTCTCCTGCAGCCACTTGAGGATGATCGAGGTGTCGAGCCCGCCGGAATAAGCGAGCACCACCTTCTTGATGTCGGTTGCCATGAGAGGCTCGTAAGGAAGGCCGGTTGGAACGGGCGGGGACTATAGGCGGGCGAGGCGGTTACGCAAGCATCGCGTGAGTCATATGTTAAGCATTGGAGTTCTGCCCCGGCGAGCCCGGCGCGGAATCGCGGCTATTGGGATTACTGCTACTAGCCTCGCCTCGCGAGGTCTGATCGGCCTCGTTCAGGGCTGAAATAAGGAGCCCGGTTCCTCACCAAGAGCCGGGCTTCTTCTTTGGCTAAGGCCAGGCGACGTGCTTGTGCAAGTTCCACCCGGTTTCTTTCAGCGCCGACGCCGGCATGGGCGAGCGCGCCTCTGGCCCTCGCAGTAGCGCTCCAATCCCGCGATGCAGCGCGTTTCGTGTCCATAGACTCTCAATCCCCAAGTTCGAACCGCGACTTAGGAACCGGAGCGGCAGCGCAAGCGTTTCGATGTCCGATCTGGTCGCAAAGGAGCGAGAGGCGCATGCCCTATCGGACCAATCAAGAGCTTCCCGACAGCGTCAAAAACTCGCTCCCGAGCCACGCGCAAGACATCTATCGCGAAGCTTTCGATAACGCGTGGAGCGAGTACCAGGATCCGGCCAAGCGGCGCGGCAATGAATCGCTCGAGGAGCTCGCCCATAAGGTGGCCTGGGCCGCAGTGAAGAAAAATACGAAAAGGTAAGCGAGGAATGGCAGCCCAAAGATTGAAGGACTTGCAGGATTTGGCGAACAAGCTCGCCGTCAGGGCGTCAGGTTTTGCGATGCGCAAGCGACGCCGGGACGCCGAATCGACCGCGTGGCGTGAAACCGTCACCCACTACCTGCCTGAGCCATGGCTGATCGCGCGCCGCGCTGTCGAGGCTAAAATGGCTCGGGCTGAAGGACAATAAGTTCAGCCTTTAAACCCAGCCTGTCGACCCTAGTGGCCGCCGCCGCAGGCGCCCGGTCCCCAGGTCCGCTGATATGAGAGGCAAGGCTCCCAATAGGGATCGCCGGGGTAACCACGGTTCCAACCCCCGAGCGCGTTCGCAAGACGCTCTGAATGGGGGAGGGGGCGGACCCAGTCGGGGGTGGGGTAGCTGCTGTAACCGTTATACCCATGATGGGACCGCACCTTGGCTGAACCAGCCAGGGCCGGACTAGCGCATGCGGCCAAGAGCGCCACGGCGACAAGAAATTTGCTCATGGACATTATCCTCGAATGCTCACCGGTAGTTGTGCGTTGCCGCCGTGGAAAACAAGCCGTGTGACAAGGTAAGCTCAAGCCCGGCGGCCAGCGAAGAGCCAATAGATGAAGCCTCCGACGAAGCCCGCAGCAACAAAGATCGTCATGTACTGGCTCGTCGCGACCGCTGGGAGGTCGGCCGACGACGGCGTGACCAGAAGCGGGATTGCCGCGAGCGATACGCCTCCGGCGAGCACGTAATAGATCCACGACCTAATGCGGAGGATCTCGCCGACAATGGCGACGGCAATCGCCGGGAGGGCCGTGAGAGCGGGCGTAACTGTGCTTGCGAACAGGACCATTCCGAAGAACGGCGCACCACCATGATGCAGCGCGGGCTCGTGCGGAGCGGCGGCGCGAAGCTCGTTCCCTACCCACAAGGCACCTAGCAGGTAGAGCACAACCAAAGCCACACCGGCGGCGAGACAAAAAGCGGTCGCCGCCCACAGCAGGCGCAAAACGGTGCCGAAGATCACAGCGGCCAAAGTGGGCCGCGGCTTGTGAGGCTGCGCCTCCGGCGGGGAATCAGTGTTGCTCACGATAGCTCACCGTGACTCCTCGGCTGGATCGCCATTTGTGATCATCCTGTAACAGGAGGCCGCTATCGTCCGCGCGTTTTAATCGCTGGCTGGCGCCCCAGCCCCGGTCGGGCTTTCGCTTCTCGACCGGGGCTTTTGGCATGGGGATACGCCATGGACTTCAGGCTGGTGCGGGATAGTGGGGGGCGCTGCACTTGCAGTTTGAGGTAGCCCTGCGTCGATGTGAGCGGGCGGCGCGATGCTCTTCCCGTGATAAACCTAGCTGAAACAATGATGGAATTTATGTCACAGCCGAGCTGATGAGCATCCAATCGCAGCCTTAGAGAAGATCTTAGACTGTCCAAGACATCGCAACGTGCCGATCAGATCGAGAGTGGTCTTAACTGAGAGCGTCTAATAGCTGCGGAGTTGTAATGGCCTCAATCGCGTTCAGGATTTGTTGGAACACCGTTCCCCTCATTCTTATTTTGCTGTGCGGCGACTCTGCTGCGCCTCGGGCAGAGGAGGGCAAGGCTGCGCCTTGCCGGGATGACGCGATGATCGTGTTCGATGCTTCGGGATCTATGTCCGGAAATCAGACCTTGGGCATCCCGAACTCCCAGGCCAGGATCGATGAGGTGCGATACGCTCTCGCTCAAGTGCTACCAAGCGCAGCTCGGTTACGGAAGGTGGGACTGGTCAGCTTCGGCCCCGGCCCTTGGAACCAGTGCAATGTCAAGCTCAACTTCACACCGACAGCCGACGCTGCTGACCTTATCATGAAGGAAGTAGACTCATTGATCCCTGCCGGCAAGACGCCGCTGACCACGGCAGTTGAGCAAGCCGCCGCGGCACTCGACTATCGCAACAAGCCGGGAGTTATCGTGGTCGTAACCGACGGCGAAGAAACGTGCGGTCGGTCACCATGCGATCTAGCGAAACAGCTCCATGATGCCGCCGAGAGGCTCACCATTCACGTCATCAGTTTTCGATACCAGACCTACTCTTGGACGGGCGAGCAGAGTGTATTGGAGGCGAAGTGCCTCGCTGAGCAAAGCGGTGGTCTCTATATCACCGTGGACACTGAGCAAGACCTTGTGGCCGCTCTCGAAAAGACCCTCGATTGTCCGATGATATCGCAGCGGGATTTAGCACCACCCAGCGGTTTGGCCCAGCGCTAGGCCTACGCCTGCGTTAGACGGGCGCTGGCGCGGAGCTTGACGCTTGCCGACTTGAGCTGGCCGCATGCGGCCATGATGTCACGACCGCGAGGACTACGCACCGGACTCGCATAGCCAGCACGGTTTACCACCTCGGCGAATTTCTCGATCTGATCCCAATCGGAACATTCGAACGGCGCGGCGGGCCAAGGGTTGAACGGGATCAAATTGATCTTTGCCGGGATCTTGGCGAGTAGCCGCACCAACTCCTTTGCGTCGGCAATGGAATCGTTGACGCCCTTCAGCATCACGTATTCGAAGGTGATGCGCTTCGCGTTGGAGAGACCCGGATAGGCGCGGCAGGCGGCGAGCAGATCCTTCAGCGGCCATTTCTTGTTGATGGGCACGAGCTTGTCCCTCAGCTCATCGTGCACGGCATGAAGCGAGATGGCGAGCATGGTGCCGGCCTCGTCGCCCCAGCGCGGAATCTCGGGCACGACGCCAGAGGTCGAGAGCGTAATGCGGCGCTTGCCAATGGCTAAACCTTCGCCATCGGCGGCGATGGCCATGGCATCGCGCACATTGTCGAAATTATAGAGGGGTTCGCCCATGCCCATGAGCACCACATTGGTAATCTTGCGCTCTGAGTCGGGCAGCCCGCGCAGGTCGGATGCTGAAGCGCCAGGCCAATCGCCGAGCCGGTCGCGCGCCAGCATGATCTGGCCGACGATCTCGCCCGAGGTGAGATTGCGCACCAGGCGCTGCGTACCGGTATGGCAGAAGGAGCAGGTCAGCGTGCATCCGACCTGGCTCGAGATGCAGAGCGTGCCCCGGTCCTCCTCGGGGATATAGACCGTCTCCACCTCCTTGCCGTCATCGAGCCTGAGCAGCCATTTGCGGGTGCCGTCGACCGAGACCTGCTCGGTCACGATCTCCGGCCGTTTGAGCGTGAAGGCTTCGCCGATTTCGGCGCGGAGGTCCTTGCCGATGTCGGTCATGGCGCCGACGTCCGTCACGCCGCGCACATAGGTCCAGCTCCAGAGCTGGTTTGAGCGCATGCGGACCTGCCGCTCCGGCACGCCAAGTGCGACGAGGCGCGCGCCAAGCGTGGCACGGTCGAGCCCGAGGATCGGCTCTCGGGTGGGACGGTCGCTCTCGAAGGAGGCGGCGCGCTCGGCGGAAAGGGTCGGTATGGTCATGACACAGCGGCAGTCAGGCACCGGTCCGGCTCAAGCCCTCATATCATGACGGGGCGTGGGAAAGCCAAGGCCCGCGGAGCCAGCGCTCTTTAATTGCCCAGCACCTCTTCCGCGGCGGTGATGATGTCGTCATCAGGATGATCGCCGCAATAAACAAAAGGATGCGCGGTGTCGCCGGCCATCTTGCCGAAGTCGATGACGGCGCCCTCGTTTTCATCGGTGCAATAGCCTTCGAGCCACATCATGATGATGCTCACATTGTCCTTGTCGTAGCCCGAGAACTGCTTGCAAGACAGCTTCTTCATGTCGATCTTGGACTCTTCGGCAAGCACCGGCGTCACGGTGAGGAACAGGGCGGCGAGAATTGTCGCGTAGAAAGGCTTCATCTGTCATTTTTCCTTCGCGGCTCCGTTGCCGGAGCGCGACGCTAGCCACGTTACTTGCCGCAAGCAAGAAGGGGGTAAGATTTGCAACAAGATTAACCGCTGCATTCCTTTGCGGCGCGGTCGAGTGCGTCGCTCAGGCCGTCGAGTGAATAGATGTCGCTGGTTGCCGTGCCGCGGGCCGATTTGCCCTCGATTTTCATGACGCTCGCGCCTTTCATGGCTTCGACGAGCTTGGTCTCGGTCTCGGGCTTCTCGACGAAGGCGCCTTCGTCCTTGGTAAACAATTCGAATTTGGCGGTGCCGACGGTCACCGTCGCCTTGGCGCCAGCGCCAAAGGGATAACCCATCTTCACGCTGATCTCGTTCGTCACGTTATCGGCGGGCCACCGGGAGATGTAGAAGAAGACGGGTCCGCGCTTGATTTTCTGGGGATTAGCCTGTTTCGGCCTGGCCACGGCGAAGCAGACTTTGGGACTGCCGGTTGCAGCGTAAGCCGACCAATCCTTGAACTTCTCAAGGAGCGTGACGTCTTGAGCCAAGGCAGGCGTGACGCTCAATGCCCAGACGATGCAAGCAGCTCGAACGGCCCGGCGCATCTCCCTGTCCCCGATTCCTGAGCAGGACCCAAGCATATAGCTTCAATTTTCCTTTGGCGAGAAGGGGCGGTCAACCCGGCGCACGCGCTTTGGGCCGCCCTGGATGTGGAGTCGAGGGGGCTCGGCCTCGGCTCCTGCGGCTACCGGGCGGGAGCCGAAGCGGCCGAGAGAACGCAATCGGTCGTACATGACGATTGCGCCGGCGGTCGCGACATTGAGGGAGAAGGCGGTGGGGATGCGCACGAGATGCTGGCAACGAGCGGCAAGCTCCGGCGTGAGCGCGCCGCGCTCCGGTCCGAGCACGTAGGCGGCCCGCAACGGATGGGGAAAGCTTGGAAGATCAGCGGCCTCCTCAAGGATCTCGATACCGACGAGGCTGCACCCCTTGGGCAGGGCGAGCTCGGCAAGGTCCCGCCAGTGGTAAAGCGGCACATGCGTCTCTGCCCTCGAAGTGTCTGATCGCATCTCCAGTGCCCGCGGGTCAGCGCCGATGGTGAACACGAAGCTTGCCCCGAAAGCATGGGCCGAGCGAAGGAGGTTGCCGAGATTGACCGGTTTCGAAATACCCTCGACGCCGATGGCGAAATAGCCGCGAGGCCAGGGAAGCGCCGATTTCATGGCTTCTTGTATCCTGGAGGTTTAGCCGCGGCAAAATTACCCGCAACTGCTAAGTCCGGAAATTGTCTCTACAATTTGGGCGTGCCAAGTCCCACATTGGCGAAATCGTTTTCGCAGCATAGGGTTACTCGTGGTGTAGCGGGGAACCAATGACAGCAAAAGCAAACTCTTTCGGGCAAAGGACCTTCGATTTCATCGAGGGCTTGGACCGGCTGGATACGCCGGAAGCCGTCCTGGGCACCATGCTTCGTGTGGTCTCCCGGTTCGGGTTCGAGTGGCTGGCCTTCACCGGCATCCTGCGGAAGCCGGGCGAGACATTGGACGATCTGATCCTTGCCCATCACTCTCCCGACGGATTGCACGACCTTTACGCCAATCGGGACTATGTTCGCATCGATCCGAACATGCGCCGCGCGCTGCGTTCCTCTTCTCCCTTCGATTGGACTTGGGAAGACTATGGCGACGAGTACGGGCCCCGCTCGACCGAGGTGATGCGGGTCCTCGCCGAACACACCATGGAGCGCGGCTTCTTCGTGCCAGTGCATGGCGCCGGCGGTTACGAAGCCGCCGTGGCGATGGCCGGCACTGATGTGGATCTCGCGGCAGACGCAAAGCCCGGCCTTCACCTCATGTCGCTCTACGCCTTCGAGCGGATGCGCCAGTTGCTCGGGAGGAAGTCGGAAGTCAAGCCGCCGCTCACGCCGCGCGAACGTGAGGTCCTAGCCTGGTCGGCGCAAGGAAAATCGGCGTGGGAGATCGGGACGATCCTTTCCGTCGGGAAGCGAACAGTCGATGAGCACGCTCAGACCGCAATGCGCAAGCTCGGCGCCGTCAATCGCACTCAGGCTGTCGCCATCGCGCTCCGCCACAGATTGTTCGATGTTTGAAACGGCGGCTCCCCGCCATCGTCGAGAGCGCGGAATGGCGTCGATGCGCGTGGCGCAAATCAGTGAGTTCGGCGGCATCCAGGCGCTGCGACTCGAGGAGGTGGTGGAGCCGAGCCCCGGACCTGGCGAAGTCCTCATCAAGGTGACGGCGGTCGGCCTCAACTTCTTCGACACGCTTTCCTTGCGCAACAAATATCAGGTCACGCCCAAGCTTCCTTACTCGCCGGGAGCCGAGATCGCCGGCACGATCGGGGCGGTGGGCGAGGACGTCACCGGCGTCAATCGTGGGCAAAGGGTAGTGGCGTTTATCGGCGGCAATGGGTGCCGCGAGAAAGTCGTCACCTCGGCCAGCAAAGTCGTCCCCATTCCCGATGGCGTGAGCGACGAAGCCGCGGCCGGCATTTCAATCGCCTACGGCACGGCGCTGCACGGGCTCAAAGATCGCGGCGATCTCAAGCCAGGAGAGACGCTTGCTGTGCTTGGCGCGGGGGGCGGTGCAGGCTTGGCAGCGGTTGAGATCGGCAAGCTCATAGGCGCGCGCGTCATCGCCGTCGCCTCGTCGAAAGAGAAGCTTGCACTTGCGCGCAAGCATGGTGCCGACGACGGCCTCAATTACGAGGACGAGGACCTCAAGACGAGGCTGAAAGACCTCACGCAGTCCAAGGGCGTCGACGTGCTCTACGACATAGTTGGCGGCGACCACGCCGAGCCGAGCTTGCGCGCCATGGCCTGGGAAGGACGCTACCTCGTGCTCGGCTTTGCCTCAGGGACAATCCCGCGCATTCCGCTCAATCTCGTGCTGCTCAAAGGCTGCTCGCTCGTTGGTGTGTTTTGGACTGCATTCGTCGAGCGCAATCCCGAGCGGCACCGCGCCAACATGATCATGCTCCTCGATTGGTGCAAAGGGGGACGCATCGTTCCGCATGTCCATGCGAGGTTCCCGCTCGCCGAGACGGCAAAAGCGCTTCAGCTGATCGAAGACCGCAAGGTCACCGGCAAGGTCATCGTCAACCCGCAACGCTAAGATTGAGCCAGCGACCTAGCTTTTTGCCGGGAGCTCCTTGTCGAGAGCCCGTGCCGCGGCAGCCCGATGCGTAGGCGTGATGTGGCTCGCGACCAGGCCGATCACTGCGGTGAGCAGCGCGGCATCGTCGGCAAAGCCGAGGCCCGCGATCATGTCTGGGATGAGGTCCACGGGCAGGATGAAATAGGCCAGCGCCGCAAGCAGCATGCCGCGCACGCGCATCGGCGTTGCCGGGTCGAGCGCACAGTAATAGGCGGCAACCAGATCCTCGACGAAGGGGACCATGCCGGCAAAGCGCTTGAGCTTGGACCAGAAGTCGCGGCGGACTTTCCGCTCGCGCTCAGCGAATGTGCTCAGGGCAATTTCCTTGCCGAGCGCGGCATTCCTAAGCCCGGCGGCATCATTCCAGGCGACCATCGTCTCCACCTCGCGAGAAGGTGCTAACGCTCCAACCCAAAGGAAAAATAGGTGAATGCGGCGGGTGCTGCAAGAAGCGACGGAGGCAACCCGCCATGTCGGCTCATCTTGCGCGGGCAGAGCCTTAATGCCATTTGAGCCGGCATGGCTAAGCATCGCGTCCTCTTCGTCTGCCTCGGAAATATCTGCCGCTCTCCCATGGCAGAGGGGGTGCTCCGCCGCGTGGCCCAAGAGGAGGGCGTGCTTGATCGCTTCGAGATCGACTCTGCCGGTCTTGGCAATTGGCACGTTGGACAAGCCCCCGATTCACGCGCGCAAGAGGCGGCAAGCAGGCGCGGCATAGATATTTCGGACCAGTTTGCACGGCAGGTGACGAAGGAGGACTTCGCGCGCTTCGATCTGCTGCTCGCCATGGACGGCTCGAACTATGACGAGCTCATCCAGCTCGCGCCCAAGTCAGCGCGCCACAAGGTCCGCCGCTTCCTGGACTATGCCCCCCATGTCGCCAACAAGGACGTTCCCGACCCCTTTTTTGGCGAGCGCGAAGGCTTCAATCACGCGCTCGATCTGATCGAGGCCGCTGCCCGCGGACTTCTGGCCGATCTGCTCAACGACGAAGCTACGTCCACCAAGAAAGGCGCGTAAAATCCTGGCGTCGGTCGAGCTTCAAGGCGAGCTGCGGGGAGGAAGCGCGCCGTGCCGGCGCCGGGCTTGATGCACTCGCCGAGAGAGATAAAGACGGATCGCCTGACCACGGCGTGCGCGCGAAAACCCTCACGCATCATCAATTATTGGTGCAGGTCGGGCAGACGATAGAACGGAACGCTCGGATACCAGTGGTGCTCGAGGTGATAGCCAACGTTGCGAGGCAGGAAAATGATCGACTCGAGCCGGGTGGGAATTGTGGTGCGAGTGATCGCGTATTCCTCTTCCTCGCTCTCCACGGCGCTATGCTCGCAGATGATGCGGATGTACTGAACCGCAATGTGCCAAGTGCAATACGGCACGATCCAGTAGAGTAAGAACGCGGCCCAGGCATCGAACAAGGTCAAGGCTCCGGCGACCGATGAATAGAACGCGATCTTCGCGGCGACCATCCAGTGTGACGATGGAATGAGAACCGTTCCCACTAGGCCGCGGACGATCCAAAATATGCCGGTGACGAACGACGCGCGGCGCAGCAACACGAGCGCCAAGCCCAGTTTGGTCTTGGGAAAAACCCAATTCGGCTCGAGCTCGCCGGCGGCGTCGTGGGTGTACCAGATGTGGCGATTACCGCCGCCGGGTAGGTTCGTATATTGGTGATGCGTCGAGTGAAATTTGCGGAAGCCCTCGACCGAGGCGAAGGTTGGCCACATCAAGAACAGATTGGCAAAGAGCTCGTTTTGCCAGCGCGTCGGCAAGTAGCGATAGTGCGAGGCATCGTGTCCGAGGATCAGCAGCGCCTGCTGGCGCGAACCGATCAGCACGACGGCGACCACATATAGCGCGGGGTGCCAGAAGAACGAGCAGACAGCTATCGCCGCCGAGATCGCGATCCACTCTTCTGTGGTCGCCCTGACCGCTTTCGCAGGCTCAAGCACTGACAATTCTTTGATGGTGGCAGGCGGCAGTCGCTCGGGAACGAGCCTGCTGCTGTTGTGCGGGTGTACCACCACCGGATTTTTGGCGATGTCCTCCGTCGGAATCTCGGCCCGAAGGAAGGCGACGATTTTGCTGGTCTCTTGGAAGAGCATCGGCGTCCTCTGTTGCGGGCAAAACCGAAGCGGATTCGTCGCCATTTGAGACGATATGAATATGATTAGAGTGTGGCTCAGGCGCTGCAAGGCCCCAAAATTGGGGTTTAGGGCCTTGGATCGAAAGTGAGCGCCACACCTGGCGCACAAAACCCAAGTTACGAATCCTTATAGTTCCGGAAAATTCAACGCACCCATCGCCGGCGTATCACCCGCGCAAGACAAATTACAGCGCTTCCACGGAGGACATGATGCAGATGAGATATTACGCCGGCTGTTTAGCACTCGGTTACGCTACAGGGCCGCGGCCTATACGGGCGAGGAGCTGGCGCAGAAGGCAAACGTCACCATCGACCAGGTCCGCACGATTGCTTTGAAGGCTCGTCACGGCACGATCACTGATGAGGAACTCGAAAGAGAGAAGGGCGGCAGCGGTCTACGCTACTCGTTCGACATCAAAAGCAACAAAGTGATCTACGAAGTTGGTGTTGATGCTCGGACCGGCAAGGCGCTGGAAAATGTCAGAGAGGGCGCGCACCCGGATTGATAGCCATCACGTACCCGGTTGATGTCCGGAGCTCGTCGGGCTCGAAGGCATCGAATATCATCCGAATCCGCAGGCCTGGGGCATTGTCTTCAGCGCCCAGCTCGATCCCGTGCAGCTCGGCTACCGCAGCCACGAGAGCGAGGCCCAATCCCGTCCCAGGGATCGAGGCGCTCCGCTCAAGACGGTAAAAGCGTCGAAAAACCCGCTCTCGGTCCTCGGCGGGAATGCCAGGCCCATTGTCGGCGATGCTGGCGATGAGTTTTTTGCCTTTGCGCACGAGACTCAGTTCGATATCGGCTCCGGCAGGCGTGTGACGGATTGCGTTATCGAGGAGATTCGCGGCCATTTCGACGAGCAGCTCGCGGTCACCCACGGCGCTCAGCCCGGTCTCAACGTTCGCCTTCAACGTTTTGCCTTCCTCTTCTGCCGCAGCAGCGTAGGCTTCGATCACCCGCTCGAAGAGGGCACTCAAGTCGAGAGGTTTAAGCCCCGCTTTGCGCGTGCCGGCCTCAATTTGGGCGATGCGCAGTAACGCCGAGAAAGTATCTAGGATCGTGTCGGTCTCTTCGATTGCCGCGTCTACCGCCGCCAAACCCTGTGGGCTCGAGCGGATTTGCAGGCGGGCCGTCTCAAGCTTGTGACGAAGCCGGCCGAGCGGTGTTCGTAAAGCGTGAGCGATGTCGTTGGAAACCTGGCTCAAGCTTTCCATCAAATCTTGGATACGATCGAGCATGCGGTTGAGCGTGCGCGATAGCCGGTCGAAGTTGTCATTGGTCTCTCTTAGTGGAATTCGAGAGGTGAGTTCACCTCTAATGATGGCTTCCGCCGTATGCGTTATGTCATCGACCTGACGAAGAAAGCCCATGCTGAGCACGAATCCGCCGGTGAGGCTCAGCACTAGGAATGCAAGCAAGGCAATTCCAAGCGCTTCCAGAAAAGCTCGCTCGATCGCTTCAAGCGGCTCGAGATCGTCCCCCACGGCAAGGCGGATGCCATCGGCAAGGTAAACAGACCGAACATGGAAGCTTCGCTCTGCATCAGGGTTCGGTGCCCTTGGTTCGGTTTCGATATCCGTCCAGCCAGACGCGCTCGGCATATACGGTAGGTTTCCGGCCAGACGGTTTCCCTTGTCATCGACCACTAAGTAGTCGAGGACCGGGAAATAGGCAGCGCGCTCCCCTATCTCGCGTATCAGCTCTTGCAGACCTTCGGATCGGAACTCCTGTCGAAGGAGCTCAATCTCGGCATTGATCCGTTCATCCATCTGCCGCTTGAGCGATGTCTGAACGGTCCAATAGACGATGGAGCCAAGGATTAAGGCAGATCCGGCAAACAGGAGCGCATAGAAGATGGCGAGCCTGAAGCTCGCCGTGCGCAGAGCCCTAGGAAGATGCCCGAAGGACATAACCAGACCCCCGAATTGTGTGAATCAGATCCTGATCGGTTCCCCGGTCGATCTTGGCTCGAAGCCGACTGATATGCGTTTCCACGATCTTCGTTTTGGGGTCGAAGTGAAACTCCCATACTTGCTCAAGGAGCATGGTGCGCGTGACAACACGACCGGCATTGCGCAAGAGATATTCGAGCAGCCTGAACTCCCTTGGCTGAAGGTCGATGCTCTTGCCGCCGCGTTTCACCTTTCGTGCGATCAGATCCATTTCCAGATCGGCGACGCGAAATGTCGTCTGAACTGGAGCGAGCGGAGGGCGGCGCCCAAGCGCGCTCAGCCGAGCGATCAGTTCAGAAAACGCGAAGGGCTTCGTCAAATAGTCGTCACCCCCGGCATTCAACCCTTCCACCCGATCATCAATGCCGCCGCGAGCCGTGAGGAACAGCACGGGCGTCTTGACGCCCGCGCTTCGCAGCGTTTTGAGCAGGTTTAGTCCATCGAGCCCCGGAAGCATCCGGTCGAGCACCAATGCGTCATAAGAGCCGCTCGTGGCCAGCATCAATCCGTCACGTCCATCCGAGACATGATCGGCGACGTGTCCGCCGGTGCTCAAGCCCTCTACGATATAGGCTGCCGTTTCGGCGTCGTCCTCGATGACTAAGATGCGCATCACACCAAAAAGCTTGTTGCCGCCCTTGAACTTAAGCTCAGGCATACGCAGAAACGCGCCGAGAAGCGAGTGCGATCCGCGGCGCAGCGAGGGGGCCTAGGTTACCAATCCGTATAGTTTCGGAAAATTCGACGCATTGTCGACCTCCTATGGTCTCGCCGGGCTGGATCAACCGATAGCGGCCAATCGGGAGCTGACATGAAGCGCGATTCCAAGACTTACAGCAAAGTGCCCGAGGTCACCCTCGGCTTCTGGATCATCAAGATCCTCGCTACGACGCTTGGCGAGACTGGCGGCGATACGGTCACCATGACATGGCTTAAGGCCGACGTCGTCGTCAACGCGGGCTACCTTATCGGAAGCGCGATCTTCCTTTCAGTTTTGATCCTGCTGGTGATCACTCAAATCGCCGCCAAGAAGTTTCATCCCTTCGTCTATTGGGCGACCATCGTCGCCTCGACAACATTCGGCACGACGATGGCTGATTTTGCCACCCGATCGCTTGGCATTGGCTACACCGGCGGCTCGCTGCTCTTGTTCGCGTGCCTCATGTTCCTGCTCGCGCTTTGGTACTGGTCGGAGGGCACAATCTCGGTCAACACCGTGAGCAAGCCACGTGTGGAATCGTTCTACTGGGCGGCCATCACTTTTTCGCAGACGCTGGGAACCGCGCTCGGTGACTGGATCGCCGACACGGGTGGTCTCGGATACGAGGGCGGTGCCTTGGTATTCATCGCCGGGTTGGCTGTTATTGCGGCTCTGTATTATTGGACAGATGCGTCGCGGGCCGGGCTGTTCTGGGCGGCATTCATCCTGACCCGACCGCTCGGTGCGACTTTGGGTGATCTTCTCGACAAGCCATTCGACCATGGCGGTTTCGCTATGAGCCGCCCGGCTGCATCGGCAGTTATCGCGGCGATCATGGTTGGCCTTATCGTGGCGCTCCCGCAGAGGCCGAGCACTCATCCGCAACGGTCCGAGCAAATTGCTGGCTAGTCCCTGACGTTGCCATGCCGCTCGTGGCACCGGCGGAAATCGCTTTCAGACGTCCAGCGGGTAGGCAGCTTCGAGGATGTAAGGGCCACCGCCCACTGAAGCGCGCGAGGAATAGAGCACGAAACGGTTCACAATGAAGGGCTCCGCCTCGATGCGCCCCTGGCGCTCCAAATAAGCTGCGACCGAGTCGGCGCGCGCACCTCTAAGGCGTGCGAGCGTGACATGCGGCTGGAAGTTTCGCCCCTCGGGCGGAAGCCCAGCCTCGCGGGCGGCCCGCTCATTCGCTCGGCGCAGGGCGGCAAGCCCTTCGGACGGCGCGAATCCGGCAAAAATCGCGCGCGGTTTGTTGCCGCCGAAGCTGCCAAGCCCGTTCAGCTTGAGCTCGAAGGGAGCGGCGGCGATCTCGCTCAAGGCGAGCGTGAAGTCATGCGCGGTCGCGCCGTCGACATCGCCGATGAAGCGGAGCGTGAGGTGATAGTTCTCGGGATCGATCCAGCGCGCGCCGGTGAGCCCCGCGCGGAGCAGCGTCAGCCGCGCGGCGATGCTTTGAGGAATCTCGATGGCGGAGAAGAGTCGGGGCATGACGGACGACTCACTTCGATAGATAAACACTCAAGGGCAGGGGTTTGAGTAGTCAAGGTGGATTTGATTGATGTCCTCAAGCAGATTGTCCGAAATCTTAAGCTCGGTCGCTGCGATGTCGGTATTGAGCTGCTCCAGCGTGGTGGCACCAATAATGGTGCTCGTCACAAACGGGCGCGACACTGCAAAAGCGATCGCCATTTGCGCCGGGTCGAGGCCGTGCTTGCGGGCAAGCGCGACATAGGCCGAGATCGCCTTTGGCCCGTTTCCTTTCTCATAACGCCCAAGACGGTTGAATAGTGTCTTGCGCGAGCCCGGCGGCAGCGCGCCGCCTTCATATTTGCCGGTGAGGTAGCCCTGGCCGAGAGGTGAATAGCCAAGCAGGCTCACGTTCTCGCGCTGCGCGACCTCTGAAAGGCCGATCTCGAAGGTGCGGTTCACGAGATTGTAGGCGTTTTGAATCGAGACGATGCGCGATAAGCCGTGCTCATCGGCAGCCTTGAGGAACGTCATCAATCCCCATGGCGTCTCGTTCGACAGTCCGATGAATCTCAGTTTGCCTTCCTGCACAAGCTCGGCGAGCGCACCGAGGATCTCGGGGATGGGATGGGCATCGCCATCGAGGTGCACATATTCGAGCCCGTGAAAGACGCGCATCGGCCGGTCGGGCCAATGCAGCTGATAGAGGTCGATGTAATCCGTCCTGAGTCGCTTCAGACTTGCCTCGACTGCTTCCCTGATCTGCGCCGGGCTTTGCCGCGATGGCGAGCGGTCCTTGCGTAGCCAATCGGCGGTTCCGCGACCCGCGATCTTGGTGGCGACAAGAACCTTGTCTCGCTTCTTCTGCCGCGCAAGCCAAGTGCCGATGATGGACTCGGTGCGGCCTTGGGTCTCGCGTTTGGGAGGTACCGGATAGATTTCCGCCGCATCGAACATGTTGATGCCGCAGTCGACCGCACAATCCATCTGCGCGTGACCTTCGGCTTCGGAGTTCTGCTCGCCGAAGGTCATAGTGCCGAGGCAGAGCTCGCTCACCTTCAACCCGGTGCGGTCAAGCTGGCGATAACGCATTTTTTTTACCTATCCCGGCCCGTGGGTTCAGCCCAGCGCAAGGTTCAACCCGAAATGACATAGCTTTAGAGCTCGTTTCGGAACACACAAGGCTGGCTGTCGTTAGTGCTGCGGGAAACGTCCATACCGCGCGCTGCTTAGATACATGCGAATTGAAGAAATTGAGGACAGCAGGCGGCTGGAGCTGCTCATAAACGGTGTGGTCGACTACGCCATCTATACAATCGACCTCGAAGGCAACATCGTCAGCTGGAACTCGGGTGCCGAGCGCCTAAAAGGATACCGCAAACGAGATCATTGGCCGCCCTTTCCGGATCTTCTTCACGAGCGAGGATCAGGATCAGGGCCTCCCGCAGAGGGCTCTCAGCATAGCCGCAACCGAAGGCCGGTTCGAGAGCGAAGGCTGGCGCA